>JAEEGH010020467.1_pt1 | contig 13753 bp, 11 predicted proteins | sample 9134181 | NCBI WGS metagenome assembly JAEEGH01 (sample SAMN16246544, study PRJNA631951) | gut metagenome | biome: gut microbiome; feature: rumen; material: DP-attached | host: Bos | place: Iran: Karaj | collected 2018-10
TTTCCACTTTAATTTTGCTAATTCTGCCCGTCAATTTCGATGCAAAAATATTTGTGGTCGAAGCCATTGCGCTAACGTTCTTCGGAGTGAGCTGGCTCGTGAAAGGCCAGATTTTCGGATTGCTTGCCGATAAGCCGGCGTGTTGCACCGCCGCCTCCCCCACTGATGTTTCCGCTGACGCAACCGCAGAAACATCCTCCGACATATCCTCCGATGCAGATGACAACCAAGATGTCGGATGCTAACAACATATTTAAGCAATGTCATTTTTGAACAACTCTAAAAATAACACTGCGGATTCCAACGACGAGGACGACGTTCTCAAAGCCGAGAAATGGTGCGCGGACTTCAAGAAGAATCCCCTGAAAGCACTGCTTTTGTTCTGCATCTGGATTGTGCTCATCGCCATTTGCGCCAAAACAGTATGGGAGCACTACCTCATAGGCTGGGAACTGCTCAAAACCGCAAAGGGAGGCATAGCAGAATTTGTCTTGATTTTATCATTCTGCATGATTTTCAAGCAATCTGCCAAATTATTCAAGGGTTCCGAGCATGATGCGGCAAAATTTTTACTCCGAGCTGTAGGCGTAATTATGGTCTGCGCAAGTATCCTTACCGCGATTATTGCAGGCCCAGCCACAAGCGGGTACGGCTGGATGGAAGACGAAGCGAAATCTTACATCAACGAAGAAATCCTCAATAAAGATCCCATCGAATGCACCGCAGTCAGCATTAACAAGAAATCAAACAACACCTACTACGGCAAAGCGAGTTTTTCTAACGGCACGACCAAAAACGTTGTCGCAACATTCTTATTGCTGGAATCGCACCGTCGAGCAATTGTGTACAAGGTCAAGGTAAATTTATACTAGACAAGTGGTTAGTAAACAGCGGATAGGGGTTGGGGGTTGGTTGGCGATAAGTTATCTGGCCGGGGTGACAGTTGCAGGAATGACGGCCATGACGCACCCCCGCGGCATTCCTGTCATTCTGGAATGAGCCGCTAGCCGAGCGATAGAATCCATTATGTCTTTGGACCCTATCGCCTTCGGCTCCAGGGTGACAGGAAGAAGAACGGCTCCAAGGTGACAGTTGATTGACGAGAATGTTATCAATTTTTGATTATTTCACAGTAATTTTCGCTAAACGAACAGCGTGTGCGCTTTCGATACGCACTACATAGTTACCCTTAGTCAGGTATGCAAGACTGAAGTTCTTCACAGAAGTGGCCGATTCGGTGAACGTTTCTACCACATGACCCATGAGGTCGAACACCAGCACGCGAACCATGGCGGAATTCGGCGATATGACCGTCAGTTCGTTGTTGGCGTAACTGAACACGAAACTCGGCATGGCGGCAACGATATTCGAGGAATGTTCGTCATTCTGGAGGCTCGAAGAGCCGACGGAATCCATGCGACTACTGCTGGACGAAGAAGCAACGACGTTAATTTTGCCCGTCACAGTCTTTGTGTTTTCATAATAATCCGTCAATTCGAACGTATTATACAATTTTAACCGGTTCAATGTTATCGCCCGCAAACACAGTCTGTTCAAGTTTGCCTTCCACAACAATTTGATTAATCTTTTGCGAAGTATAATTTTAAGCAGCGGCGGCAACCGCAAGGAACAAGAACATAGCCAACGAAATCATTTTTTTCATGATTTCCTCCTTTATCTAGCGAATGAATCCCCAAATTTCTTGTAAAAATAGAAACTTTCGAAAAACTTTGCTAGATGGTTTATGGCCCGGACATTTTGATTTTGAGGCTGTCTAACCCCAATCGCTTGTGAATCTATACAAAATAATGTATATTGAAAAGGTCGGTTTTATAGAAGAGTTTTTCAAGCGTAGGTAAAATGATGTCGTGTACTAGTTTCATCAAGACATTTGCTATCGGACTTGCTTTAGCCAGCACGTTTTTGTTTGCTGCAGCTTCCGATATGCCGAATCAGTATCAGCAGGATGAGTGGTCTCCCGAATATGGTAGTAGCACCTGGATGTACGAGAACTCGGCAGGGATATTTGAAATGGGTCCGCTCGACGACTACTATGCAGCTAAGCGTCTCTTCTTGAACCGTCAGTTCTTGGATGCGGCTTACGCCTTTGGTAATATCCAGACGATGTATCCGGCCTTCCACTTGGTAGATCAGGCTGCTTTCTACATGGCAAAGTCCTTTGAAAACCTCCTTATGCACAAGGCTGCAAAGTCCATTTATGAAGACGCAATCAAGCGCTATCCGCAGAGTGACCTACTCGCCAAGTATCACTTCCAGTTGATGAACATCGACTATAAGGAAGGCAAGTACGAGGAAGCTATGAACAAGTACCAGTACATTGTCCAGAAGTTCGGCAAAAGCGACGTGAAGGCTGACGCAGACTACGTTGCCGGCCAGATTAAGCTCGAACAGGGTCTCTATCAGGAATCCATTGACCTGCACGCCTCCATTCTCCCGGGTAACGCCAACTATCTCTACGCTCGCTATACCATGGGTATCGCCAGCAGCCGTATGCATAAGTGGGACGAAGCCGAGAACTGTTTCCGCGATATTACGGAACAGCCGGTTTCCAACAAGTCCGAACGCGACATCCAAAATGCAGCCAAGGTCAAGCTCGGCCACCTACTCTTCTCTGCCGAAAAGCCGGACATTGCAGCTGCCGCTCGGATGTATGGCCTGGTGCAGAAGGATTCTCCGGTGTTCGACGAAGCGATGCTTGGTATTGCATGGTGCTTCCTCAAAGTCCATAAGCCGGATGAAGCTATCAAGTATGCCAAGTGGATTATCTCTAACCTTCCGGAGTCCTTCTCCGTGCCCGAAGCTTATCTCGTAGTCGGTTACTGCCACTTCATGAAGAAGGAATATCAGAATGTCCATGAAGCTTTGACTCAGGCTATAGAGCTCGCGGATCGACCGTTAGTGTCTGTTGCCGCTCGCGATAGCGCCCGTCAGGCTTTCGATGCAATGCAGGGCCAGTTCGACTCTGTTCAGGTTCTCGCCTTGGATCTTACTCGTCAGTTGCCGACTCCGCGTGTAGAAAGCAAGCGTAAAGCTTTACGTCCGATACTCGACAAGGCTATCCAAACTATTGAAGATTATGCATCGTTTATGCAGAAATCAATCCAGAGTGACCGTTTTGAACCTATCCGTCAGCGTATTAGAGATGACGCTGGCTTTTGCCTAGCAGGGATCCGTACTGGTCTTGGTCCTTATTATGGTAGGCACGATATTGACCTACCTCCATTAGAAGACTTTGATGACTTAGAGTAGGGCAACAACCAATATTCGGCATGTCCGCAGCATTGTAAAAAAATACAGTTTGACTTGACCTTTTCTTCAAAAAACTGTATATTTGTGCAGTGGCTCAAAAGTGCACAAAGCAGGCTAATAGGAGAAATCATGATCGAGCGAATCCGTGGCATTTTAGTACAGAAATCCCCTACATTTGTCATTGTGGAATGTGCGGGCGTCGGTTACGGCATCAACATTTCAGCCTACACAGCGGGAAAGCTTCCCGATGAAGGTGCCGAAGTTATACTGCACACGAACCTCGTTGTACGCGAAGATTCCATGACACTTTTCGGATTCGCCGACACGACCGAGAAAGACCTGTTCCTGATGCTTTTGAGCGTGAACGGTGTCGGTCCAAAGATGGCCCAACGCATTTTGAGCGGAGTGACTCCGTCCGACCTCTTGAACATGATTGCAAGCGACAACAAGGCTGCACTCAGCAAAATCAAGGGACTCGGCAAAAAGACTTGCGAGCAGATGACGCTTACGCTCAAGGACAAAGCGGGAACGATGATGCAGTCTCTTGGAAAAGTCGAAGGGAGTGGCATTACAAACGTCGGCACGTTGACGGGAGCAAAGCTCGAAGCCGTCCTCGCCCTCCATACGCTTGGCGTGAAAGATCCCGCCGCAGAAAAGGCGGTCGTCAAGGCAGTCGAAGTTCTTGGAGACAATGCCGATGCAGCCACACTTATCCCAGAAGCACTCAAGTATTTGTAATATTTTGGCGGAAGGAGACGGTCATTCAAGGCGAGTGATTCGATCACGGTGAAAAAGGAACGATGTGCAAAATAAATTTATGGATTCTATCGGCCTTCGGCCTCCAGAATGACATGCTTGTACAACGTCGTTGCGGCAATGATGTAGATTCTTGAACAGGACTCGTCTTTTCGTTGTCACCCTGGAGCGAACGCGATAGGGTCCATGATGGCTTTTGACTGGAATATTTAAAGACTTCGAGGAGTTGCTTTTTGATGGTAACGACGGGATTCAATGCCTGCATCGGTTCCTGGAAGATGCAAGCAATTTCAGAACCGCGAACAGATTGCAAATCCTTGAGCGGGAGCTTTACAAGGTCGCGATTTTCGAACAAAATCTCGCCGTTCACAATCTTTGCACTTGGCCACGGCAACAAGCGCAAAATACTCATCGCAGTCACGCTCTTTCCGCAACCGGACTCGCCCACCAACGCAAAAAATTCGCCCGGGAAAATGTCAAACGAGACTCGGTCCGTCACTTGCAACGGTTTCCTGCCGTCACGCGAGTTACCGTTCTTGTCGAACCCGAACGCCACAGAAACGTCTTTAACGCTTAAAACAGGATTAGACATATCTATCCCCGGATTTTGGATCCATTGCATCTCGCACACCTTCGCCGACGAATGTCGTAAGGAGGAGCGTCACGAAGAGCGCAGCAACCGTGCTCACGGAAATCCATGGTGCGTAGAGATTATTGAGTCCCTGGCTCATCAGTTCACCCCAGCTCGGCGTCGGCGGCTGGAGTCCAAAGCCCAAGAAGTCAAGCGACGTAAGGCTTCCGATTCCACCGATAAGCGTGAACGGGAAAAGCGTCACCACGGGAGTCATTGCATTCGGCAAGATTTCCTTGAAAAAGATATGGCGATGGCCAAGGCCAAGAACCTTCGCCGACATCACGTAAGTCATACTGCGGAGCTTCAGGAATTCCGCACGCATGTAATAGCTGAGCGAAAGCCAGTTAAACGCCGCCATAATCAAAATCAAAAGCCAGAAACTGCGGCCATAAATACTGCCGATGAGAATCACCACGTAAAGCATCGGGAGCGATGACCAGATTTCAATCATACGCTGCATGCCCGTATCCCAGAACTTCCCGAGATAGCCCTGGATACCGCCAATGACAATGCCGAGGAACGTTCCAAGCACGGTCAAGAGCAAACTAAAGCTGATGCAAATGCGGAACCCGTGAATGAGGCGGCTCAAAACATCGCGCCCATTGCTATCGGTCCCGAGCCAGTGCTTTGCGCTCGGCGCAAATGGAGGGGTTCCCTCCTCGCTCAGATCCGCCTTCAGCGGATCGTGCGGCACTGGCGGCATGAGCGTCCACATCTCGGGGCAGCCTCCAGCACGCGGGAATCCATCTTCTTCGTCCTGCTTACATTCTTCGACATCCGCAAAAAGCTTTGCGTAATCCTGCTCCGTCTTGTATTCGCCGCCAAAGTCCGCTTCGCTGTAACGCGCAAACGCCGGAAAATAGCTTTTGCCGTTGTAACGCAAATAGAACGGCTCGTCATTTACCGTCCACGGGCTCGTGAGCGAAAGCAAGTACGCCACAACCAGAATTACAAGCGACCAAAAGGCGCGCTTGTTCTTGCGGAAGCGCTTCAGGCGGTTCAAAGTTTCTGTCGAAAGTCTAAGTTTCATTTATACAAGTGTTCTGCAATAGAGTTCCGTGTAAGGAGATCCCCGATCAAGTCGGGGATGACACATTAAAAGGTTTGGCAAAAGGTCACTGAGCCTGCCGAAGTGCACCAACCTTAGTCGAGGATGACAGGCCGAGGTGACGGCATCCGACGCATTTTTTTGCGGCAGTTCCAACAACCATCATATACTCGTTTCGATGAATTCCTTGCGGAAGGTCCCGTTGCCAAGCAAAATATCAATCGGCAGCTTGTGGAATTCATACTCGTACGGAGGTTGCTTCCACGCAAAGTCCTTCGGGTATTCATTGAATATGTACTGCAACAACTTCACGGCCATTTCAAAACTGCGGAAAGAATTGCGGTCGGTCACGTGAATCTGCGCACCGCCACAAATCTGCCCCGCGCCCTTGTGGAACGTCGGCTGGAAATAGTTCTCGCGGAAATACACGCCCGGGAGCTTGAGCCCGTTCATGTACTTGCAAAGTTTCACCGCATCGATAAACGGCGCACCGAAAATTTCGAACGGACGCGTCGTGCCACGACCTTCGCTCACGTTGGTCGCTTCGAACAAGCACATTCCCGGATACACAATCGCGGTATCAAGCGTGGGCATGTTCGGACTCGGCAAAATCCACGGGAGTCCCGTTTCGTCAAACCACATGCGTTTATCGTAGCCGTCCATGTGCATCACGTAAAGTTCGCACTTCGGGAAACGTTCCGCCTTGAACTGTTCCGCCAGTTCGCCAATCGTCTTTGCGTGTCGCGTGCGGATGCTGTGGAGGCCGACAAAGCTCGTGTAATTCAAATCGAGCACCGGTCCTTCTTCGTCCACGCCGTTAATCGGGTTTGGTCGATCGACGACTACCACCGGGATTCCCGCCTTTTCGCAAGCTTTCATGCAGAGGAAAAGCGTCCAAATGAACGTGTAGTAACGCGCACCCACATCCTGCAAATCCACAAGCATCACATCCACATGCGAAAGCATTTCCGCCGTCGGTTCGCGATGTTCGCCGTAAAGACTGTAAACAGGTATTCCAAGCTCAGGATCGGTATAGCCCTCCCATTCAATCATGTTGTCCTGCGTATGCCCCTTGATGCCGTGCTGCGGTCCAAACAAAGCCGAAAGCTTGAACAATTTACCGTCCAAATCCTTCAGCAAATCGAGAGTGTAACGCAAATCCGCGCAAACCGATGCCGGGTGGAGAACCGCACCCAGGCGCTTACCACGGAGATTCGCCGGGAAACTTTTTTCAAAATGAGAAAGAGCTAATGTTACCATATTTAAAAATTAGAATATTTTTTTTTAATCATTCAAAAATTAAAGTATATTATAAAAGATAAACATTTTCCATATTTCTTTAGAGGGGTATATATGAAAAAACTATTATACGGTCTATTTTGTACCGCAGTTTTTTTTGCTCTATCTGCCTGCGGAGAGTCTTCAACAAAAGCGTCTAGCGACGATGATGTAACAACATCCAGCAGCGTTAGCACGAAAAAAAGTTCCTCTAGCAGTAAAACTTCTACCACCACGAAAAAATCCTCTAATAGCAAGGCGTCATCGGCTAAAGAGAGTAAAACAAGTTCAAGCAGTTCCAAAAAAACGTCCTCCACTTCTAAAAGTTCTTCCAGCATCAAAAGTTCCTCTAGCACCAAAGCAACATCTAGCTCTTCTAGTATTAAAAATACACCTAGTTCATCTAGCGTTAAAGCTAAATCAAGCTCCTCTAGTATTGCTAGCAAAAACAGTTCCAGTTCTATAGAAGTCTGTTCCAAAATTGGAGATCGTGAACGTGTTTGCTGTGGCAGCCCCACCAAATACCTCAATCCAAACAGCACGTATGGAGAAATGAAAGATGACCGTGATGGAAAAACTTACAAGACTGTCAAAATCGGTAATCAAGTTTGGATGGCAGAAAATCTAAATTATGAAGGTGATACCAATTACTGCTTATATGACAGAAAAGAATACTGTGAACTTTACGGTCGAATGTATATGTACGGCGTTGCCATGGATAGTGCCGGAAAATATTCAAAAAACGGAGTCGGATGTGGACATAAATGGTCATGCTATGAAGAATTTAACGACGAAACATTCGAAATGGACATAATATGTCCATGTAAACCCATTTATCCGCTACGAGGAGTTTGCCCCAAAGGGTGGCACTTACCGTCCGACAATGAATGGAAAACTTTATTCAAAACAGTAGGAAATACCCCAAATGAAGTGGCGAAAAAACTTTCAAATCCACATTGTTGGTCTAAAGAATATAAAGATAACAATGGAGACGACACTTTTGGTTTTAGTGTTTTGCCTGGAGGATTTAGAACAGCATTATGGGAATACGGCGTTGAAGGAGAAGATTTATTCTACGAAGAATTATCTGGAGTCCACTATTGGACTTCAACACCTCCACAAGAAGAATTTATGTCATATTTTGGAAATACTGTATTCATCAATCCATACCCAATGGACAGAGATAGTTTATTCTCATCCGAACAGGCTTTCAGTGCCAATTATGTCAGGTGCGTGAAAGATTAAAATAAAAAGCAATAAAGATTCAAAATACTCAAATAAAAAACGGTTCACATATTGAGCCGTTTTTTTCAAACTATCGAGAAGAAATTACAAAAAACTTACAAAAATAATTTGTCCGCCCCAATATTTTTTGGTATTTTACCCATTATGGACAAGTCATACAAAATCATTTCTGCTTTTTGCTGTCTGCTTGCTTTTTCAGCATGCGGGGACGACAACGGATCATCAAGCACAGACGAATGCTCTGATTGCTATTCTTCGAGTTCTTCCCCATCCTCATCAGATAGTAAAATATTTGATGGCTATGACAATTATCAGGATTCTTCGGCCATGGGGACTCCCTTTAAATCGGAACTCGGTTCGGTCTCGATTATAAAAGAAGAAGTAAAAGATACCCGAAGCGGCAAAATCTACAAAACGATAAAATTCGGGCCTTACGTCTGGATGGCAGAAAATGTCAACGACGATGCACGAGGCACCAAAAGCATTTGCTACGACGAAAAAAGCTCCAACTGCAAATCCTATGGCAGATTGTACATGGACCAAAACGTCTATAACGCATGCCCAGAAGGTTTTGACGTTCCGTCCGAAGAAGATTTCAAGTACATGACCCGCTTTGCAAGCGACATCACAAACGAAGATTTTGGATTCAATCCGCAAATGGGCGGTAGCTGTACAGAAAACAGTGGTTCAATTAAATGCAACAACATCGGTCAATCCGCAGAGTTTTTGACGAGCGACGCAAAATTCATCCGAATCAAGAAAAACGGCGGAACAAGCTTTGAAGAAACAGACCTCAATGGCTATTATTCCTTGCGTTGCATGAAGCATTCCTATTTCGTCGAAACCGAAAAAATGCTCCCGACTTGCACCGCAGAGACGACGAATCTCAACGACAATTTTTTCGTAGCAGATAAAAAAACAAATTACACTTGCAAAAATGGCAAATGGGTCAACACCAAAGATTCGGAATGCCCTTATTCCGAAAATGGCCGCAAGTATTACTATAAAGATTCACTCTATATTTGCAACAGCTCATGGGAACTGGCCACCATGAACGATCTAGATGAGCCCTGTACAAAAACAAACGAACGAACCGTCCAAAAATTGAACGGTAAGAACTACATCTGCGAAAATAAAAAATGGCGTTTGCCGAACAAAACAGAAGAAAAAATCGGGTTTTGCACGCCCCAAAATACCGGCACGCTTGATTCCATCCTCACGAAATCGGATACGAGTGTATATTACTGCGATGCAACAGGCTGGCGTAAAGCCGTGATTACGGACTTTATCGGCAAATGCGACAGCAGCAAGTATTACGTTGTCAAAGAATACAATGACGATTCTTACGTTTGCCGCACGACCAAGCAATGGAGTAAGTTAGACACCGTCGAAAATAAAATCGGAGTTTGCACCCCGAAACTTGCAGGAAAGATGGATTCCGTCATCACGAAAAAAGATTCGACACGCAATGTGAAAATCTACTATTGCGACACAACCGCTTGGCGAGCGGCTCTCGTCTCCGACATTTACGGCAAATGCGACAGTTCCAAGCACTACAAAATCGTTAAATTTAGCGGCGAATCCTATTCTTGCCGCCAAAACAACAAGTGGGAAATTTTAACAAAAGTCGAACAAGAAATTGGATTGTGTACCCCTAACAAAAAAGGGACTCTCGATACCACGGATTCAAAGCAATTTTACTACTGCGATTCAACGGGCTGGCGTAATGCAGTGGCTGACGACTATTTAGGCGTATGCGATTCGGCCAACAAGTACAAGGTAAAATACTTTTGGGGTAACCATTACGGCTGCAAGAACGGCCCCAAATGGGAATACCTCGAATACCCCGAAAGCGACCTTGGCTACTGCGTCCCAGAAGTTAAAGGAGTTGTAAAAATAGACCAAAACGCAACAAGCTACATTTGCGATACAAAATGGCGCAAAGCCACAAAGGAAGAAGCTCTCGGAGAATGTACCGACGAAAACGACGGCAAGACAAACTGGTTTAAACCGGACAAAAAAGACATCAAATATATTTGTGCTTGGGGTTCCTGGAGAGAGAGCCGTCTGATGGATGATTCCCTTGGAATTTGTGTCAAAGCTCAATTGAAGAAAAGCGGCATATACAATTCTAAAGAGTATATCTGCACCAAAGATGGTTGGAGCGTGGCTACACTTATCACAAAATACGATTCATGTACTGTAGAACGCGATAACGAGCTAGTAACATTTGAAGGCGAGCGCTACGTATGCCAAGATAAAAGGTGGGTAAAAGTAACAGGCATCGAGGCTAAATATGGATTATGTACAGCGAGCCGAGAAAATGAACTTGTCAAAGATACCAGTATAAACTACATCTATACTTACGCATGTATCAATAACCGATGGAAGTCCGTTTCCGGTGTTGAAGCAGAATATGGAATATGTACAGAAAAAAGAGAAAACGAAATCGTTCAAGACAAAGAATACAATTATATGTGCCATAATAAAAGCTGGAAATCCGTTTTTGGCATCGCACTTGAAAAAGGATTTTGTACAAAAGAAAGAGAAGGCGAAATCGTAGCATCCATCAACAGCGAATATATTTACAAATGCGAACGAGAAGACTGGAAGACAGTTTCAACACCAGAACTTTTTGGCAATTGCACAGCAGAAAACGAGGGAACGATTGAAACAATCGACAGCGTTAAGTTCATCTGTTCTAAAGATAAAGTATGGGAGATGTATTCGGGAGTCTTGGAAGAATACGGCGAATGCAACTGTGACAATCGAGGAAAAACAGTAACATATAATGGAAAGAAATACGGATGCGGAGGAACCACAGACTGCAAGCGTTCTCAATGGCTAGCCTTCGATGAAATAACGGAAGCTTTGGGCTTTTGTGACGGCACAAAAATAATATGGACTGTATATAACAACAAAGATTATGTTTGCGGAACAAACGAAAAAGGATGGATATCATCGACAATATGGGGAATGTACAGTAGTTGCTATAAAAGTGATTCTTGGAAATATGGAGCTTTAGTCGGTTTTAAAGGACAGCATTACTATTGCGACGAAGATTTGGCAGATACAATTGCAATTCCCGGTTGGCATCCGCTCAACGCAATAGACTCTCTCGGCGGAGTCTGTACAAAAGGCAAAATGGCCGACACTGTGACCTATCAAGGAACACTGTATTACTGCGGATTGAATACACAGAAGGAATACGAATGGCTCCAAAAGCCAAACGATTGACGCCACATTCCAAAGGATAACAATTGCAATAAGCTACAATCGGACTGTTTCGTCGCACATTTCGCAAACTGCGGTGCGGTGGGTTACGAAAATCATTGTCTTTTCGGGGAATGCAGCGAATAAACGCTTGTATAAATCGGCTTCGGTCGTTTCATCAAGCGAAGAACTGATTTCATCGAGCAGCAAGATGTTTCCCGGTCGCAAAAGCCCGCGAGCAATCGCAATGCGTTGGGCCTGCCCTTCACTCAGACCGCGACCGCGTTCTCCCAATTCAAAGTCCAGCCCTTCGGCAAAGTCAAATACAAAGTCCGCGCACGCGATATGCAACACTTCTCGCATCTCATCATCTGTTGCATCCGGTTTTGCGAGTTGCAAGTTATAACGCACGGAACCGTTCATCAACGTATTCCCCTGCGGTACATAGACGAAATTCGGGCGAGTCTCGTCAGAAACCAGAGCTTCATTCTCGCTAAACGCCTCGCGAACTTTGGCATTACCGTCATTTTTCAGGTAAATTAAAATTTTGCCATTATCGGGTTTGATAAAGCCGAGTAGCAGTCTGAACAAAGTCGTTTTTCCCTTACCCGTCTCCCCCATTATTGCGGTTTTGCTTCCAGGTGCAAAATCGTGAGAAAAATCATCAATAATTTCACGGTGGTTTTTGTCGGTTTCTTGCGTATATGCGAAATTGACGTTTTCCAACCGCAATCCAAGCTGATCCTGAATAACGATGCTATTGCGTTGTTGACGTTTTTCATTGCTATAATTCGTATCCAGTTCATCCAAGCGGTCGATGCTCGCCGTCGAATGCACCAGTTGCGGCACCATTCCAAGCAATGTTAGAATCGGATGCTGGATTTGACCGACCAACTGCAAAAAAGAAGTCATCATGCCAAACGTGATCGTTCCTTCACGCAACCCAAGCCCGCCCCAGACAAACGCAGATAAATAGCCCAAGGCAAAAGTGGAACCAATCGCAAATCGGGCAACAGCCGTAAAACGCGTTCGGCGCAGCACATCGTTTTCAAGTTTATTTTGTTTTAAGCAAAGGTGTTTTGTAATCCAGTTTTCGCTTTCCAGCGAACGCAACACCGCATTATATTCCACCCCTTCCTGCACAAGCATCTGGATTTTACTTTCACTATCGCGGATTTCGAGCGTCATTTTCTTGAGCTTATGCGATATGAGTTTACCCACAATAATCATTACAGGTGTGATAAGCAATAGAGCCCAAGCAAGACGCGCATCGAACCAACGCATCAAAAGGAACGCACCGATAAGCTGAATGACCGTCACCGCCATCTCTGGAAGCGTATCGATCATGGAGTTCGCGACATTGTCAATATCCTTCGAAAGTCTAGACGAAACGTCACCGGAATGCAATTCCTTGCCGTCAAAAAGTTTTCGCCGAAACAACGTGCCAAAATAAAAAAGACGGAGTTCGTTCGTCTTACGGACCATGGCACACCCGTTCATGTAATAATACACAAGCCTAAGGACAATAGAACCCACCATCGATGCAACAAGAAGCGACACCATGTGCACGATGTCTTCGTCTGTGCCAACGCGAATCGTTTCGTCAATAAACCGCTTACTAAGCCAAATCGTCAAAAGGCCAAGTGCAACACGCCCAACACCCACCAGAATGCGGATAGCAATATTCAAACGGGCGTTACGCGTTCCACGCCACAGCCAGACGATGTACTTCATTCTAGCACATTGACCTTTTGCCAATCAGCGACAATTGCGGCCACGTCAACTTTAGCTTGTTCGTTACTCACCTCGTATTCGGAGCACAACAAATCAGCAAGGCTGTCAACTGAGAAATCTCCCATTTCTGTAGCCTTTTGCCAAAGCCAAGCAGCAGTTTCGTTCAAGCAGAGGAGCTTTCCAAAATTAAGAGCACCAATGCCTTCGCCCATGATTACCTGTTCGCCGCAAACTTCGCGGAGCACAAATCCATTCCTTATACGCATATTATTTTACCTTGTTATAAATTTTAAGAAGATACCGCCTAAAAGGTAGCAAAGCAAACCACACTTTTGCGAAAAAACGGAACAAAAAGGAATCTAACGACCGCTTTTTTCCATTCGGCTTCACCACAAGCGATACTTTTGCACAAACATCGCCCCGATTACAGTATTCATGCAATGCCAAATTGCCATCGCCCATCAGAGTCACGCAATCGCCATCCAAGGAAATAATTCGATGAACAACATAACGCCTGTCTTCTCTGTTTTCGCTTTCCACGTAAGCAAGTACCACATCACCCTTACGGATTTCAG
>JAEEGH010020469.1_pt1 | contig 13752 bp, 8 predicted proteins | sample 9134181 | NCBI WGS metagenome assembly JAEEGH01 (sample SAMN16246544, study PRJNA631951) | gut metagenome | biome: gut microbiome; feature: rumen; material: DP-attached | host: Bos | place: Iran: Karaj | collected 2018-10
CACGTCGGGCTTGAAGCCGGGCGAAGGCGTGTATTGCACGACGCGTCCGCTGTCCGTCGAACTCGGACCTGGCTTGCTTGGAACGATTTACGACGGCATCCAGCGGCCGTTGGATCGTATCGCGGCCATGTCGGGCGCGATGATTCATCGCGGCGAAAAGACGGATGCGCAGGATTTGGACAAAATCTGGCATTTCGTTCCAAGCGTGAAAGAAGGCGACATCGTGAAGCCTGGCGTGCAGTATGGCGAAGTGCAGGAAACGCCGTCCGTCCTGCTGAAGCTTATCACGCCGCCGACGTTCAAGCCTGGCCGTGTGAAATCCATGAAGCCGGAAGGCGATTACAATGGCCGCACGATTTTGGCGGAAGTCGAATATGACGATGGCTCCACGAAGCCGTTGGGCTTCTATCAATACTGGCCCGTCCGCACACCGCGGCCCGTCCTTTCGCGCCAACCGCTGGAAGCGCCGTTGTTAACGGGATTGCGCGTCATCGATACGTTCTTCCCGATCGCGAAGGGCGGCGCGGCCGCCATTCCGGGCGGTTTCGGAACAGGCAAGACCATGACGCAGCAGGCGTTGGCCAAATGGTGCGACGCAGACATCATCGTCTATATCGGTTGCGGCGAACGCGGCAACGAAATGACGGAAGTCCTCCGCGAATTTCCGGAATTGACGGACCCCCGCACGGGGCGGTCGCTGATGGAACGGACGATTTTGATCGCAAACACATCCAACATGCCTGTCGCGGCGCGGGAAGTATCGATCTACACGGGAATTACGCTGGCGGAATTCTACCGCGACATGGGCTACCACGTCGCCATCATGGCGGATTCGACGTCCCGTTGGGCGGAAGCCCTGCGCGAACTGTCGGGCCGATTAGAGGAAATGCCTGCAGATGAAGGATTTCCGGCGTATCTTCCCGCGCGTCTGGCCAGTTTCTACGAACGGGCCGGCTATGTGCACAATCTAAACGGAACGAACGGTTCCGTGACGGTCATCGGCGCTGTCTCGCCTCCCGGCGGCGACTTCTCCGAACCTGTCACGCAGCACACGTCACGTTTCATTCGTTGCTTCTGGGCGTTGGATCGTAGCCTCGCGAACGCCCGCCACTATCCCGCCATCAGCTGGCATGACAGCTATTCGGAATATCTGGTGGAAATCGAAGGCTGGTGGGGCAAGCAGGACGCCGAATGGAAGGCCAATCGCGATCTGCTGATGGAAGTCCTTCAGGAAGAAGTCTCTCTGCAACGCATCGCGAAACTGATCGGGCCGGACGCCCTGCCGGACAACCAACGGCTGACGTTGCTCGTCGCGGACATCATCAAAAACGCGTTCCTCCAGCAGAACTCGTTCGATGACATCGACATGTACTGCTCGCCCGCCAAGCAGACATGGATGCTCCGCCTGTTATCCATGTTCATCACCCGCGCGAACGCGTTGATCAAAAAAGGCGTCACGCTGGAGGAAATCAACGGCATTCCCGCGCTGCCGCGACTGCTACGCATGAAATCCGAAATCAAAAACGACGACAAAGCCGCCATGACGGAGCTCGAACGGCAGATTGACGCCGCTTTAGACGATCTTGAAACTCAATTAACAATTAACAATTAACAATTAACAATTATCAATTATCAAATAACAATTATCAATTATTGTTCTGGTCATGGCAAATTTGACAAGCGCAATAAATCTTCGTGATACAAGGCAAGTAACAATCAACAGAAATTTACAATTAATAACAGACAATTGATGAATGACATCAACAAACCAAAGATCTGCGCTCAGCAATCGCTCATTGTTAATTATTAATTGTAAATTGTAAATTATTAATTATGAAAGGCTTGGAATACAGAGGCGTGTCGTCCATCGACGGACCGCTGGTTTTCATCGAAAACATCTCGGATGTCGCGTTCGACGAATTGGTCGAAATCACGTCGCCCGACGGCGGAACACGCCTCGGGCAGGTTCTGGACGTGACGGCGGATTCGGCCGTCGTACAGGTGTTCGGCGGCACGGAAACGCTGTCGCAACGGGACACGAAGGCGCGTTTTCTCGGCGAATCGTTGCGCATTCCTGTCTCGAAGGACATGCTCGGTCGTGTTTTCGACGGTTTGGCGCGCCCGAAAGACGGTCTGCCCGCGCCGTTGACAGCGGAGCGCCGCGACGTGAACGGCATGCCAGTCAACCCCTATGCCCGCGAATATCCGCGCGATTTCATCCAGACAGGCATTTCGTCCATTGATTTGATGAACACACTCGTACGCGGCCAGAAGCTGCCGATTTTCTCCGGCAACGGCCTGCCGCACAACCGCATGGCGGCGCAGATCGCACGACAGGCGAAACTGCTGAATGAAAACGTCGATTTCGCCATCGTGTTCGCGGCCATGGGCGTCAAATACGACGTGGCGCGGTTTTTCATCGATTCATTTGAGAAATCCGGCGTGCTTCACAACGTCGCGATGTTCCTTTCGCTGGCGGACGATCCGTCCGTCGAACGGTTGATCACGCCGCGCTCCGCGCTGACGTTGGCGGAATATCTTGCGTTCGATTTGGGCATGCATGTGTTGGTCATCATCACCGACATGTCCAACTACTGCGAAGCCTTGCGCGAAATCGCGACGGCCCGCGGCGAAATCCCCTCCCGAAAGGGCTATCCGGGCTATCTTTATTCCGATTTGGCCTCCATGTACGAACGCGCGGGCCGTCTGCGCGACCGCGAAGGTTCCATCACGCAGATGCCGATTCTGACCATGCCGTCGGATGACATCTCCCACCCGATTCCGGACTTGACAGGATACATCACGGAAGGACAGATCGTGCTGGAGCGCGACATGCATCAGCGCGGCGTCTATCCGCCCGTGGCCTGCCTGCCGTCGCTGTCGCGTCTTATGAAAGACGGCATCGGAAAGGGCCGCACGCGGCCCGACCACCCGCATGTCGCGTCGCAGCTGTTCGCGGCCTATTCGAAGGTGAAGGACATCCGTTCATTGGCGTCCGTCATCGGCGAAGAGGAGCTCAGCCCCGTTGACAAGCAATACCTTAAATTTGGTGTCGAATTTGAAAACCGCCTAATTTCGCAGGGCGAATACGAAAACCGCTCCATCGAAGAGACGTTGGCCATCGGATGGGACGTCCTGCGAATTCTACCGCGCTCCGAACTGTTGCGCGTTACGGAAGAGGAATTGGTCGAATACTACGACCAGAAGACGGTCGAACCCCAGAAAGAAGGCTGATTGAACGATGCGTCTCAACCTCCCTCCAACCAAGACGAACCAGCTGGCGCTGAAGAAAGATTTGGCGATGGCGACGGAAGGCTACACGCTTCTTGAACAGAAGCGCGAGATTCTCGTCATGGAGCTGATGCGTCTCGTTGATATGGTGAAAAAGGTTCAGGAGGAGGTCGAAAACCGCCGTGAAAAGGCTTATGGCACATTGAAACGGGCCATCGCGTTCAACGGTTACGACCATATGCGCAACATTTCGACGGGCATCCGTTACGACCATAAAATCACCGCCACGACGCGTGTCGCGGCCGGCATCCATCTGCCGTCGTTGGAATTCCAACAAGGCGAATTCAAATCGCAGTATGGTTTGGCGGACACGGATTCGCTGGTCGATCAGACAATGCAGGACTTCCTGTCGCTTCTGGAGGCGACGGCCAAATTGGCGGAATTGGAATCCTCCGTATGGCTACTGGCCCGCGAATTGAAGAAGACGCAGCGCCATGTGAACGCCTTGGAACACATCTTCATTCCAGACTACAAAGAAACACTGAAATACGTCGAACAGGCCTTGGAAAGCAAAGAGCTCGAATCGTTTTTCACGATGAAACGCGTGAAGAAGAATCTGGGCGGAGAAGACGGCGAAAATCCGCCGGACGATTCCACTGAGGTCCATTGAAAACTTTCCTACATTGTGAGGAAAGTTTTCAATGGAGCATGACTTGTCTTAGGGTAAAAAGCAATCGTGATTGCTTTTTGGTAGAGGGACGCGAGACGCGAGACGCGAGACGAGCGGAGACGCTAGACGATAAGACAAGAGACAGCAGTTTTTTTTGACATCGTCTTACGTCTGTTTGTCTCATGTCTTTTGCTCGTCTCATGTTTCGCGTCTCGTATCAAACCACGTCATTACGACGCCATGGCGCTTGTTGGAGAAAAAATTTTTCTTTTTTTTGTTGCCATGCGCTGTATTTATTCATGGAAATGAAGGCGACCACTACATTTAGTGTCAAAGCTAGATAAAAAAGTCATCAAAACTCTTATGACTGCAATTAAGGCATTTATGAGAATTTAACAGGCAAATGCATGACTTTTATTCATTTTTGAATAATTTTGAATGGTGTAATTTTTTTTCAACTTCCTAAGATGTTGAATGGCAAACATCAAATCGGCTTATTGTAAATTTCCTCTGAAAAAAAACAGAAAAAAAATACATCTAGAGTGTTTGCGTTATAGAATTGAACATATATAGTGTTTACATGAAACAAAACAAAGCTTGGTGGCGTTTTGTCTCCGGGCTTGGTCTCTTTTTGCGCCCTAATTCGGAGCGCGTTGATTTTCATCATAAAAGGAAAACAGGGGAAAGAAAGCATGGACAACCAGGGGTATAATTGCCCATTCCAGTTCTTCCGGAAGCGCGACGGCCTATTGGTCCCGTTCCGAGAAGAGAAGATCGCGAACGCCATTTTCAAGGCGGGCGAAGCGGCGAGCCGTCAAGGCGGCACGACGTTCCAGAGGGAGACAGCGGACCGCATCGCGCATGAAGTCGTGTTGCAGCTGGACAATCCGAATTGCGAATACTACACGCTGCCAGATGCCGACGGCAACCGCATCCCGAAACTGGAAGACGTGCAGGACATGGTGGAAATCACGTTGGCGGAGAACAAGCTGTCCGGCACGGTTGCGGCTTATAAACGTTACCGTAAAATACGCGAACGCGCGCGCGCGGCGATCCATGTCCGTTCCACCAAGACGGAAAAAGACCAGCAGACGGATCTGACGGACCAGAGCCTCCTGTTGGTGAAATCCGCGACGGCCGGCATGCTGCTGACATGGGATCGCGCCCGCATCGTCCACAAATTGGTTGACAAGCTGAACATGGACGAAGAGACGGCGAACAGCATCGCGAAGGAAGTCGAGAACCAGATCATCAGCAGTAACATCAAAACGGTTGGCACGGAGCTGATCCGCGAATTGGTGAACAACATTCTGGTGGAACGCGGCTATCGCGGCAAATTGGAAGATTTGTCGCTGTACCATATTTCTCGCGAGTTCATCGAAGATTTGATGAACAAGAAGTCGAAAGAAAACAGCAACATCGTTTCGAACAATCCGGAAGCGGTGAATCTGAGCATCGCGGAACTGATTCTGAAGCAGTGGGGCCTCGAGACGATCTTCTCGCCGGACGTGAAGCACGCCCACGACACGGGCGCCATCCATCTGCACGATTTGGGCTATCCGCACCGCGTCTATTGCTCCTCCCATTCCATTGAATACATTAAGAAATACGGTCTGCGCGATCTGTCGAATCTGAATACGGAATCGAATCCCGCGCGCAGCGCATCCGTTTTGACGGGCCATCTGAATACGTTCCTCGCGTCCATGCAGGCGAACTACGCGGGCGCGTTGGGCATTGCGTACATCAACATCTTCTACGCGCCGTATCTGATCGGCATGACCGAAAAACAGATGCACCAAGTGGCGCAGGAACTGATCTTCAACGGCTCGCAGAACGCGTTCTCCCGTGGCGGCCAGACGCTGTTTTTGGATTTCAACATCCACACGGGCGTTCCGACCTATCTGAAGACCGTTCCCGCCATCGGCCCGGGCGGCTGCTACATGCTGCGCAAGGCGGACGGCAAGATCATCCCGCTGAAGGAACAGCTCCGCAACGACACGGACAACAATGGCAACCATCTGATGGATCTCTTTGCGGAAGAAAACGGCGAATCCCGCCTCGTCCTCTCCGAACAGTACGAAGAGAAACTCGGCCTGCACTATGATCCCGTCATTCAGAAGACGTTGGCCGACAACGGCGAACATATCATGGTCTATGGCGACTACATCAAAGAAGCGCAGGCCTTCACATCCGCCCTGCTGAAAGTTTGGGGCGAAGGCGACCGTTGCGGCCGCGTCTTCGAATTCCCGAAGTGCGACTTCCATATCAGCGCCGAGACGTTCTCCGATCCCGACCAGTACAAAATCTATCAGGAAGCTTGCGAACTGTCCTCCAAGAACGGCTCCACGTATTTCATCTTCGACCGCGACGAAGTCACGCTATCAGCCTGCTGCCGTCTGCGCACGACCATCGACGACAACCGCATGCTGCGCCATCCGGAATGCATGCGTTTCTGCGGTTTCCAAAACGTCACGATCAACATCCCGCAGGCGGCGTTCCGCGCCGCCCGCCGCGGCATGAAGACCTATGAAGGCCTGCTGGAAGAAATCGACGCAACGATGAACATCGCCGTGAAGGCCCATCTGCAGAAGAAGGCGAAAATCGCCGAAATGCTGTCCGGCCCCGGCCGCCCATTGTGGCAGATCGGCAAGCCGTCCTGCGACGGCCGCCCGTACGTCGAATTGGACAAAGCGACGTACATCATCGGTATCATCGGCTTGAACGATGCATGCAAGTTCTTGTACGGCAAGGAATTACATGAAGACAAGGAAGTCTTCAAGATCGGTCTGAAGATCATCGCCCACATGTATCTGCGCGCGAAGGAATACGCAAAGCAGTACAATCTGAAGTTCACGTTAGAGGAAAGCCCTGCGGAAAGTGCGGCGCGCCGTCTGGCCCAAACCGACCTGCGGTTCTTCCATGCGGAAGCGAAGGACGTCGTGAAAGGCGCGAACGAAGATGTCGCCTACTACACGAATTCCATCCATCTGGCGGCGGAAGCCCCTGTCTGTCTGGTGGAACGCATTGAGAAGCAGGCGATGTTCCACAGCATCATCGAATCCGGCGCCATCACGCATGCGTTCATTGGTGAAGAGCATCCGTCGGCGGACGCCATCGGCTCGCTGATCCGCGAAGTGTTCTACCGCACGCAGTCCGCGCAGGTGACGTTCTCGCCTGAGTTCACATACTGCCAGAAGTGCGGCCACAAGTCGCGCGGTCTGCAGGATACCTGCGAGCAGTGCGGCTCGAAGGACGTCGTCGGCGAGACGCGTGTTGTCGGCTACTTCAGCAAGATCCAGAACTGGAACAAATCGAAGCGCTATGGCGAGCTGATCGCCCGCCAGAAAGGCCGCTATTCTGTCATGTCAGCGGAAGGCTGACATGACAGGCTTATGGCCAATGGCTTATGGCTTATGGCCTGTCGCTTTCGTCCTTTATGTCGCTTTAGTCCTTGAAAACAAGAAGGTTACCCAATATGCCAAAACAATATATTGTCCATGTATTCGGCAAAGAAGGTTGCGCGAAATGCACCATGCTGAATCGCCGTCTCGACACATTGCTCGCGTCGGATAAATACAAAGACAAGTTCGTGAAGCAGTACGACAATGTCTTCACCGAAGAAGGTCTCGTGTACTTCTGCCTCGCGCAGTGCGTGAATCCGAACCGCATCCCCGCCATGATGATCGCTGATACGGAAGGCAATTACATCGAAAATCCGACGCCCGGCGCCCCTGATGAAATCTGCGGCCGTTCAAAGCTTTACCAGTATCTGGGCATCCAGACGGACTACAGCAACGAAGGCAAAGGCATCATCACGCCGGAAATGATCGAGAGCATCCTTAAGTCCGTGGAAGACTAATAGTTAGAGTGGTTTTAATCATGCCTGGACGGATTTTCCGCCCAGGCGTTTTCTTGTCCATAGGTATTTTATGAAATCCGTCATCAACAGCGTCATGCCGCAAGCGACCATGGTCGATTATCCAGGCCGTCTATCGGGTCTCATGTTCACAAGCGGCTGCAATTTCCATTGTGGCTTCTGCCATAACGCGGCGCTGCTCTACAACGAAGCAAAGCACGGCGAGGCCACTGCGGAGACGTACGATTTCGACAAGCTTGATGAAATCCTGAAGGGCTTCAAACGGCAGTGGACGAACGCCATTACCGTCACAGGCGGCGAGCCGACCATCCATCCGAATCTGCCGGAAACGCTGGAATTCATCAAGAAGCGCGGCTTTCTCATCAAATTGGATTCTAACGGCTCCAATCCGGACATGTTGCGCAAATGCATGCCATACATTGATTATATTGCGATGGACATCAAATGCCCGCTGGAACGGTATGAAGAGCTCATCGGCTTCGCGGATACCGACAAGATTGCGGAATCCATTGACGTCATCATGAACTGTGGCAAGGCGTATGAATTCCGTACAACGCTTGTGGAGCCGTATTTCTTCGAAGAGGACATCCACACATGCGGTAAGATGGTGCTGGGAGCGGACTTATACGTCGTCCAGCCGTTCATTCCGCATGACGATCTGCCCTCCCCCGCCCTGCGGATGCAGCCGCGCACGCGGCCGACTGCCCTACATCAGGCGGCGGATATTTTGAAGGCCTACGTCAAAAAAGCCATTGTGAGAGGCGAAGAGGCCGTCTAGACCGATGTTGGATCTGCATTGCCATAGCACGGCGTCGGACGGGACGGTGCCGCCTGAAAAGCTTCCGGCCATGGCGCAGCAGGCTGGCCTGAAGGCGCTGGCGTTGACGGATCACGACACGGTGAGTGGCGTGGAGGCGTTTCTGAACGCCGCAAAGGACGTTCCAGACGTACGTTGCATTCCAGGCATCGAATTAGCCTGTCGACTGGAATGCGGCGAACATTGCCATATCGTCGGATTGTTCATCGACCATCGAAGTGATGCTCTGCTGCATCTTTGCGACCAGATTGTCGCATGGCGTGAAGAGCGCAATATCAATATGTTGGAGAAATTGTCCGAACTGGGGATGCCGATCGACTATGAGACGTTGCAACAGCGGCATGAAGGGACGGTCGTGGGGCGCCCCCATATCGCGGAAGAAATGGCCAAGTTAGGTTATTGCAAGACGATACGGGATGCGTTCCAGCAATTTATCAGCCGTGGACGTCCTGCGTATTGTGAACGGGAAGTTCCAGATGGTTGGACTTGTCTGAAAGCCATCCATGACGCGGGTGGACTAGCGATTTGGGCGCATCCGATGACTAGCTCCAGCCGTACGCAGTCGAAATGCTTCGCTATCGCGACGGAGCTGCGTGATTTTGGCCTCGATGGCATTGAGGCTTATTATTCGGAACATAGTCCGACGCAACAGGATACCGTTTTACGAATCGCCGCCAAACTGAATTTGGTTGTAAGCGGCGGCTCGGATTTCCATGGCGACCACATCCCCGAAATCAAACTTGGCATCGGCTATGGCGGCTTGCGTGTGCCAGACAACTTGCTGGATGAATTGGATCGGCGGGTGGAAAGGTATAAAAACCTCCTAGAATACTAGAATACTAGAATCCTAGTATTCCAGGGGATAGAATGTCTTCGTGACTTACTTCAAAATCACACGGTCGAATGGCGGGATGGAGAAGGAGACGTTGCCGTCTTCAGCCGTCAGATTGGCGGGGGCGCCTTTCACAAGCGTCTTGCCCGTAAAGGCGACCTTCACGTCAACAGCGTCCTTTTCTGTATTCACGGCGACTAGGCGCTGTTCGCCGTTGAGCTTCCACAAACCGACGTAGAGGCCTTTTTTCGCGATTAGCTGTTCATACTGGCCGTCGAGGATAAAAGGCGTCAGATCAGCGATTTCCGTCGGGAATTCCTTCGCGGCTTCCCAGAGGTCGCCGCTCTTCAGGATGTCGAAGGAACTGTCTTGATAGACGTAATAGATAATGCCTTTAGCTCCCGCCATGAGGGCGAGATAGCTCATGGAGCGGAATTCCGTGCCAGTCGGCCAGCGTTTCCAACCGCCGTGCTCCGCGTACTTCTGTCCACCGAATGCCTGGCAGACGGCCCAAAGAGCGGTGTCGCATTCATTTGCTGATTGTTTGGCGTTGGTGAACAGCCTGTAGATTTCATCCATGGTACGGCCAGGCACGGGATACGGATCGGGCGCGAGAACATCCGTTCCGCTGGAGTAGTTCTTGTACTGCGCGGGAATGCAGATGACCGTGTAGGCGAGATGGTTGTAGTCCCATTTCTTGAAATTGTCGTAACGGCGGAACATCTCCTGCGGCGAATGGCCGGCGGCGGCAGGTTCGTCGCCTGGATTCCAGCCCATGACGGCGGGCTTGTCTTTGTATTTCGGTATGGTGATTTCAGGAGCGGTGCCAAATTCTGTGATGACGCGGATGTTCAGTTTGGCGCATTCGTCCAAGAAGTTGCCATAGCTGTCATTGTCCTTTTCACTCTTGAGAATACCGACATGGACGGTGTTGTAACCATGTGATGCGACGTCTTTTACCATTTCAAGACGCTTTTCGGGCGTAAAGCCCCACGAGACATGGTAGAAGCCGAGCGGGAAGAACGGCTTGCCGTTTTCGAGCAGGACATGGTCGTCGCGCATCTTGTATTTCGGTTCGGGATGCTTGTAGAATTCAACTTCATCAAAGCCCCAGTCGCGAGCGGTATCCGCATCGGGCAGCGCGTTAATGAAATCGCGGTTGTAGTTGGAGCGGATTTGGAGGATATGGCGGCCGATGGACAGTTTTTCCATGTCGATGATCGGCATCTGGATGCCTTTCGCGGAGAACTTCAGGCTGTCCCATTTGCCGTCGTCAATACGCCATTCAAGGCCTTTGAAAGCCGTCCTGCCGTACTTTTCGAGATTGAGGGCAATCGTGCCGTCAAGCTTGTTTCCGGGATAGAGATGTTTGCGCAACAGCTTGATTTCAATGGCGTAAGGCTTTGTCTCCTGCCATGAGAGCTTCAACGCCTCATCGCCTTTGGACGTCAGCGTGATTGTATGGAGGATGTTGCCGCGGAACGGCTGGTCAACGATGAGCGGGATGGCGACGGTGCCGTCTTCTTCAACGTCGATGTTCATCTGGCTACGAGTGTAAAGCTCAGGCTTGGCCATGCATTCGTTTTTCAGCGTGACGTGGAACGAATCATAGCGGTTCTTATCAACGGCGAGTTTGACATAGCAGGCCTTCGCACCGCGTTCAATGTCGTGCGGCTTGCCCATGAGCGCGAGTTCGTCGTCCAATTTCGTTTCCTTTTCAATTTCGATGTCGCGGCGGAACGTGATGATTTTAATGCCTTTCGTGCGCATGGACTGGTAGTCGGCGACGTTTTCCAGTAGTGCCGCGCCGATGGGATTTCTCGCCAAAGCGGAGGCGACACAAAGGACAACGAGCCCGCGACCGACTTCCTGATAGGCGAACAGAGCGTGGTTGTCAACGCAACTCGCAAGAACGTTCCATTGCGGAGCGAGATCGCGGATATGGGCCCAATGGCCGTAACGCGTCTTGAGAAGGTCACCGAGCGGTTGCGGCATCAACATCAGTGGATGATCTTTGTAGGTCTTTTCCTTGTCTTTTTCATTGTTGCTGTGCAACGACTTGCAATTCTGCTCACGGCAAGCGAATTCCGGGCCGAACGTCGCGACCCATTTATTGAGAACGGAGTTGTAGTTGGCATCCACAACGACGAGTACACCGCCTTTGTTCAGATAGTCGAGCCATTTCGCGGCGTAGGGCTTCATATCGACGGTGTGTTCAAAGTTGGCGACGGAAGCCGCGATGACATAATCGTAGCTGTCAAGCTTGTCCGACAGTTCGGGCAGCTTGATATTTTCGTATTTATCGCATTCCCAGCCGAGCTTTTTAAAATGCGCGTCAAATTCGTTTTTAAACGTGGCGTTCGACCATGAGCTATAGACGAACGCGGCCTTTGGGGCGGCGGCCGAAATCATCGGCAAGGCGCACAGCAGAAGCAGACATGTTCTGAACATGGTTTTTCTCCTAAATAGTTTTAACGCAATGATTTGTTATTTTGCCAACGCCTTCTTGACGGCAGCCTTGAAGCCTTCACGCGAGCGTTCAATGAACTTCGTGTCGCCGCAAAGCGCGATGCGGAAGTAGCCCGGATAACCGAAACCGCTACCAGGCACGACAAGAATTTTCTCGTCCGCCAACATGCTGACGAATTCGACATCATCCATGCCGTTAGGGGCTTGCGGGAAGAAGTAGAACGTGCCCGCGGGCATGGTGAACTTCAGACCCGCATCGGTCAAAACGTCTGCCATAAGCTTGCGGCGTTTGACGTATTCTGTTGCGTCAGCGTTGGTTCCGAGAGCGGCCTTCATGAGACGCTGCCCAATACAGGGGGCGTTCACGAAGCCGAGGATGCGGTTCGTCATGATAACGCCCGAAATCAATGACTGCACGTTTTCCATCGTCGGATTAATGGCGACGTAGCCGACGCGTTCGCCGGCCAGCGCGAGATTTTTGGAGAAAGAGCCGATGACGACGGAATATGTATAGAGCGGCAACATGGGCGGGACGACGGCGCCGTCGAACGCGAGGAAACGGTACGGTTCGTCCGAAATCAAGAAAATCGGGCGGCCGTATTTTTCCGTCGCTTTCTGGAGGATGGCGGCGAGGGATTGAAGTTCTTCCTTGCTGTAAATCACGCCGGATGGGTTATTTGGAGAATTGATGATGACGGCGCGGGTCTTCTCGGTGATAGCGGCTTCAAAGCCTTTCAGATCAAGATGGAAGCTAGGCGCGACGGATTTGACAGGTTTCAACACACCGCCGAAATTGCCAACATAAAAGCCGTATTCGACGAAATATGGCGCGGGGCAGAGGACTTCCTCTCCAGGCGTAAGGACGGCACGGAAGAAGGCGTTGAGGCCACCTGCGGCGCCGACCGTCAAAATCAGATGCTGTTTGCCGATGGCGATGCCCTGCTCTTTCGTCAAATATTCCGCAAGTGCTTGGCGAACATCGTCATAGCCTGCGTTCGGCATGTAACCAAGGCCGGCTGGTTTGTCGGCGTCAATGGCCATCTGCTTGATGCCGTCGATGATGGCTTTTGGCGGCGTGAGGTCGGGATTGCCGAGAGAGAAGTCGCAGACAGCTTCTTCGCCGTATTTCTTCTTGAGTTCGATGCCCGCTTCGAACATACGGCGGATCCACGATGAATTCTTCTGGTAGTTTTCAATTTGGGTTGAAACGAGTTGCATGATGCTTTTCCTTTTAATTATGTTAGAGGTTGAAATAATGTTCGGAATCTTGAAGGATGCCGGCGGATTCGCTGAAGAAGTCGTCGCCAAGCGTGAAACAGCCGTTGGTGACTTTCGTCCATGGGGCATTGGCACGCGGATGGTAGCTGCAGAGCGTGTCCCACCGTTTATAATTCTGATGGCCGTTTGTTTCGACGACGCCGACCTTGATGCCCGGCAACGGCGCGATACGGGCCGCAAAGGATTTGTTCCAATCGACTTGAATAGGACCGACTGTTAAATCCGCGCAGAACATCGGAACTTTCGCCTTATGAGCGACTTCCGCAATCTTCAGCGTCATACTGAGCGTCTTCGCGATGGGTTTGAGAGCGATGGCGCCGTAGCCGAGTTCGATACGCTCCTTCACATCGTCATCGCAATGGGCGCTTTCATCGGCGGCGACGCGAACGCCCAAATCGCCGACATATGCCTTATAGTTTTCAGGGAACGGTTCTTCCACAACGGCGATTTGGTCGAAGGCGCCGATTTTTTTGCAATGGTCTAAGAAGCGTTGCAGACGTTCTTTAGAATCATAACGGCCGTTGGCGTCGAAATAATAGGGAATCTTGCCGTTTTCCGTGTAGGGCGTCGTGCGGTTA
>JAEEGH010020473.1_pt1 | contig 13750 bp, 15 predicted proteins | sample 9134181 | NCBI WGS metagenome assembly JAEEGH01 (sample SAMN16246544, study PRJNA631951) | gut metagenome | biome: gut microbiome; feature: rumen; material: DP-attached | host: Bos | place: Iran: Karaj | collected 2018-10
GGGGGGCCTTGGGGGGGGTGGAGGGGGTCGTTTTGTGGTGGGGCCGGTCGGGGGCCCCCCCCCCCCCCCCCCCCCCCCTTCGGCATTTCTTCAGTGGAAGGCCGTCGAAAGGCCGTAGAGTGGCCGAAGGGGCTCCGAGACGGTGGCGAAGGACGGGTATGGTAAAAAAAAGAAAACCCTGCAACCGTGGTGGTTGCAGGGATGGTGATCTGTACAAGATTTGAACTTGTGACCTCTTGCCTGTCAAGCAAGCGCTCTAAACCAACTGAGCTAACAGATCAATTTCAAGGTTGGATTTCTCTCGCGAAATCGGGTGCAAAAGTACACACTTTTTTCAAACTGGCAAAATAATTTTTCATTTTTTTGTATCTTTGCACTCTAAAACATTTCTGCTATGAAAGTAAAAAATGTATTGATGTTGCTGGCAATCACACTGATGTGTGGTCAGTTCGCTGTGGCTCAGAACGCCCTCAATGACAAGGCCGACAATATCGTCGGAATATACGAAAGTGTGCAAAACGGTGACCGTTTTAGGGCAAAAATTGAAAAATTGAAGGACGGAACCTACCGCGGACAGATAATATGGATGGAGAAAGACAAGAACAAGGACGGCAACAAAATCCTCGACACCAAGAACCCCGACAAGAGCCTCCGCAACACTCCGGCCGACCGCATTGTCATCTTCAGCGGCCTCAAGTACGACGGCAAAGACCACGAATGGGGCGGCACCAAGATCTACGACCCGCAACGCGGCGTGAAGGCCAAGATGACGGCCAGCTTCGCCGCCGACGGCCGCTTGAAGATAACAGGCTCCGTGCTGCTCATCAGCGAGTCTGTATACTGGAATAAAATCAACTGATCATATAAATGCATCGCTATGGCGGACAATTATCTGGAGAAGCGCTACGAGGAGACCCTCGGCGCCAACCGCCCCAAGGTGAAGCGCATCGGCAACACCGTCGACACCCTGTTGCAGCGCAGCCGCAGCCATCGCGGGTACAACAAAAATTATGTCGTCTCGCGGGCTGAGTTGGAGCGCATTGTGAGCGTCTGCACCAAGCTGCCCTCGGGCTGCAACCAGCAGGTGCTGCGCTACTGGCTGGTGAACAAGGACTCCGGCGCCGACTGCGTGCTGCCGCTCGTCAAGATGGGCGCCGCCCTGCCCGAACTGCATCTGCCGCTGCCCGGCACCGAGCCCGAAGCTTTTATCGTCTGCTGCTCGGTGACGCCTGAGAGCAAACTCGTCGACATAGACCTTGGCATTGCTCTGCAGAGCATGGCGCTAAAGGCTGTAGAGATGGGTCTCAACACACTGATGATAGGTGCCTTCAACCGCGAGAAGCTGCGCGAGGCGTTGGGTCTGCCCTGCGAGCCACTGATGCTGATGGCCGTTGGCAAAGGCACAGACCGCATCGAGCTGGTGCCCACCGATGCCGACTCGCCACGCGCCTACTACCGTCGCGACGGCGTGCACTATGTGCCCAAAGTGCGTCTCGACGAGCTGATACTCAACCATGCGTAAGGTCCCGTTGGTGCCTGTGGCACTGGCGTTCGTGGTCCTTGTCGCCCTCACCGGAGGTCTGTGGCGCGCCGAACGGCTGTGGTACCGCCACTGCCAGCCCAAGGTATATATGACCGTGTGCCTCAGCGACATACCCACTAATTTGGGGGATGTTGCAGTTTGTGAGGGTAATGTGATGAAAATCAATAATATGCAGAGGTGTGGCGACATTAGGCTGTATTTCCGTAACGACACGCTGGCACGCACTCTGCGCTATGGCGACACTCTGTTGCTGCACGGCTATCCCGACATCCTGCGTCGAAACATCTATCTGACGTCAGACCATTACATTGTCATCGCTCGCGACAGCTCGTCGCTCCGTGCCCACAGCGAGGCGTTGCGCCGTCGGCTGCTGCAACGTATGCAGGACGGACCGCTCCGCGACGGTGGTGTTGCTGAAGCGCTGGCGCTGGGCTGGAAAGGCGGCATCGACCGCGACACACGGGCGCACTACCGTAATGCCGGCTTGGCGCACATGTTGGCGGTCAGTGGTTTGCATGTGGGGCTGCTGGCAGCCATGGTTGGTGGGCTCTTCTGGTGGACAGGGCGCGAACGGCGTGGCCGTGTGGTGCGCGGTGCGATGCAGCTTGTCGCTGTGTGGCTCTTTGCCCTCATCACGGGGTTGGCGCCATCCACGTTGCGTGCAGCGCTGATGTTCTCGATGTTCATCGTCAACGATATGGTGGCGCGTCGTGTGGTGCCGCTCAACCTGTTGGCTCTGGCAGCCATAGTGATGCTTGTTGTCGACCCGCTGCTGATTTATGACGTGGGGTGGCAGCTGTCGTTCAGCGCCGTGGCGGGCATCATTCTGGCCCAGCCTGCCATCCAGGCTCTGCGCACCACCGTGGGGCAGGCTGCAGCCGTGAGTGTTGCTGCCACGCTGGCCACACTGCCGGTGGTGGTGGCCACCTTCCATCGCCTGCCGCTCTACTTTGTTGTGGCCAACGTGATCGTTGTGCCTGCGGCAGGTGTAATACTGGGACTTTCGCTGCTTTATATGCTGCTGCCATGCGCCGTAACGGCGTGGCCGCTCTCACTTCTGCTACGAGGCGTAGACACCCTCACGGCATGGGTGGGCAGGTTGCCTTATGCTGTCGTCGATGACATAAACCTCTCGTCACCATTGTTGGTGGCGCTGACGGTGGTGGTCGTTGTGATGTTGCTGATGCCGCAGGTGCTGTTGCGCCGCCGCGACTAACCGATGCAGGTCCAGTCGATAGGCGTTTGGCCGATGCTCTGAAGATAGGCGTTGGCGCGGCTGAAATGACGGCATCCGAAGAAGCCTCGATAGGCTGAGAGTGGCGATGGATGCGGGGCTGTCAATATGCAGTGGTGCAGTGGGTTGATGAGCTTGCGCTTGCTGATGGCGTAGCTGCCCCAGAGGAGGAAGACGATGCCTTTGCGGTGCTCGTTGAGGGCGCTGATGGCGGCGTCGGTAAACTCCTCCCAGCCGTGGTGTTGGTGGCTGCCGGCGGCATGCTCGCGCACGGTGAGGGTGGCGTTGAGCAGCAACACTCCCTGTTGCGCCCAACCGCTGAGGTCGCCGCTGGTGGAGGGAATCTGGGTGCCCAGGTCGTCGTTGATCTCCTTGATGATGTTCACCAGCGACGGTGGCACCTGCACACCTTGCGGCACCGAGAAGCATAGTCCCATGGCCTGTCCAGGCTCGTGGTAGGGATCCTGACCTATGATGACGGCCTTCACCTTGTCGAAGGGGGTGCTGTCGAAGGCGGCAAAGATCTTGCTTCCAGGAGGGTAGCATGTGTGTTGGGTCCGCTCGGTGACGAGGAACTGCTTGAGGTCGACGAAATAGGGCGACTCAAACTGCGGCCGTAGCACCTCGTACCACGTTGGGTCTATCTTTACATTCATGTCAGGAAGCTGTTGTATTTGCGTTCCTTGCCTATCTGGCTGGCGATGCCGTGGCCAGGAAGGACGCTGTAGTCGTCGGGCAGTGTGAGTATGCGTGTCTTGAGTTTCTCGATGAGGGTGGGGTAGTCTCCGCCGGGCAGGTCGGTGCGTCCGATGCTGAAGTGGAAGAGAGCGTCGCCGGTGATGACGGCTTTCTCCTGCGGCAGCACGAAGCAGATACTTCCCGGGCAGTGGCCCGGCACGTAGCGGCATTCTACCTCGGTGTCGCCTACATGCAGTATTTCACCGTCCTCTACCGTCTGTACCTCAAGGTCTCCCATATTGTCTACTGCAAAGCCCATGATAGAGCCGTAGGCCTCAGCCTGTCGTAGCAGTTTGCATCCTTCAGCATGCATGGTGACAGGCATCTTGTAGTGCTCGCACACCTGCCGCAGGCCCGCGATGTGGTCCACGTGGGCGTGGGTGAGAAGGATATGCGTCACCGTGAGGTTCTCCTGCTCAATGTATTGCGTCAGCTGTGCATCCTCGAACGATGCCTCGCAGGCAGGGTCCACGATGGTGCACTGCCGTGAGGCGTCTACGATGAGGTAGCAGTTGACCTCGAAGTGGTTAAAGGTAAACAGCTTAATCATTGAACCATGCGTCGAACTGCTCTCTCTTGAGGGCAGGGATGTCGAGTTTAAGTTTCTTGCGGAGGCCTCCTAGGTCGTTGAAGAGCTTGTTGTGGTTGGCGGCTTTTAGCTGCTCGTAGGTTTTGACACCGGCTTTCTGCAGCACGGGTACCCAAGCCTCGTCGACACCGTGTGCGGTGAGGTCGGAAGACTCCTCTTCTCCGGACTTGGCGTGTACCTCAGGCTTCATCTGCGGGAAGAGAAGCACGTCCTGAATGCTCTCGGCGCCGGTCATCATCATGACGAGGCGGTCGATGCCTATGCCCATGCCGGAGGTCGGAGGCATGCCGTATTCAAGTGCACGCACGAAGTCCATGTCTATGAACATGGCCTCGTCGTCGCCTTTTTCGCTCAGGCGCAGCTGCTCCTGGAAGCGGCCCAGCTGGTCGATGGGGTCGTTGAGCTCGCTGTAGGCGTTGGCCAACTCCTTGCCACATACGAAGAGCTCGAAGCGCTCGGTGAGTTCAGGGTTGTCGCGGTGGCGCTTGCAGAGGGGCGACATCTCGATGGGATAGTCGGTGACGAAGGTGGGCTGTATGAGCTTGCCCTCGCATTTCTCGCCGAAGATGGCGTCGATGAGCTTGCCCTTACCCATGGTCTGGTCGGTCTCAACGCCAAGATGCTTACAAGCTTCGCGCAGCTCGTCCTCGTTCATGCCCGACACGTCCACGCCTGTCTCTTCCTTGATAAGCTGGCACATTGGAGCGCGGCGGAACGGCGGCTTGAAGTCTATCTCGTTGCCCCAGACGTTGACCTTGGTGTTGCCGTGAAGGGCTTTGGCTATGCGCTCCAGCATGTTCTCCGTGAAGGTCATCATCCAGTTGTAGTCCTTGTATGGCACGTATATCTCCATGGCGGTGAACTCGGGGTTGTGCGTGCGGTCCATGCCCTCGTTGCGGAAGTTGCGGCTGAACTCATACACACCGGCGAATCCGCCCACGATGAGGCGCTTCAGGTAGAGTTCATTGGCAATGCGCAGGTAGAGGTCGATGTCGAGTGCGTTGTGATGTGTCACGAAGGGGCGTGCGGCGGCACCGCCGGGGATGCTCTGCAGCACGGGGGTGTCCACCTCAAGGTATCCCTGCTCGTTGAAGTACTGGCGCATCTCGTTGACAATCTTGGCACGCTGCACAAAGGTCTCGCGCACCTGCGGGTTGACGATGAGGTCCACGTAGCGCTGGCGGTAGCGCAGCTCGGGGTCGCTGAAGGCGTCGTACACTACGCCGTCCTTCTCCTTGACAATGGGTAGCGGGCGCAGGCTCTTGCTAAGCACCGTGAGGCTCTTCACGTGGATGGAAGTCTCACCCATCTGGGTCACAAAGACGTAGCCGGTCACGCCGATGATGTCGCCGATGTCGAGCAGGCGTTTGAAGACCGTATTGTAGAGGGTCTTGTCCTCACCGGGGCATATCTCGTCACGCTTGATGTACAGCTGTATGCGGCCGTAGCTGTCCTGCAGCTCCACAAACGAGGCGGCGCCCATGATGCGGCGGCTCATGATGCGGCCTGCTATGCTGATGTTCTGGAAGAGGGTGTTGTCCTGCGGGAATTTCTCCAGTATTTCTGCGCTTTTGGCGTTCACCTCATAGAGGGCTGCGGGGTAGGGGTTGATACCCAAGTTCTTCAGCTCTGCCAGCGAATTGCGGCGTATCTGTTCTTGCTCAGTAAGTTCTGCCATAATATGTTTGCCTGTTTGTTGTTCTAAAATTAAAGTGCAAAGATACGAATTTTTTGTGACATGAAAATAAAAAAGTGCCCGGAAGAGCACTTTTTTAACACTATGTATGGCTGTTTCTATTGCGTGTCTTTCACGGCTCGGACCGAGAAACCGTAGTAGCGGCTGGCGTAGCTGAGGTCGAAGTGCTCGGCTTTGAAGTCTATGTAGAATGCATTGGTCGGGTAGCTCGTTTCGAGCGAGCTTGACCAGTAGTTGCCACTTATGCCGTCCTCGTCGATGGTTCTGTCCGAACAAAATCCTGCGGCCGGCAGAAACAGGCTCTTGCCGTTTTCGGCGGTGAGCAGGTAACCCTTCGCGCCGTTCTGCGTCGTCCAGGTGGCTGTGGTGTTGTCGATGAGCTCCTGCCACTCTTCTTTTGTGGGAATGCGGGCCCATCTGCCGAGACGAGCCGTCGCAGCGTCGTCGTCGGGCTCAAGGACGGTTAGCTGGTCGGTGAAGTGGAACCTGCCGTACATGGGGCGGCTGCAGTATTTTGTGAGCTCTCCGCTGCTGTTGCTGTAGTTATAGGTCGCCCACATGTAGCTGTCTTTCGTCTCTGTCTCGCCCCAGGCAAAGAGGTCGCCGTGACTCTCCGGCGTGCTGGCGCCGACGTTGCATTTGGCCCACAGCAAGCCGCTCGGCAGGTCGAGGTCAACCCACTTCGACTGATGCAGAGCCTCTCTGTCGTCGTCTTTTAAGCATGATGTGAGGGCGAGGCATGTGAACATAACTGCCACAGCCAATGTCATGTATCTTGTCTTCATCGTGTATTCTTTTATTTAATGCGCCGTATGGTATGCAGCTGGTGGCTGTAGGTGCCGGTCTTATCAACGAGAATGCCGCGAAGGTCGAGGGTGTCGATGCGTACCTGTCCTGAAGCGTGTATGATGCGGCCGTCGCCCATGCAGATGCCCACATGTATGATGCGTCCCTGTGCGTTGTGGAAGAAGGCTAGGTCGTCGCGCTGTATGTCGCAGGCGCAGACCTCTACGCCGCAGGTGGCCTGCTGGCTGGCGTCGCGGGGCAGCCAGATGCCCTTGGCTTTGAAGCATATCTGTGTGAGGCCGCTGCAGTCGATGCCGCCTGTGGAGCGCCCGCCCCAGAGGTATGGTATGCCGAGGAAGAGGTTCTCGGCCAGCGAGGCGGCATCCTCGAAGGCGGCGTACTGCTTGTTGTCCACCCAGCCTTCATAGCCGTCGTATTCGCTCTTCACGCGCGACCATTTCTCCTGCCTCTCAAGCACTTCCACGGTGTCGCCCAACACCAGTTGGTTGACCATCTCGCTGCGGTCGCTGGCCTCGGCCCTCATGGGCACCGCCGTCAGAAAACAATATCCTTTCATAAGTCGTCAAATCTGTCCGCGGTCTATCGAGATGCAGATGCGGTCTATCAGGTCGTCCTTCTTGTTGCGTTTGGGGTCGAAAGTGTCCTTGAGGTTGTAGCCGAAGAGCTTGGCTATGGCCTGGTAGAGACCTGCGCGCAGCGAGCCACGCAGCTCGCCCACAATCTTGTAGGCCGACCGGTTGGTCTCGCGGTCGATGAGCTTGATGAGCACCAGCCCCTGCGAGAAAGTGTAGTTGGAGAGCTCGCCCTTGTAGTCGGCCAGCAGCTGCCGTTCGGCCTCCTTGATGGCGGCGCGGCGGTCGCGGCGCGGCAGGGCGGCAATCTCCACCTCCAGCTTGTCGAGGCGCCGTTTGCCCTCAAGAGCGTAGGGGCGCATGATACGCACGTTCTTGATGAGCTTGGCGTTCTGGCGTATCTCCCTGGGGGTGAGTAGCATGCCGCTGCTGTACACCGTCACCTCGCGCAGGTAGTAAAGAGGCACGGTGTCGCCGTCGAGGACGGTGCCGAAGGTGTAGTGCTCCTGCCCGAAGGCGGTGCCTGCTGCAAGCATGGCCGCCAGTAATATTATGAATTTCAGTCTTTTCATCGTTGCCAATCTTTATGGCGTCTATTATAACGCCGACTTTTCTATTTTAGTATGCCGTCGTCATATTAAATTGCATAATATGTTTTTTTTCTTTTCCTGCTGGACGGCTACTAAACGGCTACTAAACGGCTACTACCCCCTATGGGTCCCCTATGACTCCCCTATGGCCCTTCGACGGTCCGCTGAAGAACGGCAGAAAGGGGTCCGTAGAGGGGCCGAAGGGACTCCGAGCGAACCCAGGTTGGCAAAGGAGCGGAGAAAATTATGTGTTCTGGGATGGTTGATTGTCAATGAATTGTAAAATAATTAAAAAAATATTTTGTCATATTGGAAAATGTGTCTATCTTTGCACTTGAAATGATATGAAAATAATATCACTTGAATTTAAACAAATAATTAAATATCAGTAATATGGAAACAAAAGAGAAATTAAAGAAGATGAGCGCAGCGAACAATGGTTTCCTGCATTTGGCTCTAAATCTTGCAATGATGGTGTTGGCCATTTGGCTGTGTGTCATTGCCGGTGCCAATGGGCTGGCCGGTGCCGGCCTCGCGGGTGGATTGATTTGGGTGGTGTGGGGCTTCCACCTGCCCGGTTTCATGGTCATCCAGCCCAACCAATGCCGTGTGCTGACCTTCTTCGGCCGCTACAGCGGCACCGTGACCGACAACGGCTTCTTCTGGACAAACCCCTTCTACGTGAAGCGCAAGCTTTCACTCCGCGCCCGCAACATGGACGTGCCTCCCATCAAGGTCAACGACAAGGGCGGCAACCCTATCATGATTGGATTGGTGCTGGTGTGGCGCATCAAGGACACCTACAAGGCTTGCTTCAACATCGACGTTGAGGGTGCCGCACAGCCCGCCACGAATCGTCAGGTGGCTGTGAATACCAACAGCACCACCGTGCAGCAGCAGCTGAAGGGCTATGACAACTTCGTATCGGTGCAGAGCGATTCGGCTCTGCGCAAGGTGGCAAGCCTCTACGCCTACGACAACCTCGAGGACCAGAACGAGGTGACGCTGCGCAACGGTGGCGACGAGGTGAACCGCCGTATGGAACAGGAAATCGCCAAGCATCTCGACATCGCCGGCATCGAGGTGGTCGAGGCACGCATCAACTACCTCGCCTACGCGCAGGAGATCGCCAGCGTGATGCTCAAGCGTCAGCAGGCCGAAGCCATCATCGCCGCCCGCGAGAAGATTGTCGAAGGTGCCGTCACGATGGTCGATATGGCCCTCAAGAAGCTGGCTGCCGACCACGTGGTCGAGATGGACGACGAGCGCAAGGCCGCTATGGTGAGCAACCTCATGGTCGTGCTCTGTGGCGACGAGGGCGCCAGCCCTGTGGTAAATACTGGTAGCATATACTAATATAGCTATGGAAGAGATATTGAAAGTGGAAGGGCTCAGCAAGACGTTCACGCTGAGCCGGAAGCAACAGAAGATAGAACGGACGGCCGCCAAGAAAAAGGTGGCTGTGGACAACCTGACGTTCTGCGCCTACCGCGGCGAGATATTCGGCCTGCTGGGCCCAAACGGCGCAGGCAAGACCACGACGCTGCGCATGCTGAGCACCCTGATAAAGCCCGACTGCGGCGACGCCGTGCTCGGCGGCAGCTCGGTGGTGAGCCAGCCCGAGGAGGTGAGGGGCAAGATTGGCTTCCTCACCAGTGAGCTGAAGCTTGAGGATTTCTTCACGCCCAACTACCTGTTCGACTTCTTCAGCGAGCTGCACGGCGTCGACCCCAATGTGTGCCGTGAACGCAAACAGAAGATGTTCGAGCGCTTCGGCATCGACAAGTTCGCCGAGGTGAGGGTGGCCAACCTCTCTACCGGCATGAAGCAGAAGCTGTCGCTGGTTATCTCGCTGGTGCACGACCCCGAGGTCATCATCTTCGACGAGCCCACCAACGGCCTCGACGTGCTGACGGCGCGCACGGTGACCGACTACCTGCAGGAGCTCCGCGCCGAGGGTAAGACCATAATACTCAGCACGCACATCTTCAGCCTTGTGGAGCGTCTCTGCGACCGTGTGGGAGTCATCATCGACGGCCGCCTGGTGGCCTGCGGTGCGCTGGACGAGGTGTGCAACGGGTTGAGCATCGAAGACCGTTTCTTCGAGATGTACAAAGAAGTGAAAGGAGGTGAAGAATGAAAAGCAACACATGGACAATAATCAAAAAAGAGTTTGCGCGATTCTTCGGCGACCGCCAGCTGCTGTTCACCACGGTGATTATGCCTGGCCTGCTGATATATATCATCTACAGCCTTATGGGCACCGGCATCCAGTCGATGATCACCGAAGGCCAGAATGAGGTGGTGACGATGCGCGTTGAAAACATGCCCGAGAGCTTGGCGCCGGTGTTCAACACCATGGACAGTAGTTTGGTAGTGGTGCAGCAGCCTGTTAGCGAGGCCGACATAGCACAGCTTGAGGACAAGGAGATTAACGCCGTGTTGGTGCGCTTCCCCGAGCACTTCGAGGAGGCTATGGCAGGCATGCAGGTGGCCGACAGCGGTGTGCTGCCCAACGTAGAGATCTACTACAACAGCACCAACAACGCCGCCAGCCGCGTGTATATGGTCGTCAGCTCGGTGCTTGGCAACATCGGCCGCACCTTCACGGTCAATGTGCCGCAGGAGGAGGGTCAGCGCTTCGACCAAGCCAGCGATGAGAGCATCGGCGCCATGATATGGAGCAAGATACTGCCGATGCTGATAATCATGATGCTCTTCAGCGGAGTGATGGCCATAGCGCCCAGCTCGATAGCCGGCGAGAAGGAGCGCGGCACCATAGCCACGCTGCTCGTGACACCCATGCGTCGCAACGAGCTGGCTCTGGGCAAGATTGTGTCGCTCAGCGGCATCGCTCTGCTTAGCGGCATCTCCAGCTTCATAGGCATAGCCCTCTCGCTGCCCAAGATGATAGCGGTTGAAGGTGCTGATGGAGCTGCCGACGCCGCCAGCATGCTAGGCTTCCACTACACCACGAACGACTATTTGGCTCTGCTGCTGGTCATCCTCGCCTCGGTGCTCATCATGGCCTCGGCTGTCAGCCTGCTGTCGGCGCTGGCCAAGGACGTTAAGAACGCCGGCACTATGGTGACCCCCTTCATGCTGGTGGTGATGCTCGCGGGCTTGCTGCCGATGTTCCAGAACGGCGCATCTACTAACATGGGAGTATACCTCATACCCTTCTACAACAGCATCGAGGTGATGACGGCTGTCTTCTCGCATGAGCTGGTTTGGACGACGGTCCTCGTCACCCTGGTCTCCAATGTGGTATATACCGGTATAGCCGTCTGGGGCCTCACCAGGATGTTCAACAGCGAGAAAGTGATGTTCTCAAAATGAAGAAGAACTTTGCACTGCGGATAGACTCGGAAGTCTACGACGCCATTGAGAAATGGGCCGCGGACGAGTTCCGCAGTGCCAATGGCCAGATAGAATGGATACTGGCCGAAGCCCTCAAGAAGGCTAAACGCTACCCGAAAAAGAAAGAACAATGAAGCGACTGATGATGATTGTGTTGCTGTGCGTGGGTCTTACTGCCCACGCACAGTGGTACACAGGCATGAGCCAGAAGACGGGGCTGGCATTGTGCATACACCTCACCGACACCTCGGTAGAACTCTACAGTCCAATGCAGAGCACCGACCCAATCCCCGTGAGCGGATGGAGCAGACCTAATGGCGACCTCTCCATCATCTGCAAGAGCATCGGCCTAACCATGGACCTCGTGCAACGCGACAGCACCTTTGTTGGCTTCTGGAGGCAGGGATTCCTGAAGGAGGATATCACCTTCTATCCCACCGACACGTTGTTTTCCATGCACCGTCCGCAGACCCCCCAGCCTCCATATAGTTTCGACGAGGAGACAATTACCGCCAATTATATCGACAGTCAAGGCAACCGCATACACCTCGAAGGCACGCTCACCTATCCCAAGGGCGGCGGACGATACCCAACGCTGGTGTTGGTAAGCGGCAGCGGCCTGCAGAACCGCGACGAGGAGATAATGCAGCATCGTCCATTCCTGGTGCTGGCCGACTATCTGGCCAGCCGCGGCATCGCCGTGCTGCGCTACGACGACCGCGGCATAGGCTCCAGCACGGGCCCGATCGACAGTGCCGACACACGTCTATACGCCGAGGATGCCGAGGTTATGTTCCGAGCCATAAGGAAGAACAAACATGTTGATGCCAAACGCCTCGGTATCGGCGGCCACAGCGAGGGCGGCGCCATAGCACCTATGGTGGCGGCAAGGAACAAGGACGTGAAGTTTGTCGTCATGCTGGCAGGACAAGGCTGCAGGGGCCTCGACGTTATGCTCCAGCAGAACGAGGCCATCTTCCGCGCCGCGGGCGTGAGCGACAGCCTCGTGGACGTCCGCATGGCCTGTATGCGCGAGGTGTTCGGCCTCCCCGTCGGTTCGAGCCAGAAGGACTACAAGAATGCGATCGCCCGCCACACCAACGGCCTCGCCAAAGAGCAGGTGGACAGCATCGGCTTGGGTCGCGGCACCGCCGCAGCATTGAAGCAGCAGATGGACAGCCGCTGGATGCAGACATTCCTCGTCCTCGACCCAGTCGAGTACCTGCCGCTGGTGAAATGCCCCGTTCTGGCTCTCAACGGCACGAAAGACTGCCAGGTGATAGCCAAACCCAACCAGCAGCGCATCAAAAGACTTTGCCCCCATGCCGACTGCCGCATGCTGCCCGGCCTCAATCACCTCTTCCAGCATTGCACCACAGGTGCGCCTGGCGAGTACATCCTCATCCAGGAGACTTTCGCCCCCGAAGCCATGCAGGCCGTCGCCGACTGGATACTCGGCAGGTAGCCTCTGGCGTTCTCTGTTCTTCAGTTGTTCTTCAGTCGTTCTTCAGTTGTTCTTCAGTCATCCACTGAAAAACAACTGAAGAACGACTGAAGAACAACTGAAGAACAAGTGGTCATTGGGGCGGGTAGGTGCGTTGCGGGAAGTTTTTTTTGCTTTTTTCACATTGTTTTGTTGGTAATTCAATTTTTTTTTGTAATTTAGCGGTGTCAAAAGTAGGTGCATAGTAAACCTACCGATTGGAATAAATAATTAAAAAACAATAATATGGAACTCAAGAAGAATCCTAAAGCCGACCTCGAAAATCGCCGCGGTCTCTATCTGGAGATAGGTCTTGTGGTGATTATGGCCGTCGCATTGGCAGCCTTCGAGTGGAAGAGCTACGACCAGGAACAGGTCGAGGTGGTGCAGCGCACCGCCATGGACGAAGTGGAGGATGTGATCATCCAGACGCAGCAGGAAGAGCTGCCGCCGCCCCCTCCCCCCGAGCAGCCCGAAGTGGTTACCGAACTTAACGTCATCGAGGATGATGCCGAGTCGGAGAACGAGGTGGATATGAGCTCGTTCCAGCGTCAGGAAGAGGCCACCAACATCGAGATTACTCCCGTACAGATCGACGAAGAAGAGGAGGAGGCCGAAGAGGAGATTTTCCAGGTTGTGGAGAACGACCCCGAATTCCCCGGCGGCGCCGAGGCTCTGTACAAGTACCTTGCCCAGAACATCAAGTATCCGCAGCTGGCCCGCGAGAACAACATCACCGGCCGCGTGTACGTTACCTTCGTCGTCGAGAAGGACGGCTCGGTGACCGGCGTGCGTGTGCTGCGTGACATCGGAGGCGGCTGTGGCCAGGAGGCTATCCGCGTGGTGAAAGCCATGCCCAAGTGGACTCCCGGCAAGCAGCGTGGCAAGAATGTGCGTGTGCAGTACAACCTCCCCGTCAACTTCTCGCTGCGTTGATTAGCGTAAACAACCTGTCGGTGCAGTTTACAGGCACCGACCTCTTCAGCGGTGTGACCTTCAACATAGGCGACCGCGACCGGATTGGACTTGTCGGCATGAACGGTGCCGGCAAGTCCACTCTTTTAAAGATACTCTGCGGCTGGCAGGAGCCCGAGAACGGCACCCTTATTGTGGCCAGCGGACAGACCGTGGGCTACCT
>JAEEGH010020474.1_pt1 | contig 13750 bp, 8 predicted proteins | sample 9134181 | NCBI WGS metagenome assembly JAEEGH01 (sample SAMN16246544, study PRJNA631951) | gut metagenome | biome: gut microbiome; feature: rumen; material: DP-attached | host: Bos | place: Iran: Karaj | collected 2018-10
AAGACTATGCACATTCATTTCCTCTACAACCTTATAGTGGGTAACGGCACGCTCGCCGTTTTCAAAATCAACCTGTCTGGTAATAATAGATTCTCCAACACGTCCAATAGGCGCATCTATAGTACCTTCCTTTTGTTCTAAGACACCTCTTACAATAGCGTAGTATTCCCTGTGAAACTGTCTATTTTTAACAGCTGTAGAAATAATATTGGCACTAACCAAATGCTTGGCTATAACAGTAAGGCCAGAAGTATTCTTATCTAATCTGTTAGCACAACGGAAAATAAAAGGCTTACCTTGGGACTCATAATAATAGGCCAGCCCGTTGGCCAAAGAATCCTCGTAATGATTAAGACTAGGATGTATTGGCAACCCAGCAGGCTTATTAATCACAATAATATCCTCATCCTCATATACAATATCCAAATCCATCTTCACAGGTGGAATCTTTTCGGAAGAATCCTCTTCAGATATGTTCACAGTCAACACTTCCCCAGCCGCAAGCTTTCTATTCATATGAACCCACTCGCCGTCAATTACAACGTTATTAGGCATCTTTTTAATGGCAGTGATATTGGCAGAAGAATAGCCCTGAGCCTTAAGATATTTATCTATCTGAAATCCATCGTATTCAGTTGTTATTTCATAAGTTAGTGTTCGATTCATAAGGATAATTATTAAGCAAAAGAGCCAGGCATGTCAATGTCTGGCTCTTTCTTAGAAGGAGAATAATATTATTTAATGAAGAAAAAGAAACTAATTCATTGTAGCGATTACATTTACAGTCTTCTTGCTGTCGTCGAAAGGAATTACATTTCCTGCAACCTCAACGCCATCAACTGTAAGTGAAGCTACACCCTTCTGAACCTTGTTAGGGTTCTTGATTTCAATATTGTAGGTTACACCGCGGTAAACACGTGTGATATTGAAATCACCAAACTCTGCAGGGATACATGGATTAACTGAAAGTCCCTCAAGTGTTGGATAAATTCCAAGAATGTACTGAGAGATATTTGTAAATGTCCATGCAGCAGTTCCTGTAAGCCAAGAGTTCTTGCCTTGACCGAAGAACTTAGCGTCCTTACCTGCTACCATCTGTGAGTATACATAAGGCTCTGTGCAGTGAATCTCGCTTATATCCTCGATGTATGCGGGACATGTCTTTTTGTAGATCTCAAATGCTCTGTCACCATCACCAAGAACAGTCTCAGCGATAGATACCCAAGGATTGTTGTGACAGAAGATACCTGCATTTTCTTTGTATCCCGGTGGATATGAGCTTACTTCACCAAGCTCTAAGTGGTACTTGGTATATGCCGGCTGGAGGATCATGATACCATACTTGGTATCGAGTTTTTCTTTGACAGAATCCATAGCCTTCTTGGCAAGGCCTTCCTTGACACCGATACCTGCAAGTACGCAGAAGCCCTGAGGCTCGATGAAGATCTGACCTTCTTCGCATTCTTTGGATCCAACCTTGTGAGAATATGCATCATATGCTCTAATGAACCATTCGCCGTCCCATCCGTCTTTAAGAACAGCATCATACATCTTCTGAACTTCACATCTTGCATACTCTGCATCAGCTTTATCGCCCTTAAGCTCGCACAGCTGAGCGTACTCTTCACCGTATTTTACAAACATACCTGCGATGAATACTGACTCTGCAACAGGTCCTTCAGAAGGTCCAAAGGTCTGGAAGGATTCGCCTGGATGTGCTGAGAAACAGTTAAGGTTCAGACAGTCATTCCAGTCTGCACGTCCGATAAGAGGAAGATTGTGAGGACCCTTGTGGTTTACGATATAATCAAAGGATCTCTTAAGGTGATTCATAAGAGGAGTAGCTACGCTTTCGTCATTATCGAAAGGAACCATCTCATCAAGAATAGAATCATCACCTGTCTCGCGGATATATGCGCTGGTACCTGCGATCAGCCAGAGCGGATCATCGTTAAAGCCTGATCCTATATCAGCATTACCCTTCTTGGTAAGAGGCTGATACTGGTGATATGCGCTGCCATCCTGGAACTGTGTAGAAGCGATATCGATGATACGTGCTCTTGCTCTGTCAGGTATAAGATGTACAAATCCCAGCAGATCCTGGCAGGAATCTCTGAAGCCCATTCCGCGGCCGATACCGGATTCGTAGTAGGAAGCAGAACGTGACATATTGAAGGTAACCATGCACTGGTACTGATTCCAGATGTTAACCATACGGTCAACCTTGTCATTGGAACTCTTAACATGGTATTTGGACAGAAGACTCTTCCAGTAATCTACAAGGATATCGAAGGCCTTATCAACCTGCTCATCTGTCTTGTAACGATCAAGCATCTCCCATGCGAGATCTTTTTTGATAACTCCGTGAGATTCCCACTTATCGTTCTCGTCATTTTCAATATAACCAAGTACGAATACGAAGCTCTTCTCTTCGCCGGGCGCTAAAGTTACATTGATCTGATGTACAGCAACAGGAGACCATCCGCTTGCTACAGAGTTTGTGCAGGCGCCATTTGTTACAACATCCGGTGTATCATTGCCGTTGTAAGGTCCAAGGAAACTCTCTCTGGATGTATCAAATCCGTCAACTTTAGTATTTACAGAATATACAGCGAAGTGGTTACGTCTTTCTCTGTATTCAGTCTTGTGGAAGATCGCGGAATCTATAACTTCAACTTCACCTGTAGAGAGGTTTCTCTGGAAATTTCTCTCATCATCGTCCGCATTCCACAGACACCATTCAACATATGAAAAAAGTTTAAGTTCTTTTGCTGTAGATGTGGTATTCTTAATTCTGATACGAGATACCTCGCATCTGTCATTCATAGGAACGAATGTAAGGACATTGGCTTCAACACCGTTCTTTACGCCCTTGAATTTGGAATAACCAAGACCATGACGGCATTCATACTCATCAAGAGTAGTCTTAGTTGGCTGCCAGCCCGGATTCCAGATGGTATCACCATCTTTGATGTAGAAGTATTTGCCGTTATTATCATATGGAATGTTGTTATAACGGTAACGTGTTATACGCAGGAGTTTTGCATCCTTGCAGAAGGAATATCCACCGCAAGTATTTGATATCAGAGAAAAGAACTCCTGGTTTCCTAAATAATTGATCCACGGAAGTGGAGTTTTAGGAGTGGTGATGACATATTCTCTTGCGTCATCGTCAAAATGCCCGTATTTCATAGGACCCCCTCTTTTAATGTGCGTAATGTAACGAAAAAACAATACATTCGCGAAAATTTCGTTTCGAAATCGTTTAAGATACATTTTCATTATAATTTAGGATGAAATGGAATTCAAGGATGGCAGACAGAAATATTAAACATAAAAATACAAAGTTTTTAGCAATTTTACCGAAAAAGTAGTTAAAATAAAAAATAAATTGAAAATATAGCCAACTCTTATTATAATAAAAGTACGAAAACGATTAAGTAGTGGGCTTATCTTATTTTGAGGTGGGTATGAATCAAAAGATTTCGATGAAGGATATTTCAGATGCTTGCGGAGTTTCTATTGCTACCGTGTCCAAGGCATTAAATGATAGGGGAGACATTAGCGAAGAGACCAAACAGAAGATAAGATCGATCGCTTCTGATATGGGATATTTCCCTAATGCAGCAGCCAAAGCACTTAAGACCAGCAGATCCTATAATCTGGGAGTTTTGTTTGTAGATGATGCGATGTCTGGTCTTACACATGACTATTTTGCTCATGTGCTTGATTCTTTCAAAAGGACAGCAGAGGCATCCGGATATGACATTACGTTCATCAACAGTCAGGGTGAAGGTCAGCAGCCAAGAAGTTATCTTGAACATGCCAGATACAGGGGCTTTGATGGAGTGGTCATAGCTTGTGTCAACTTCTATGATCCCAAGGTAGAAGAGCTCATAAGAGGTAATATTCCTGTTGTTACCATAGACCATGTATTTGATAACCGTATAGCCATTATGTCCAATAACATAAAAGGCATGAAGGATCTTGTGACATACTGCTATTCTCAGGGACATAGGAAGATCGCCTATATACATGGTGCATACTCATCTGTTACCCAGAGCCGTCTTTCAAGTTTTTACAAGACATGCGAGAGTTTTGGAATAGATGTTCCTGAAGAATATGTTCTCGAAGGTGATTATCGTAATACTGCCAAGGCATTTGCATGTACAGAGCAGCTTTTAAAGCTCAAGGATCCGCCGACTTGTATCTTGTATCCGGATGATTTTGCAGCGATAGGAGGAATCGGTGCGATCCATATGATGGGACTGTCTCCGGGAGTAGATGTATCAGTAGCAGGATTCGATGGAATCCCGATCGCTATGCGTATGCATCCTCCTCTTACAACGCTTCATCAGGATACGGAATCACTGGGACGTCTTGCTGCCCAGCGTCTTATATCACTTATTGATTCTCCGCGTACTACAGTCATAGAGCAGGTTACAGTGGACGGACAGATATTCCCGGGCGGAACTGTAGGCAAGATAGGTTAGATCGTATGAGGGTTTAAACATATATAGGGCTTTGGATACTCTATTCTTGAGTGTCCAAAGCCTGTTTTAGTTGTTTTTGTAACTGGCCTTTGTTATGTAAAGATATTAAGCTTAGTCTGCGCACGTGCTTACAAAAATGTCCCCAGTGGTACATCACATATGATAGAATGTTAATCATAGCAGGTATTTATATGCCAAAATGCCGTAAATAATAGTTATAAAGGAATAATGTATGAAATATTATGAACTAATAGCGCCCTGTCATATGGGACTTGAAGCAGTACTTAAAAGAGAGATAATAGACCTTGGCTATGATATTACAGAGGTTGCAGATGGAAGAGTATCTTTTCAGGGAGATGCAGACGCTGTATGCAGAGCCAATATATGCCTTAGAACCGCAGAGAGAATCCTTATCAAGATAGGATCATTTACTGCAACTACCTACGAAGAACTTTTTCAGGGAACCAAGGCACTTCCTCTTGATGAATTCATTCCAAAGGATGGAAAGTTCTGGGTTACCAAGGCTTCTACCGTTAAGAGTGCTCTCTTTTCACCAAGTGATATTCAAAGGGTTATGAAAAAAGCCATGGTAGAGGGCATGAAGGAAGCTTATAACACTTCCATATTCCCTGAAGATGGCGAAGAATTCCCTATAAGAGTATTCCTTTATAAGGATGAAGTAACAGTAGCTCTTGATTCAACAGGTGTATCTCTTCATAAAAGAGGCTACAGAAGGCTTGAATCTCAGGCCCCTATTGCGGAGAACCTTGCAGCAGCACTTATAATGCTGACTCCCTGGCATGCAGACAGGATACTTATTGATCCCTTCTGCGGATCAGGTACTATTCCGATAGAAGCAGCAATGATCGCAGCTAATATCGCACCTGGCGTCCACAGATCTTTTAATGCAGAGAAGTGGACTCACCTTATAACTCCCAGAAACTGGGCAGATGTAAGACAGGAATGCGAAGAAGAAGTTAATCTTGATGTAGTAACTGATATTCAGGGATACGATATCGATCCTGATGTCATTGAGATAGCAAGGATCAACGCAGATAAGGCAGGCGTTGGCGACCTTATCCACTTCCAGACAAGAGACGTGGCACAGCTTTCTCATAGAAAGAAATACGGATTTATCATCACAAACCCTCCATATGGTGAAAGAATTGGCGATAAATCAAATCTTTACAGCCTCTATCGCACCCTAGGACAGCGTTATAAAGCACTTGACGACTGGTCGATGTACATGATCACTTCCTTCGAGGAAGCACAGGATGCTATAGGCAAAAAGGCAGACAAGAACCGCAAGATCTACAATGGAATGCTTAAGACTTATTTCTACCAGTACATGGGGGCCAAGCCGCCACGTAGAAAGGATAGAACCAATGACTGAGGATTTGGAAAAAGACACTGAGTGTGGGGCGGGGGAGCTTGCTATAGCCCTGGAGCAAAGAAGAAGTGACAGATATACAGTTCTTATGAAAAAAACTGCTATCGCATCTTCGATTTTCTCGATTACTGCTCTGGCATTCATGTTTGTATATCTAAGTACAAGAAGTGTAGTGATAAAGGATACGGCACAAGCCAGGGAAAGTGTGGCTTATGAAGATAAAGTTGCACTTTCTGACAAGGCTTTTGCCATGACTTTGAAAGAAGAGGGAGACTGTATAAAGCTCTCTCTTCCCGAAGGAACCGATTCTGAAGATATAGTGATAGAAAATAAAGTCACAACGTGTCAGCTTCTTATAAGCATAGAAGAAGCTGATGACTTCTATACCGGTAATACGTCTGTTACAACTCCGGGCAATGTTACCGGATGTCTTTGCGTCCCTCAAAATGACAGCTCTGTAAGTCTTGAGTTTCAACTTGATGGAATATATGAATATACCAGTACTCTCGATGGCGGAACATTGTCCGTATCTTTTGTAAATCCTCATGAAATATATGACAGAATAATATTGATAGATCCTGTTCTGGGAGACCTTAAGGATGGTGATGACATAGAAAGTGATGCATCGTTATACGAAGCCCTTGCACTTAAAGACAGGCTGGAAAAAGAAAAAGTCAAAGCGTATCTTACAAGAACAGATGCAGGTGAGATTGAACTTGTCGATAAAAGAGCATTGATAGGTGAGCTTGATCCGGATCTTGTGATATGTATAGACACCGGCGCTGATACAGCTGTATATTACAACGATAATATATACCTAAGGGGATATGGCAATGATGACTTTGCCGGTCAGGTTCTTGCAGACATATCTTATGAGACATACGAAGTAGGACATACAGATAATATCATGGCTTATTCCCTGTCTGACCGCCCGTATGAGCTTATGACATATATAAGTGTTCCATCTGTGCTTGTGACAGTTCCGGGGGCGCCTGCGGTGTCTGAGGGCGTCTTAGAGGCATCCTATGATCATACATATCAGGATCAGGTGGCAACAGGACTATATAAAGCAGTCCTATACGCATACTCGGATATGAATAAATAAATATAAATGTATAAGGAGTAGTAATAGTAATGAGAATTGTTTTTGCAACAGGTAATAAGGACAAAATGCGCGAGATAAGGCAGATACTCGGAAGTCTTGGGATGGAGATCGTGTCTATGAAGGAGGCCGGAGTATTTGAAGATGTAGAAGAAAACGGTACTACTTTTTCTGAGAATTCCGTAATCAAGGCATCAGCTATAGCTAATAAGCTTCATGAACTTGGAGATAATGATTCGATCGTCCTTGCAGATGATTCGGGGCTTGAGATCGATGCACTCGGGGGAGAACCTGGTATCTATTCAGCCCGCTATATGGGCAAGGATACTCCGTATCCAGAAAAAAATGCAAAGATCATAGAAAGACTTGAAGGAGTAGAAGATAAAGACCGCACTGCGCGCTTCGTATGCGCCGTCTCAGCCGTTTTGCCAAACGGTAAGGTACTTACATCAGTTAAGACCATGGAGGGCATCATAGGCCACGAGATAGCCGGTGAGAATGGTTTTGGATATGATCCTATATTCTTCCTGCCACAGTTTGGCAAAACTTCTGCCCAGATATCTCCGGAAGAGAAAAATTCTATCAGTCACAGAGGAAAAGCTTTGAGGGATATGGAAGAGCTTCTTGCCAAAGAACTTGGGTAAAAAAGATAAAAATAGAGATTGAAAATAGATTCAGGTAAAAGCCTGGAAAAGAATTAGAAAATAGATTCAGGTAAAAGCTTTGAAAAGAACTTGAAGTTAGATCTTGAATATCTTAAATAGAAAAGGCCCTGCAGAAAAATCTGCAGGGCCTTAAACAGCTTGATACTGAGTGCGGATAGAGGGACTTGAACCCTTACACCTTACGGTACAGGAACCTAAATCCTGCGCGTCTGCCAATTCCGCCATATCCGCATAGAAAGTATTTTATAATACGCGTGATTGCCTGTCAATCACTAGGAAAAAAGATTGTCGCAAATTTTGAATAAATACGATATAATGTTCATAATTGAACGAGTAAAAAATTTTCAAAAAAAGTGTTGACAATATTCGAAGATCGAATATATAATAGTCCTTGCGTTGCGGCGCTGATGAGTTTCACAGCAAGCCCGAAACAAAAGAAACGGGGTGTGGCTCAGTTTGGCTAGAGCGCCTGGTTTGGGACCAGGAGGCCGCAGGTTCGAATCCTGTCACCCCGACTCGTTCAACAGAGTTGTAACGCAAAGTTTTACCAAGCAGGTGTAGTTCATTGGTAGAACACCAGCCTTCCAAGCTGGATAGGTGGGTTCGATTCCCATCACCTGCTCTTGCATATAACTTTTATGTTTTATGCAGCGTGTGTCCGTAGCTCAGCTGGATAGAGCAACGGCCTTCTAAGCCGTGGGTCGGGGGTTCGAATCCCTTCGGGCACACTCCTTCATACAGATACTCCACTGTCTGTATGAAGAAATATGGTGGCTATGGCGCAGTTGGTTAGCGCGCCAGATTGTGGTTCTGGAGACCGTGGGTTCGAGTCCCACTAGCCACCCTGAACTGTTGCGACAGCGAGAGAGCCATTTAATCGCTATGGTACCTAATAATGGGCTATCGCCAAGCGGTAAGGCACAGCACTTTGACTGCTGCATTCACCAGTTCGAATCTGGTTAGCCCAGCTCGATATTATACTTCAAAGTTTAATATAATATATGAGATACTAGCTCAGTTGGTAGAGCACTTGACTTTTAATCAAGTTGTCGAGGGTTCGATTCCCTCGTGTCTCATTGAAAGCACCGTCTATTTGATATATTCAGTAGGTGGTGCTTTTTTTCATGCTTTCGTCTTGTGGTAAAAACATGAATTAAAAAAGCCCGGTAAGACCGGGCTAAGTGAATCGGGTTTTATTTAGAAGCCTTTTTCCGATGTTCCTCATGTTGCTTTCTTTTAAGCTCGTACATGCGCTCATCAGCTTTCATGTATACTTCATGTGCTGTTGCATCCTTGGAAAGCTCATGCCTGTAGCAGTAGCCGTAAGCTACGCTGTGGTCAAATCCTGTCTCCCTTTCCTTGGCATCAAGAAGAGTGTTCATATGGGTGATGTGATCGTCCAGATCAATATCATCAGGAACATCTTTATGAATTACTACAAATTCGTCTCCGCCTGTTCTACCCCTGAAGAAGGGATCAGAAAAGCATACGTTAAGTACATGGCTGAAATTCTGCAAAAGCTCATCTCCGGCCTTATGCCCCTTAGTATCATTAACCTCTTTTAAACCGTTTAGATCCAAAGAAATGATAAGGTAATCTTTATCTGTCTCATCAAGCTGCATAGTCTCCTTATCGCAGGAAGTTCTGTTGGGAAGACCTGTAAGAGAATCCATGTAGGCAAGAGAAGATAGGGCACTCTCTTTTTTTCTCATAGGATCAGCATTGGATAATGTAACCAAAAATGTCATGAGACGGGAAGCAACAAATATGATACCTCCAAGACCGATGAAAATAGAGGCGGCATTATTAAAAAACCTTGCTTCGCTAGTATCTCTGAAAAAGAAAACAGCTCCGATTATGAGGCAAAAAGATAGCGTATCAAGACCAAAGAGCTGTACCTTGTCGTATACAGAAGCTTTTCTTCGTTTTAGATAGAAGAATGAATAGATAATGTAGCTTGTAACACTTAAAGCGTAGATAACAGCAAAAGGCCTGCTAAAGTTATTGATGTATTTTATCCTTGTAAAATGGCATATTCCAAACACTATCTCAACAAAGATGATGCCTAAAGTAGAGCCTATCGCAATCTTATTATTATGAATATGGCATACTGTGCAGTACAAAAGAAGAAGTATAGGGAGTGAGAGATATAGAAGGGCGTACTCGTATTGAGCGGGTCTTCTGGTGTTGGTCATGAATATGAAATTGATCCTCTGGGATGTCAGTATCCAGGCTCCGCCGAATACACATAAGAGAGCAGATCTAATATGACTTGCAAGGCCCCTGATCCTCACTGCGAAGAAAAGTGATATGAGGAAATAAACTACGCCAAACATACACATGAAGGTGCCAAGGAATACGGATACAGCTCTGTTTCTTATATATCCTCTTACAAGGTCATCAAAATTTCCAAAATGCGGAGTGTAAATGATTGTTTTGGAGCCGCTTTGGGACACAGTCAGGTATATGTCGATCTTCTTTCCTTCATAGCCTGTAGAGGGAAGAGGAATAAGATTTACATCCTTTGGAAGAAAGCCTCCATGCATTGCTTCTTCAACTCTTCTTTCGTAGATGGGTCTTCCATCGAGATAGACTGTATAACCAACAAACTGTGTTGCAAGAAGTAGCGTCGGGAAATCATACTTATCACCAGTCAGCTTAAAAGATACTATTACGGTGTCACCCTGATTGAAAGTGTGATCATCTGTAAAAGCACTGATATGTTCTGCCTCAGATCTGCCTCTGTAGGTATCGTTAAGAGTAACATACAGACGATTTTCATTTATTATAGGCGCAGAATTCTCGCTATGAAGAACGAGCTCTGAGATAAAGAGGGCAGAAAACAGTATTAAAATGAACCACAACAAAACGTGTACATTCTTATATAGCATATAGTTTTGATATACTCCTTAAACTTCTGAATCCTCATGCCGTTTTCTTTTCATTTCATACATTCTTATGTCGGCAATAGTATATATTTCCTCGGCGCTATGTCCGGGGAATTCTGTGCTTGACGCAATTCCATATGAAAATCCATATGTTGGTCCGGGAAGGCTAAAATGAGCTTTTGAAAATTTCTCCTGCAGTTCCATTATTCTGGCATCTGCATCTGCAGCGTTCTGGTTATAAAGGATAACTATGAATTCATCGCCGCCCATACGTCCTGTGATGTCTGAGGACCTAAAAGAACTGCCTAAAAGACCTGCAAAAAGCTTAAGGTAATTATCACCGGAATCGTGACCATAAACGTCATTGACCTGCTTTAGGTTATCAAGGTCTATGGATATGATGACAAAGTCCTTATTGTCATTATCAGCAGTGATCATCTCTTCCTGGCATCTTGCCCTGTTGGAAAGCCCTGTCAGAGGATCGTAATATGCAAGACCCATAAGGAACTTCTGTCTGTTGGCTGATTCGATAGAATAGATCTGGTATTCGAAGTATCCGATAAAGATGAATAATACAAACACAAGGGAACCGCAGGTAAGAAGACTGAGGCTTAGTGAAGCTTCTCCTCTGGCAGATCCAAATTTCATGAAGTTATAAAAGCCGATCTCAACAAGGCCGCATATTAGAAAGATGCTAAGGCCTATAAGCAGAATCTGGAAGGATACTACATCCGGATCATTTCTTTTTTTATTTCTGTTTGTATACAAAAGATATATAGCACAGGCAAGCGCAAGAGGTGCCTGTATAAATATAAGTACATGGAATAGCATCGTGTGAGTTGAGAAAAGAGCTATGTGCGCAAAATGAGTGATTATACAGTAAGCATATGCAGCTATATCTACGATAGCCATGTATTTGAATACTTTGCGCAGGAACTTTTGCGGGAAGATAACGGCGACATAGGCGCAAAGTACTGCAGGAACCAGGTAGAAAGAAGCATATTCCAAAATCGTATTAACTATCATCCTTGAAGTGAAATAATTAAAAATATTGGCGGTTGCCAGTATATAGACTCCAAGTACAAAGGAGATGAGTGATCCAAGGAAAACTCTTTTATAATCAGTTTTGTTAAAGATAAGATATGGAGTTATAGCACAGAATGTGATGCCAAGGCTGCAAAGGAAAATGCCTATATAGAACTGCAGTCTCATTTCATCCGAGCGCATACTAAGAAAATCCTTGCGAAGGCCTAAATAGATCGTATCAAAGCCTGAGAAGGCGCTATCCTGTCCTGCAGTATAATAGATCGTAAGTGTCTTGCCGGGGTAGGTATCAGGGAGAGGGACATAAACATATCCCATGGGAAGCATGCGATGTTCTTTGTAAAGATTAGAAGCGAAATCATATATAAGCTCATCGTCCAGATAGACCTGAAAAGTTGCATGAACAGCCTTTATCTGAAGGCATGCAGACTTTATTCTGTAATCTGAAAGAGAGTGCACCAAAATAAAGGTATCACCAGTATCTGCTACAGGAATATCTGCTTCCGATAAGGAGATATCATTTTTGGACTCGCCGTTATAAGTAATACTCCATCCATCAGTCAACGCTATGATGTCTTTTTCATATTTAGAAGGGAAGGATCCTGGAATAAATGTATAAAGCAATCCAAAAGCTGTTATAACGGCAAGAAGCATGTAAATGGCTAACTTATTTCTGTCCGTATATTTTGGCATCATAATACTATTAATCATACAACTATCTGTAACCACCTGCAAACATTTAGTTTAAAGCATTTTTTGCTTTTTAAGCACCGAAGTCACTTGGAGACATACCGGTTATCTTTTTGAAGATCGTTGAGAAATAGGTTATATCCTTATATCCGACCTTCTCAGCAACTTCGTATACTTTATAATTCCCGCTTTGTAGCATATTTATGGCTGCTCTTATCCGGTATCTGGTGATATACGCATTTATGGTATAATCAGTCTCTTTTTTGAACATATGGCTTAAGTGGCTTTCAGAAAGCCCCAGACTATCTGAAATGAGTTTTACACTTATATTAGTATTTCCATAATTTTTTTCAATATAGTAAAGAGCATCTGATACATATTTGCTGACAGAATCTTTTTTTATAGCTTCGTCATTTAAGATTGAGTTCTTTCTAAGCTCTGAATTATTAGTGTAATCCTTGTCTATCTTGTCCCTGATCTTAAGAACGGCACTTTCGAGTTCTCCGTCCTTGAAGGGCTTTAGGATGTAGTCAGAAGCCCCAAGTTTAATGGCCTGCTGAGCATAGGCAAAATCCGAGTAAGCTGTAAGGAATATAGTATAGGCGTTATTTCCTTCACTTCTAAGTTTTGTGACCATTTCGATGCCATCCATTTTGGGCATCCTGATATCACATATGATAAGATCAGGCTTATATTTCATTGCAGTATCAAAACCCTGCTGCCCGTCGCTGCTTTCAGCAACAACGCAACATCCAAGAGCCGCCCAGTCAATTCCAAGAACAAGGCCCGTTCTTACAAGTTTTTCATCATCTACTATCAGTACACTAAGCATATCCATCCCCATGAATTTTTATATCAGCTTCTTTTGACAGGAAGAGTTACAGTTATCATGCTGCCACCTTCAGGAAGCCTTTTTGCCCTGATGCCATAATCATCGCCGTAGTAAAGTCGTATTATAGTATCCACATTGTAAAGGCCAAGATGGCCTTCTTCCTGCTTGTGATTTCTTTCTTCTATGCGCTTTATTTCTTCGTCTGCGATGCCAACCCCGTCATCAGAAACTTCAATTGTTAATACCCCGTTATTATCATATATGTTTACAAATACCTGTCCGCCTGCCATATCTCTAAGCCCGTGAACGATTGCATTTTCAACGACAGGCTGAAGTATAAGCTTTGGAACTATGCAGTCTTCAAGTTCTAAAGGCACCTCAATGTCAAAAGAAAAATTGCCTGAAAATCTGATCTTTTGAATAGTGATATAGTAGTTAACAAGGTTTATCTCATCTTCAAGCTTTACAAATTTCTTACCTGATATAGCCATTCTTAAAATTATGGCAAGGCTTGAAGACAGAGTTGCGATTTCAGGAACGCCTTTAGTTTTGGCAGTCCATTTCATGGTATCAAGGGTGTTATACAAAAAGTGAGGATTGAGCTGAGCCTGCATCATGGCTATGGTACGCTCATCCAGCTCTTTTT
>JAEEGH010020476.1_pt1 | contig 13750 bp, 12 predicted proteins | sample 9134181 | NCBI WGS metagenome assembly JAEEGH01 (sample SAMN16246544, study PRJNA631951) | gut metagenome | biome: gut microbiome; feature: rumen; material: DP-attached | host: Bos | place: Iran: Karaj | collected 2018-10
AAATTATATCATAGCTATTAGGAGTCTATAGGTATTAAAGGAGGAGTTGTTTTGCTGGAGATTAAGTCTAACGAGGCAGAGAATGCCTGCAAGATCATCGTCGTTGGGGTTGGCGGTGCAGGCAATAATGCTGTAAATAGAATGGTAGATGAGAATATTACCGGTGTAGAGTTCATCGGTATTAATACTGATAAACAGGCACTTCAGTTGTGCAAAGCACCAAAGCTTTTACAGATTGGTGAGAAGCTCACTAAGGGACTTGGAGCAGGCGCTAAGCCTGAGATCGGACAGAAAGCAGCAGAAGAGAGTTCAGAGGAAATATCAGCAGCACTTAAGGGCGCTGATATGGTTTTTGTTACCTGTGGTATGGGTGGCGGAACTGGTACTGGAGCAGCTCCTGTTGTAGCTAAGCTGGCAAAAGAGATGGGCATCCTCACTGTAGGCGTTGTAACCAAGCCTTTCAGCTTTGAGGCTCGTGTTCGTATGCAGAATGCTATGCTTGGTATTAGCAACATCAGAAACAACGTAGATACTCTTATTGTTATTCCTAACGATAAGCTTCTTCAGATAGTAGACAGACGCACTACAATGCCAGATGCACTTAAGAAGGCTGATGAAGTACTTCAGCAGGCTGTTCAGGGAATCACTGATCTTATCAATGTTCCTGCAGTTATCAACCTCGACTTTGCTGATGTTTCAACGGTTATGAAGGACAAGGGCATCGCTCATATCGGTATTGGTAGTGGCAAGGGTGATGACAAGGCAACAGACGCTGTTAAGATGGCTGTTGAGAGCCCACTTCTTGAGACCAAGGTTAACGGAGCAACAGATGTTATCATCAATATTTCTGGTGATATCACTCTTACAGATGCATCTGATGCATCAGAATATGTTCGTCAGCTGGCTGGTGATGACGTTAACGTTATCTTCGGTGCAATGTATGACGAGAGCAAGACAGATACATGTACTGTTACTGTAATCGCAACAGGAATTGAGGCAACAGGCACAGGTAATGCAGCAGTAGCACAGGCTAAGGCCCAGGCTGCAGCTAAGCCAGTAGCTCCAGCACCTACTCCTGTAGCTCAGACAGTAGCTACACCAGTTACTCCTGTTCAGCAGACAGTAACACCTATAACACCTGTTCAGCCAACGATCTCAACGATTGGTACTCCTGCAGCTGAGATACCAGCTACATCATCAGTTACAAGACCTCTGACACTGAACAGACCAAGCGAGATCAAGAGCACAGTAGAGCCTAAGTCTCTCAAGATTCCTGATTTCCTTCAGAGAAAGTAATATAGTTTTCAGTGCCCTCCGCAATAATGCGGAGGGCTTTTTTTACATATATCAATATTTTATATAGAAAAATGCGGTAAATCATGCTACAATAATTTGTGTATTGATATTGTTTTTCACACAATATACAGTGGACATATCATTAAAAAATTGGAGGGAAAGTCATGAAATGCCCGTTTTGCGGAAAAGATGACACAAGAGTTATTGATTCAAGGCCAGCTGATGAGAATACTTCCATCAGACGTAGGAGAGTATGCGATTCCTGTGGCAAGAGATTTACAACTTATGAAAAGGTTGAGACTATTCCGCTTATAGTCATCAAGAAAGGTGATGTTCGCGAGCCATACGATCGTTCCAAGATCGAAGCTGGTGTGCTTAGGGCATGTCATAAGAGACCTGTAAGTGCAGAGCAGATTTCCAAGCTTGTTGATGCTGTAGAGACAGAAGTATTCAACATGGAGCAAAAGGAAATTCCAAGTCGTGCTATCGGTGAAATCGTCATGGACAAGATGAAGAATCTTGACCCTGTTGCTTACGTAAGATTTGCATCTGTTTATAGAGAATTTAAAGACGTTAATACATTTATGGATGAACTTAAGTCTGTGCTCAGAAAAGAGGCAGATGGTACAATTACCGATGCTACAGACAAAAGTACACCACTTTTAAAGGAACAATAAAAGCTCATTTCCCCGAGGAAGCGCGGCTTCTTCGGGGTGTTTTTTGCTTGACATTTTATTAACTAACACGTATATTGTTCATGTGATGGACCAAAAAGGCCCATAAAAACTTAATACTAGGAGGATTTTAACATGATCAACAAGAACTCCCTAAGGAGAAAAACGACAGGAGCTCTGGCAATCGTGTTAACGACACTGGCTATTGCATTGAGCGGATGTTCAAGCGACAAGACAGCAGGAGATGATTCTTCTAAGATTACTATCGGAATACCTCAGGATATTGACGGTCTTGACCCCCATTATGCGACAGGGGCAGGAACTAAGGAGGTTCTTTTTAATTTGTTCGAAGGGCTTGTCAAGCCTGATGAGAACGGTAATCTTAACCCTGCTGTAGCAAGTGAGTACACGATTTCAGAGGACAACAAGGTTTACACCTTTACCTTGAGAGATGGGATCAAGTTCCATGATGGAAGTAACGTTACAGTAGAGGATATCAAGTATTCTATTGAACGTAATGCGGGCACTGATGGCAGCGAGCCCCTTATCTCTTCTTATTCCAACATTGACAGCGTAAATATTGTAGATGACAAGCATGTAGAAGTAGTGCTTAAGGAAGGGGATTCTGATTTCCTTACACAGCTTACAGTAGCTATTATTCCTGCTTCTAACACAGACCCTGCAACAAATGTCATCGGTACAGGCCCATACAAGTATGTGTCAAGCTCACCTCAGGAGAATTTCATCATGACAAGATATGATGATTACTGGGGAGACAAGGCATACATTAAGGATGTTGTATTCAAGATCGAGGCTAACTCAGATGCTGTTGTTATGGACCTTAATGGCGGATCCATCGATATGTACGCACGTATCACCAGCACACAGGTAGCACAGCTTAGTGAGGATTTTGAGGTTTATGAGGGAACAATGAACCTTGTCCAGGCTCTTTACCTTAACAATGCTGAGAAGCCTTTCGATGATGTAAGAGTTCGTCAGGCCCTCTGCTATGCTATAAACCCTCAGGAGATCATGGACTATGTATCTGACGGCGCAGGCACAGAGATTGGAAGTGCCATGTTCCCTTCATTTACCAAGTATTTCCTTCCTGAGCTCAATGACACATACAACACTGACTTTGATAAGGCAAAAGAGCTTCTTGCAGAGGCTGGTTACCCAGATGGATTTGAGTTTACAATAACAGTTCCATCTAACTACACACAGCACGTTGATACTGCACAGGTTCTTTCAGAGCAGCTCAAAAATATCGGTGTTAATGCAAACATCCAGGAGATTGAGTGGAATTCATGGATCTCAGATGTTTACTCAGACAGAAAGTATCAGTCAACAGTAGTAGGTGTAGATGCATCAACTCTTGCAGCTTCTTCACTTCTTGCAAGATATGTATCAGATGCAGGCAGGAACTTTACAAACTTTAACAGCGCAGCTTACGATGAGGCCTATGCAAATGCGCAGAATACCTCAGATGACAGCGCCAAGACTGAGTACTACAAAGAGTGTGAGAGAATCCTCTCAAAAGAGGCGGCAAGCGTATACATCCAGGATCTTCCTGAGTTTGTTGCTCTTAACAAGAAATATACAGGATATGTATTCTATCCTCTTTATGTTCAGGATATCAGCAAGATAAAGCTTGCTACTGAATAATAAAGCAGGAAAAACCTAAGGCGAGGTACACATATATGAAATATATCATTAAAAAGTTTGGCATGATGGTAGCCACATTATTGGTAGTTTCTCTATGTGTGTTCCTCGCCTTTAATATTATTCCAGGGGATCCGGCCCTTAAGATGCTGGGAACGGAGGCTTCCCCTGAACTTGTAGAACAGGTGAGAGCAGAAATGGGACTTAATGACCCTGTTCTTGTTCGCTACGCAAGATGGTTTCTAAATTTTATCAGAGGGGATTTTGGTACTTCCTACAATTATAAGGTTCCTGTAGGCAGCATGATCCTTAGTAAGATACCAATAACGCTTACAATGGGTATCATGGCCTTTATTATGACTGTTTTAGTCTCAATACCTATGGGAATTGTAACGGCCAAGCACGAGAATGGACTTCTTGACAGGAGCATAACAGTGATAAACCAGGTAATAATGGCTATTCCGCCTTTCTTTTCCGGAATCCTTATTACGTTTATCTTTGGAATGATCCTAAGGCTCTTTACTCCGGGAGGATTCGTAAACTACACTGCTGACTTTGGAAAGTTTGTCAGATATCTGATCTTCCCTGCGGTGGCCATAGCTCTTCCAAAGGTTGCCATGACGGTAAAGATGCTAAGAGGAAGCCTTATTGACGAGTCGCTCAAAGACTATGCAAGAACTGCTTATTCAAGGGGAAACAACACAAATGGCGTGCTGTACAGACATATTCTGAAAAACGCCATTATCCCTGTCATTACATTTCTTGGAATGGCCCTTGCAGACATGATCGCAGGAAGTATTGTTATTGAACAGGTATTTAGTATCCCGGGCATAAGCAGGATACTTCTTACCAGCATCAGCAACAGGGATTATCCGGTGGTAGAGGCTATCATCATGGGAATTGCAATGATAGTCATCGTGGTTAACTTCCTGGTTGACGTTATTTACAGAATTGTGGATCCAAGGATAGGACTTGAGGATGAGTAAGGCAAGAAAAGATTTAAAAAGAAATATCAAAAGTAATCCATACCTTCTTGCAGGGCTGATAATCACAGGCCTGATACTTCTCATGACTATTGTTGGGATCTTTTGGACTCCCTATGAGCCCACAGCCATGAATGCTTCTGAGAAGCTTAAGGGAGTGTCATTTAGGCATCTTATGGGAACTGACAACATGGGAAGGGATATTTTCAGCCGTGTTATGTATGGTAGCAGGATCACGCTCCTTATTGCTATTGGTACTGTTGCTATAGGAGCGGGAGTTGGAACAATAATTGGCGCATTAACAGGGTATTTTGGTGGAATGCTGGATGAAGTTATGATGCGTATCATTGACGCACTTTTTGCTTTTCCAAGTATTCTACTTGCCCTTGTTATAGTCAGCGTCTTTGGAACAGGCTGGATACAGCTTCTTGTTTCCCTTGGAATAGCCTTTGTGCCCAGCTTTGCCAGAATTGTAAGAGGCGAAGTTTTAAGGTGTAAGAACATGGACTATGTGGAAAATGCCAGACTTCAGGGAGTATCAGATTTTCGTATGATATTCGTCCACATTGTTCCTAATATTAAGGGAGTTATGGCATCTTCCATAATGATAGGATTTAATAATGCAGTTTTGGCAGAGGCAGGACTTAGTTATCTTGGCGTTGGCTCACAGCCACCTTATGCAAGCCTTGGCAAGATGCTTTCTGACGCCCAGCAGTACATGTTTACAATGCCCAGCTATGTTCTTTTCCCAGGTGCAGTAATAGTTCTTATGGTACTTGGATTTGCATTTTTAGGAGAGGGGATCAGCAGATGGAAATAATACTTGATGTAACTGACCTTCATATCGAATTCCATGACTCTGATACTCCTTTTGTGGCTGTTGAGGACTTTGATCTCATGCTGGGTAAGGGCGAGATTGTGGGGATCGTTGGAGAATCAGGCTCCGGAAAGAGCATGAGTGCCCTTGCTATAGCGGGACTCCTTAACAGAAAGAGCCTTAAAAAGAGCGGAAGGATCATGTTTGATGGAAATGATCTTTTGACCTGCGACAGAAAGACACTTCGTTCCTATCAGGGTGATGAGATATCCATTATTTTCCAGGAACCTATGACAAGCCTTAATCCTGTAAAGCGGATCGGATGGCAGGTGGAAGAGCCACTTTTTATACATCATCCTGAGGTGTCTAAGGAAAGCAGAAAGTTCATGGCCATAGAGATGCTAAGGTCTGTGGGGCTTGAAAATGCAGAGGATGTGTACTACATGTATCCCCACGAGCTCTCAGGAGGAATGAGACAGAGAGTCATGATCGCCGCCGCCATGATTGGGGATCCTAAGATACTTATTGCGGATGAGCCTACGACTGCTCTGGATGTCACAGTCCAGGCCCAGATCGTTGAACTTCTTAAAAAGCTCAACAAAGAAAGACAAACCTCCATTATCTTCATATCTCATGACCTTAGCCTTGTTAACCAGCTGTGTCAGAGGGTTATAGTAATGCAGGAAGGCAAGATTGTGGAGTCTGGAAGAACCAGTGATATATTCACAAGACCAAGAGATCCTTATACCAAAAGGCTTATAGCTGCAATACCAAGGATCGACCTATCAAGGGATGACAAAGCCAATGAGTGATAGAGATGTTTTAAAAGTAGCTGATCTTAATGTCTTTTATAAGAACAGAAAGAGAAAGCTCTTTTCAAAAAAGAATAAGAAGATCCAGGCTCTCTATGACGTATCGGTCAATATGGAGGAGGGAGAGGTGCTGGCGATTGCCGGTGAGTCGGGAAGTGGCAAGTCCACCCTGGCAAGGGCTATAGTTGGCATCAACAAGGACTACACAGGTACTATCTGGCAGAAATACGACAGACCCCAGATGGTTTTCCAGGATCCTTACAGTTCCCTTAACCCTGCAAAGAAGATAGGATGGCTCCTTGAAGAGCCCCTTCGGGTTGATAAAACAAGAGAATGGACTAAGGAAGAAATGGAAAAGAGAGTTCTTCAGATCCTTGAAGAGATCGAGCTTCCAGTCAGCATTCTTGACAGATACCCGGCTCAGCTGTCGGGAGGCCAGAGACAGAGAGTGTGCATAGGGATTGCACTTATGAGATCGCCCAAGCTCCTTATTGCAGATGAACCGGTTTCGGCCCTTGATGTTACGATCCAGGCCCAGATATTAGAGCTCCTTGAAAACCTCCATAGAAAGCACGGTATTTCAATCATCTTTATATCCCATGATCTTAGAGTGGTCTATAAGATAAGTGATCATGTGATGATCATGAAGGATGGGAAGGTGGTTGAGTACGGTGAAACCAGGCAACTTTACAGAAATCCTAAGGCTGAATATACAAGAAGTTTATTAAAAGCTGCAGGAATAATGAATTAATTCTCATTGTTTATAGGATTTTTAGAAATTTTTTATTATAATGTTGTAAATATATGCGATTATAGTGTCGAAATATTCTGTGAGTAAAAATGGTAGATGAGAAAGGAGGAATAGGATATGGCGTTGAACGGACTTAATGGATATATCTCTAATTACAATGCGTATAATATTCCCTCTGCTACTGATAACTCACAGGTAAGACCATCTCCTGCAGAAACCCAGGATAACAAGGCCTTAAATGAGCAGCAGCAAAAACCTGAAGAGAAAAAGAATAGTTTAGACCTTACTGTAGAAGTACCATCCAGGGAAAACGCATCAATAGAGAATGTAGCTATATCCTTTGGTCAGTACGACGGTAATTCAATAGATCTTTTTGGAGATATGGGACTTGCATCAAGAGATATGAAACAGGCTATCTCAGGTATGCAGAAGGATCAGCTCCTTCATCAGTATCAGTACTTTGTAGGAAAAGACCTAAGCGGACAGCAGAGCAATATCGTTGCAGGAACAGAAGATGGTGTAGTTGTAAGACTTCACTGATATATGGATAGGAACTTCGGGCCGGAGAAAGATATCTTTCTCCGGCCCTTTAATATTGCGATATCTTCATGGTAAAATATATCCTGTATGTTTACCGAAGATAATTTGAATGGAAAAGTAAATATCTGGCACAGTCTTGTTTCTGGCCTTTTTATACTGGTGATGTTTTTATCTGTCCTTATTCTGGCCCATATTGCGCCATTTGGAGATAAGACTTTTTTGATGTATGACTTAAAGAGGCAGTATGTGGATTACTATGCCTATTACAGAACCCTTCTTACAGGAAAGAACAATATTTTCTATTCCTTTTCCACAACCCTTGGCTCTGGAACTATAGGCTTCTTTGCCTATTACATGACAAGCCCCTTTATTATGCTTTTATCCCTGTTTAGCAGAGACAGGATATATCTTGGGATTACCCTTATTATTGGTCTTAAGCTCATTCTTGCTTCTTTCATTATGGACTTTACGTTGCAGAAGGCCTTTGGAACATCAAAGAGCGTATCTGTATTTGAAAGAAACAGCGCCTCTATTTATATTGGGGCAGTATCATGGGCTTTTTCAGGCTTTCTTTTCGCCCACAGCATGAATCTTATGTGGATCGATGTGGTAATGCTTTTGCCACTATATATCTACTTTCTTGAAAAACTCCTTGTAAAAAATGAAAAGGCGCCATTTATTATAGTACTTTCATTGATGGCACTTCTTAACTATTACATAACCTACCAGGTTGTGCTCTTTACAGCGCTCTGGACAGTGGTCCGCATTGCAGTCCTTGGCCTTAAAAAGCCAATTGCCCTTATATGGAGAGTTATTTACTCATCAGCAATATCAGGCGCCATATCGGCTTTTCTTATGATCCCGACTTTTTTGGAGCTTATGGACAGCCCAAAAGACGTAACGCTACTTGGAATGAAGCTAAAAAACAACAACCTGTCCTTTGTGGATCTTATTTCGAAACTCCCTACTTTATCTTATGATGAGATTGAGCCAAGATTTGGATATCCCCAGCTTTTCTGCGGAGTTTTGCTGGTGGCGCTCCTTCTTGTCTATTTTCTTTCAAAAGAGATTGCCCTTAGGGAACGCGCTGGGATGCTGCTTTTAATTCTTGTCATGATGCTGTCCATGGGGATAGATCTTTTAAACCTCATCTGGCATGCAGGCATGGAGCCGTCAGGGCACCCTTACAGGCAGGCATTTTTCTTTGTGTTTTTAGTTATCCTGTGTGCAGAAAGAGCCCTTTTGGTGTTTGAAAAGAAAGAGGGTCTCTTAATACCAGCAGCTGTTTTCGTAATGATGCTGATGGGCCTTTTCTTTATAAGAAGGGGAGGCTATGACCATATTTCAAATAAGACAATAATTGTTAATCTTGCGCTGATCCTTTGCTATATGGCTGGAATCTTTATCTCTTTTAATGCTAAAAGAAATAAAGAAAGAGCCCTTAGCGTTATCCTTTCGATATTTCTTTTGATAAATGTACTTGATCTTACTGCCAATGCATACCATACATATGGCTTCCAGGCACTTAAGTGTGAGAGCGCTTTGGAGTATTCTGAAACCATCAGGGACAATTACAAAGAGTTTTCTTATGTACAGGGGAATGACAGGTATTTTTACAGAATGGAAAACCTTGTGCCCAGACAGCAAAATGATGCTCTGCAGTATGATTTTAATGGTATTACCCACTACAGTTCTGCAGGACTTATCTATGCCAGATATTTCCTGCAAAGACTTGGCTTTAATGATGACAACCTATACACAAGCTATGGTCATGACAACACCGAGACTGCAGATTCGCTCCTTGGGATCAAGTATCTCATAGGAGATGGCAGTGTCCCTGTCCACCAGAACTATCAGCTGTTCCATGAGGGCGCAAGAAACAGCTATCTCAATCCCTATGCCCTGGGGCTTGCTGTTGGAACCAGGGACTTTGATCTTGAGGGAATATCAGATCCTAAAAATCCAGGACCCGATACCTCCATGACACATGTTCCAGCCTTTGATCCATTTTCTCTTCAGGAGGATATGTACAGCAGGATAACGGGAAAGGAGCAGCATATCTTTGTGGATGCAGATGTTTCTGGCGGAGACCTTACTGAAACAGATGGAAAGTTCAAAAAGATATTTGAAGTTACAGCAGCTATGGATGGGGAGATGTATATGTACCTTGGAGGCCTTATTGGAGCTGGGGAAGGACTCTCTGTATACAGAGGAGAAGAGTTTTTGACCAGCTACGGAAATCTTTCCTGCACCAAGGTGCTTAATCTTGGCTATATAAGTAAGGGTGAGAGCCTTGAAATTACTGTTCAGGCTGAAAATGAGGATGATAACTTTGGAGAAGCTCTTTTTGTAACCGAGGATGTAAGTGCTCTTGAAAAGGCATATGAGAATGCTGATGACAGGAACTGCATGGTTACAAGGATGAGTTCATCAAGCCTTAAGATTGAGACGAAAGACTATGACGGAGTTTTCCTGACAGTCCCTTATCAGGATGGCTGGAATATTAAGGTGGATGGCAAAAAGACAGACGCCGTTTCTGTCTATGATTGTTTCATATACGTGCCAATTGATTCTGAAAAAGAAACTCATACAGTGGAAATGAGCTTTATCCCCAAGGGAATAGTTTTAGGGTGTATCATCACTATTCTTGGGATCAGTTGCCTTGCTATTGTCGTTATTATGGACAGAAGGAGGCGCGTATGAAAAAGAAGATCAGATTTGTGGTTTTGGCCACTGTGATATTTATCTGCTTTTTCATGGTTTCTTTTATCGCAATGAAAGACATGCGGTCGAAGAATATGGACGCTACAGACTTCATGTATGCCCGCTTTGGAAAGAACAAGACAAATGTCTTTGAAAGCAACGGTGAGCACTATTTCTTTTTGCCCACATTCCTGAATGAAGAGGACCTTAAGTTGTCTTATGAAGCCAAAAAACATGAGATCAACTATCTTAGATCAGAAAACCTTGCATCGGTTTTCGTAACTACAAGGTCTAAGAGCCTTGACGCCATTCTTGCGGACAAAGACTACAAGGAATCAGGCAGGATCACAGTTTTTGACAAGGATGGAAATGTGGATACAAGTCTTGGCCTTGAGTTTATCAAGGGCCGAGGCAATTACTCCTGGAACAACTGGGACAAGAAACCCTTTAAGATCAAGCTTGAAAAGGAAGCATCAGTTCTGGGACTTGGTAATGGCAAGGACTACGCCTTTATTTCAAACGCATCTGATGCGACTCTTATCAGAAATGCCATAGCAAGAGACCTTGAAAAGGCTGTGGAAGTGCCCTTTGCAGGAGAGGGCAGGTTTGTGGACCTTTATATAAATGGGGACTACATGGGCAATTACTATCTTTGCCCCAGCATCGAGGTCGGAACAGACCGGGTAAATATCACTGATATTGATATCAGCCAGAACAGAGTCGTTTCTAAATTAAACGGCGAGGCTCTAAGCCCCTATGAGACTCCGCTTCTTAAGGGGTGGAATATTCCGGATGGCACTGAAGATATCACAGGTGGATACCTTGTTGAAAGAGAATTTGGCGACAGGTACAATCTGGAGTACCAGTACTTTAAAAATGGTTTTATCACCAGTAACGATGAGCATTTTATTGTTATTTCTCCTCAGTACTGCAGCAAAAATGAGATAAACTATATTTCTCAGTTTTTTGAAGAAGCTGAGAAGGAAATACTTGGACATGAGCCTCTGGGAACTATCGTTGATGTAGATTCTTTTGCCAAGAGATATCTTGTTGAAGAAGTGACCAAGAACTACGACGGCGGGGTAAGCAGCTGCTATTACTACAAGGATTCCGACAGCATAGATGGCAAGCTTTATGCTGGGCCTGGCTGGGACTTTGATATGAGTCTTGGCAATTATCTTGACTGGATGGAGTATTACAACGAGGACGCCACAGGTATAACAAGGCTTTACCTTTCCGAGCATTCTAGTATATACTATAGAGAGCTTGCCCAAAACGAAGAGTTTTTAAGCATAGTCAAGAGGTACTACAGGGATATGGCCTTGCCATTTATGGAGTATCTTGTAGATGAGGGCATAGATACTTATGAAAAAGAACTTATGGCCTCCGCTAAAATGGATAGTATCCGCTGGAGAGATATGTATGAGGAAAATGGATATGTATCCGGAGACCACAAGGAGTATGAAGAGCTTAAGACTTTTATCAGAGAAAGGCTTAAGTTTTTAAGCGAAGAGTAAACGATAGAATGTATTACAGAGTAGAAGATAAGTATTTTATATATGAAGATCAAATTGCATATCTTACAAACCGCTTAAAAGAGATGATGGACTATGATGAGCACTCAAGCGGCGGAGGGTATCTTATCCGAAGCGTCTATTTTGATGATGCAGATGACAGCGCTCTCTTAGAGAATGAAGCCGGAGTTGACGAAAGAGAAAAGTTCAGAATCCGCACCTATGAAAGAGATGACACTTTTATAAGGCTTGAGGAAAAAAGCAAGAAAAGCGGTCTGACCCACAAGGAATCTGCTGTAATAGGCAAGAACACAGTAGAGACTCTTTTAAGGGATGGATGTAGTGCAGGAAGAGCTGTTTTAAATTCTGAGTGCCTTCTTAAGGAGGACGGATTTCTTTTTAAGAAGCTCTATGCTAAGATGAATACGTCTTTGCTACACCCTGTGACTATCGTCGAGTACGAGAGGCAGGCTTTTGTTGAGAGAGTCGGCAATGTGAGGATCACCTTTGATAAGAACATTGGTGCTTCAGAATATGTGGACAGATTCTTTGAAAAGGATGTCTGTGCAAGACCGGTTCTTCCGTCGGGAGCTCACATACTGGAAGTTAAATACGATGAATTCCTGCCGGAGTACATCCAGCAGGTTTTAGAGATAGGATCACTTCAGAGAACGGCCTTTTCAAAATACACAATGGCCAGAAGAAATTATGAACAGATTGGAGAATTATTATGAGTTTTCAGGATGCACTTAAAAAATCGATATTTGAGGGATTTACTGCAAATGATATCCCTGTGAGCCAGATCGTGGCTGTACTTGCTTTTACATTTTGCATAGGACTTTACCTGTTTTTGATCTACAAGCTTATCAATAAGACTTCTCTTTACAACAGAAGCTTCCATATTGCAATGGCTATGATCTCCGTAGTTACAGCGGGAATTATCCTGGCAATGCAGTCAAGTATCGTCATTTCCCTTGGTATGGTTGGTGCACTTTCAATCGTAAGATTTAGAACAGCCATCAAGGACACCATGGATCTGTTATTCCTTTTCTGGTCAATTGGTGAAGGTATCATCTGCGGAGCAGGACTTTTTGAGCTGGCTGTAGTTGTAGCTCTTTTGGTTACAGCAGGAATTCTTATCCTTGAGCTTATTCCATTAAATAAGAAGCCATATGTGCTTGTTGTAAACAGTACAGATGCAGGCGCAGAGGATGAGATAGTTAAGAGAATTGCTGATAACAGCAAGGGCTATAAGATCAAGTCAAGAAACCTTAAAAAGAGCGGCCTTGATATGATAGTAGAGGTTGCAACCACCACAGAAAAAGAGCTTATCGGAAGCCTTGGTGAACTGGAATCAGTTGTGAATGTATCTCTTCTTACCCACGAGGGCGAAGTAAGGATCTGATAAATAAACCTGACAGACATAAGAAAACCACCTGCTTTTGCAGGTGGTATTTTTTGGGAGGAGGGGTTGTCGGGTGGGGAACCAGACAACCCGTGTATGAAAAAAAGTATTGTTGGGGGTTCAGAAGTTTTTGTCTTCTGATGAGTATTATATTAAACGGAATATTTTGCCAAATTATGTCAGAACTCTAAAAGAAATATAACCTATTCTAAAATAAATACAAACTTAATAAACAAAAGAAATACAGGGAGATTAAGTTACTGTGGGGCAAGGTCTTTATTGAAATTTGCTTTCATTTTTACGCAAAAAAGATGGATTTTCTATGGATTATTCTAAAGATTGTTAATACTATAGGCTTAGATAGATGTAGTGTTTTCTTTTTTGCAAGGAGGCAGACTATGAGTAGTATAGGTGCTATTTCTTCAGGCTATAATGATTATTCAGCATATTCGACTATAACAGGTGGCGGACAGATAAATAAAGCATCCGAGGATGCAGCGGGACTGGCTATACAGGAAAAGACAGAATCTCAGGTAAGAGGACTGGATCAGGGCGCAGAGAATCTCAAAGATGGAGAATCACTTCTTAAGATC
>JAEEGH010020478.1_pt1 | contig 13749 bp, 14 predicted proteins | sample 9134181 | NCBI WGS metagenome assembly JAEEGH01 (sample SAMN16246544, study PRJNA631951) | gut metagenome | biome: gut microbiome; feature: rumen; material: DP-attached | host: Bos | place: Iran: Karaj | collected 2018-10
ACCTTTTGACCCCCAGTCAAACGCGCTAAACCAGGCTGCGCTACGTTCCGATTGATTTTATGACATGCCTCCTTTCAGAAGCAACACCATTAAATTACATGGGAAAATGGATTTTGCAAATGCAGGCAGTTGATTTTTTTCGTAACGGGCAAAAACGTCCCCAAGCAGAAGCCAGTGAGGGCTAAAACATATGAACTTTCGAACTTTTGTCCCCCAGTCAAATGGTCGATCTGTTCCCCCAACAGGCCTCTTTATCACACAATTCATGCAGAAAATGTGATTTTTTACACGAAATCCACACGAAATTGGTGATTTTCGCCCCAAATTCCTCAGCCCCGTTCTTCATTCATTTTTATTTGCAATGCATTTGATATTGAATTATTTTATACTACATTATGAGCTGTTATAACCACAAGGAGATTCGAAAATGGCAACTCTTACTCAAAACAAAAATTTCACCATTCGTCTGGATGGTAAAGTCAAAGAAGAAGCAGAACGCCTCTTTGCCGACCTCGGGATGACACTTTCAGGCGCTGTGAATATCTTCCTTCATCAGGCACTAATCGTACGCGGGCTTCCGTTCGAGGTGAAACAAGAACGTCCAAACAAGACCACCCTTGCTGCAATGGAAGAAGCTATTCGCATTGCCAATGATCCTAATACCAAGCGGTTCTCAACGGTCGATGAACTGATGGAGGATTTGGAGAAATGAGCTACGAGATTGTCCTCACCTCTCAATTCCGCAAGGACTACAAATTGATGAGAAAACGCGGCAAGGACAAACAGAAGCTCGAAGAAGTTCTCCGCATACTTGCTGATGGAGGACAGCTTCCACCTGAAAAGCGCGACCATGCACTATCAGGTGATTATGCGGGATTCCGTGAATGCCATATCGAGCCTGACTGGCTTCTGATCTATTGCTATCTGCACAACCAACTTGTCCTTGTCTGTTCCCGTACAGGCACGCACAGCGATCTGTTCGGCTAGGCAATAATTCTGGATTACAACTCTTTCATATCCGTGAATCCAAATACTTCTTAATTTTTCGAAAGTAAAAATATTTCTACTTTCGAATTTTTATTTTACTGGATCACAAATACATATTTTTTGCGCTCTTGCCACATTTCCTTTACTACAATATTATAAAGAGTGATGAAATCAGCTAGACATAGTTGCTTCAATCATTCCAGCAGCGCATGGTGTTCCGCCATGGTTGCACGCAATTGAGTGGAATCAAGCTCCTTCGGCGAGCATTTCTTATCCTCACACAGTGCGGCGGCGAAACCTACCGCCTGACCAGTGATGAAACAGCCCGGAATGACACGAACAGAAGCAAAAACATATCGGTCACAACTGATGCAATGACCGATTTCATCCGCGAAGGAACATCGCGCAAGTTAATCCTCACATGCTAAATTAGTTCAATAGGTATTAAAGTTTTTCATGATTTATAACATCTAAAATCATTGATTAAAATGGGATAATCATATTATCATCAGTATAATATTTTTTAACAATATATGAAGCAACATGATCAAAATCACACCAAAGTGTTTTTTCATTATATCCAAATTTATCTAGTGAATGTAAAATCTCTTTCTTATTCTGTATTTGAAAAAGCACTTCATCAAATTTAAAATACTGAAATGATATACTATAATATTTATTATTCTTCCCATATGGCCCCATAATATCATTTACAAAAGGAAAGTGAGATTGGAAAAAGAAGCAACCATCTTGCTTCTGTCCCCTTTCAAACTCTATTACAGGCTTATATAAAAGATTGGGTAAATAACTTATGAATTCTTGATCATCACCCAAATTGTTCTTTTCTATATGTATATATTTTGAAATAACGTAAACATAATTAGCCACATCGATATCATATTGATTCTTTGCCTTGTCAATACTATAAAAAGATTTAGATAAAAAATTATAAAGACTCTTATGATTAATATTGCTCTTCCTCCAGTCAAATATTTTAAATAATTTAATAACATCTTCATATCCATATGCATAAAATTCCTCTGTTGTACATGAAATAATATGTTTAAGTTCTTGCCACAATTGTTGAAATGTACTTTGATGTTTATCTTTAAAATTCTGAATCAACGGTAAAATATCAAATAGACGTTCTTCACTACTCAAAAAGTAATAATCAATAAAATTTTGACCACCAGTTTTTTCTATGAGATCAGTAATATCAATATAAGCATTTGAAGTTAAAACATATCCCCAATCTTCAAAATAATGTTTATATAATTCTTGATATTCCTTCTCTTTAAAATGATGGGAAACGAATTCTTCAAACTTTTTCTTCTGTATGTTTTGTCTACCTATTTCTCGTGTATTTGGTTGACATGCAAAGAATAAAGCAACAAATGGTGATCTTGTCATATCAAGCAGGTTTGTTGGAATGCCATAATGTTGAGCAAATGCCAAAAATGATTTTCGCTCTTTTTCCGAAAGTTTATATGAGACTTCAGAATAAAAAAGTTTAATAAGTTGCTGATAATCAATTATTTTATCACTATTATCACCTTTCATTGTTCTAAATGCACTTGAATGATGTTGCTCATTTAATGCATTTTCACCACGATATAATGTGTTATCCTCTATTTTGCATATATAATCAACATATTCAGCTAATGTATTAATTGGAATGATTTTCACTTTATGCAACTCCTTTCTATATAGACAGATAATATGAATATTAGATAACCTATTTTTATATAAAACAGTGCTTTTAATTCTTGTTCGCTATTCTGACTTGCCCAACATATATCCATGAAATGCAAGATACAAGTATACCGGCTTTTTATCCTAGTAGCCGATGAAGCATAGCCTTGACATTGACAACTGAAACTGGAAGACGAAGTTCCCTGCCGTCTATCGGTTCATTGTCATAACGTGCCCAAAACTCATGCATATCCAATTGGATGGATTCGGGCATGACTGGACGAGCAGTAACAAATGGCGTGAGCCGCGCAATGTCGTTCTTGTGTTTGGTGACATCCCCAGATAAAATCTTTACGCCTCTAGCCCTGACATCTGAAAGGTTCATCCAAGCCTTCGCCTTCAAGCTCTTCCCTATAGCATTTTCCTCTACTATAATATTATGATGATATCAACCAAACATAGTTGCTTCAATCATTCTAACAACGCATGATGTTCCGCCATGGTTGCACGCAATTGAGTGGAATCAAGCTCCTTCGGAGAGCATTTCTTGTCCACACATAGCGCAGCGGCGAAGCCAGCCGCCTGACCCGTGATGAAACACCCCGGAATGACGCGGACGGAAGCAAAAACATATCGGTCGCAACTGATACAACGACCGCAAATCAAAAGATTTACGGTATAGCGCGGGATAAGCGAGCGGTATGGGATGCCATAGCTTTCGCCAACCTTGTAGCCTTCCCCACGGAAACAACGTTTATGCTCTTCGAGCATTTCGCGTGTCGGATGCGCAGGATGGATGTCGGCAGGGAAATTGTAGCGGCCGATTTCATCCGCGAAGGAACGTCGGGCAAGATAATCCTCTCGACAAAGCACATATTCGCCGAGAATACGACGCGTCTCGCGGATGCCCAGCATGGAACCGCTGGCCGCGATGCAGGCGTGTTCGAATCCCGCGATATGCTTTTGGTAGAACGCCTCGTATTCCACTAACTGTTGTCGTGCAGTAACAAGAGCCTGTGAAACGGACCGTTCATCCATCACATCGACGTCGAAAACGTGTCCGATATTAGCGCCAGCGAGTTGCGGCGTCAGTCTCGTCATGCCCGTATGATGCCAGTCCGGTGTGCTCAACTCCCCAGACGCGAAGGCCGCCGATAGTTTTTCCAACATGTTTTCGTCGTTGTGGCTGAATGCACCGCCTGCGCGATACGCCTCCCAGTCGAATCCCGTCCACAGGGAACACAACGTGGGCGGCATGGTCTCCCCTGCTTCACCGCCAACGACATATTCGCAACCGACCGCCACCGCTAGAGCGCCGTCGCCGCTCGCGTCGATGAACAGTCCCGCCTCCACAGCAAAGTTTCCAGAAATCGACTGGAAACAGGCGGAACGGATTTGTCCATTCTCGCAGTCCGCCGCAAAGAAATGACAGCCATACAGGACGTCGACTCCCGCCTCGCCAAGCATGGCGTCGAAAACACGTTTGACATGCTCCGCCTCCAACGGTCCGCGTGTGCCAAGCCGTTGCAGAAAATCTTCTCCAAAGCCTTTCATCAGAATTCGATGACCGTCGGAATACGGCATCAGCACAGGAACCCGTGCCGCCGTGCTAAGCCCTCCAGGAAAGGTATTTGCATCAAGCAGAATGACCTTTTTACCCAATCGGGCCGCGCTCACCGCCGCCGCGACGCCAGACGGCCCCGCGCCAATCACACAGATCTCCGCGCGATATTTGACAGGAATTTCAAGTGATAAATGAATGGTAGAGGACATAGGAGGAATCATTGGAATGAATGGTAATGGCTAGTCGTTTGAGTCTTGTGTTTCATGTCTCATATCCAGCATTTGGGCAACGTATCTAGCCTGAAAGGCGATAGTTGCGGTAACCCCGCCCTTCAAGGCGGGGGAAGACTGTACGCAGTGCCATCCCGTCTGGAGGACGGAACTCGCCTGAAGGACGTGAACCATGAGATTCAAGACATGAAGTTTGTAACAGCCTTGCATGGTCAGAAGTTGTGGATCACAACTCTCAAGGCCAGAATAATATAATCATTGGTTGTATCACTGCAATCCAGCTATTCTCAGACAACACATATATTCGAGAATATGGTCATGCACAGATGCTGATTTTTATGCAAAAATCATTTTTCATGTTTACTTTTATAGCAGAGTTCGTTATATTACAATATGACAAACAAAATTGTAGGGCCATTTGAAGTCAGTAGTAAAAATCACGTTCAAAGGAGTAAAATCAACCATGATCAGAATTCTGGATTATACCCCCCAAGGGAAAGCCACTGTTGCTATAAGCAATACTCATGGAAATGACCCAAACTATGAAATCTGTGAGTTCTGTGGGCAAGAAGCCATAAAAATTCTCATGGGAAAATTGCAGATAAAAAATTCGGGAAGGCTTTATTTTGAACGTGAAGGTATTTCTTACCGCTTGTATGGAGGCCCTAGCAGGGCAAAGACAATACCTGGCAAATATTGTTTCCATGTGTATAAATATAGTGGGAAATAGGCAAGACCATGCTTCTTCAAAGAAGTTGACATCATGTAAAAAACAACAGAATACAATATGAACTAAGAGAACATCCGACAATCGCTTTTATGGAATAGTTTTTTGACATAGAAAGCTAATGAATATGAAGTTCTGACTAGCCTGAAAGACAAACCTTTCAGGTTAGTTTCATCTTCAAGATACAGTCTTGTCGAAAGTACGAAAAAGGGCTGTTGTTTATCTCTATTGCCAACCTCCTGATTTTCAACAGATAATATAGAACAAGAAACAGTAATCCCAAAATCTTTGACTTCTCAGCTATATTCTGTAGGATGCACAGAAGTTGCCAGGAGGGACATATCCACTATCTGAAACATCCTTCCCTTGTCCAATTCACTTCCGTGTCCAAGGGAATACAACCTCCTGCAAATCAATATCGTCGAACAGACATCCCTTGTCCCTGCCCGTGGGATCCTGAAAGCCAAGAACGCCGACGTAAACATTGATTGTGGCAATGTTATGTCCTTTGGGCACGGTGATATGGAACGTGGCTCGCTTCCATCCGTCGGCATCGTCCTCCGTGAAGGCGATGGAGCGCTGCCCCCACACGCCGGTATCCGGATTGTCACGGAAGAAATAACTGAGAACTGGCGTGGCGAAATGGCTCTCGTTCTTGCATCGCGCACGCAGGATGAACTGCCGGTCCGCCTTGATGTCCGAAATGGCCTGCGCAATGCCGCCGTTCGTGACATTGACGAGCCGCAGCCTGCCGTTGTCGTTGCTGAAAGTTCCTTTTGGCGTATCTTCCGCCTGCCATGTGGCCCAGGACTTGACGATGCCGTTTTTCTGATTCGCGCCCTCATCAGCAGGCTCCAGACCGCCGTTCTTCAGAAGATTCGTGCCACTGGCGTATTTGTCCATCCAGACGCGCATGTTCCGCCCCGCCTCGATGGCCTCCACGCAATGCGGCAGGAGATCCCCCCAGAATGGATAGTTTGATTTGAAGATGCCAGGCCAGAAATTGCCTTTTTCACACCAAAACCACACGTATTCATCCGAATAATCAAGGGCGTGGCCGACGTTGGTGGCGAGCAGTTGCGTCGGATTGTCGGATTTCGCAAACAGATCATATCGGCCAGGCTTGTCACGCTTCACATAGCTGTCCAGATAGAAGGAAACGCCCATGGATGTAATCTTCCAGAACTTCTCATGGTTGGTCTTGTCAATCCATGAGTCGGCAAAACGGTGGTATCGGCCCGTGATTTTGGCATAATCCTCCTCCGACGCGGCATGATACCCCGCCCCTTCGTTTCCGTCGACGATGGTCATCGTGTCGGACGCCCCGTCGTAGACGCCATTGAAAAAGGCGATCATCAGCCCTGTTTTGGAATTTTCAAGCAGTTCAGGATGTTCCGCCATGAGAGTCGATGTGCATTGCGACGTCCACATGAACGTGAACAGCGTGATATCCGGAAACTGCCGGTTGATTTCTTCAATCCACTCCTTGCCGCGGCGACGGACTTGTCGGGCGGTCTCCTCAAAGGAATGGCCGAGATTTGGGCGGTACATGAACGGAAGTTTCGTCAACGCATACGGTTCAATGTCGAGACAGATGCCTGCGAAGCCTGATTCCTTCGCGGCCCATGCCAACATGCCGAAATTGTTGAGCGTCCGCTTCCATGCGTCGTCATCGAACCAATCGCCGTTGAACGGCGACGAATTGAGAACAAAGAAATTGTGCTTCAGTCGAGTCGCCTGAAAACGGCGGAACATCGGGATCAGTTCGCCAAAATCCTCTTTCGTAAGCAGATAGGGTGAACCGACGTGGTGCAGCGGATGGTAGTCGAACGTTTTGCCATCCCGAGTGAGTTTGATGACCGGATTGATTCCGATGCCGTCGAACGGACAGGTGGCATCCAGCTTCGCAAGATATTCTCCGACAATCTGTTCGGGAGTCGATGGCGACACGAAGCCGAAATGGATGATTTTCTTCTGGCCCGACGGCACACGTCTGGAAAATGCGTCGTGCGAAAGGAGAAGGACGGCGAACGCCAATAGAAGGTATTGATGAAAATGCTTCATATCGAATCTCTTACCGAACTTGTGTTTTATTACGTCATGCATCCGCCACCCACTGGTTCGGACACGCGGGCTGTTCAAGAGGACGCATGGGCCATGATTCATCCATGACAGAACGGATATCGCTCTGTCGCTATACATTATATTATAGGCTAGATAATGTGCTTTGCAATTGGATTGATATCATGTTTTAGACAGGTGTGTGAATTTATCCGTTTTTGCATATCATCATCTCATAATAAAAATGTCTTCCCTCTATGTAACATATTCTATCTATCCCCTCAAATTACTAAAAATGGTGGTTAACTCTGAAAATGCTGATGACTAAAAATGCATAATACAACGTTTTTGTATATGTCAAGCAGATTTTGGTTTTTTACTTACATGTGATTTATCAACCTAAAAATCTTATGTTTTGACAGCAATGCATAGTCAGGAACTGGAATTGTTGAAATATGATGTTATTGTATTGTAAACTATAAGAATATAGTGCAAAAACAAGTAATTCATTTAAAGATTTCCAGTGTTCATTTTTATATATGTTTTTTGATTGATACGTTATCAATATAACTTATTAGGAACTTGATTAGATATGACTACACAAAAAATGAACAGCAATAGATGCATGTACAAATCAACTCTAAAAGAGTTTCTCTTGAATAAGACCAATGATACACTTGGAATAATCGTGTCATCATTTCATGGCAATGCACAGACTACAACTATTGATGCCTGGGTAGGAGAAATTAATCTATTAAAAGAATCATTGAAACGATGGATAAATGAGGATGCATATATTTTGTTTGAGTATGATATTCCACGATTAGGGAAACGTATTGATGTGGTATTACTTCTACGTGGAATAATTTTTTGTTTAGAATTTAAAGTAGGTCAAAAAGATGCAATTCAAGCAGATGTTGAACAAGTACTTGATTATGCTCTTGATTTAAAAAATTTCCATCTTTATAGTGAAGATAAACAAATTATACCAATACTTATACCCACAGAATATTCAGGAAAATGTAATGCATTTCAAACATCACCATATCATAATCAAATTTTTAATCCCTTGATTGTTGGTTCTTCAGATTTAACCAAAGTGATTCACAGTATAGCAGAAAATTATAATTATCCAATTAATCCTGAAACATGGGGAGAAAAATGGCTAATTAGCCCATATTCCCCGACGCCAACAATTATTGAAGCGGCACGTGCATTATATGAAAATCATTCTGTAGAAGATATCACACGCCATGAAGCGGATAAAGTTTCAACAGATACTACGATTGAATACATTCAGAAAGTTATTGAAGAAAGTAAACTGAAAGGGAAAAAGAGTATTTGTTTTGTAACCGGAGTTCCGGGAGCAGGAAAGACTCTTGTTGGCCTTGACGTTGCAGTAAAACAAAAATTTAAAGAAGGTGAAACCGCAAAAGAAAATCAAGCAGTGTATTTGTCAGGAAATGGTCCTCTCGTAGCTGTTTTATCAGAAGCTCTAGCCATTGATAATAAGAAAAAATGTGATCAGAAAGGTATTCCTAAAAAGCTTTCAGATGCTCGTCGCGAGGTTGAAAAATTTATACAGATTATTCACCGATATCGTGACAATATGTTGGCAAAGATAAAAAATCCTGTTGAAAATGGAAAACTTGAAATAGATCCATTAAAAGCCATCGAAAATGGTGTTGCTGGTTATGGAGAAGAGGAACATGTCGTAATCTTTGATGAGGCCCAGAGATCATGGACTCATAAAAGATTAGCTGAATATCTAAAACGTGGTGGCACCTATGGAAATAAACTAAAAGTTCCTAACTTCCCAGTTTCAGAAGCAGCATTCCTGATTTGGTCAGTAGATCAGCATACAGATTGGGCAGTGATTGTATGTTTAGTTGGCGGGGGACAAGAAATTAACACAGGAGAAGCCGGTATTTCCGAATGGATAAAAGCTCTGAATGACCATTACCCAACGTGGGAAATTCATATATCCAATAAATTAACTGAACCAGAATATGCAGAAGGAAAGGTTAATGATCTTCTAAAAAACAACATGAATGTAATTTTTTCAGAAAAATTACATTTATCTGTAAGTCTTCGCTCTTTTAGAGCAGAACGTTTGTCAGATTTTGTACATGCTTTGTTGTCCTTTGACTCATCAGCAAAACAGCTTTATGATAATGTAATAAATAATAAATATCCAATCTACTTAACACGAGACATAAACAAAGCAAGATTTTGGCTCCGAGAAAATGCACTAGGTACATCACAGACTGGAATTCTTGTTTCAAAAGTAGCTGCACGCTTTAAACCTCAGGCTGTAAATGTACTAGCGCAAGGTGATGAATATGCAGTGCATTGGTTTCTAGAAGACAAGAATGATGTCAGATCATCCAACTATCTTGAAGAAGCTGCAACGGAAATTCAAGTACAGGGACTTGAATTAGACTATGCGTGTATTCTCTGGGATGCGGATCTCCGTTATAAGGATAAGATGTGGGAATACTACAAATTCAATGGCCGAACAGCATGGATTCCAGAAAAGAATGAAGAATCTCAACAATATATGCTAAATGCATATCGTGTTCTTCTCACTCGAGCTAGACAAGGTATTGTTATATGTGTTCCAGAAGGTAATCATCGTATTAATCCAGAAGGATATCCAGAAGATCCTACTCGATTACCTGAATTCTATGACGGAACATATCAATATCTAAAAACATTAGGGCTTAAAGAATTATAATAAAAATTGATATTTCATAAAATGATACAAACAATGCCTCAAATAATGACAATGTCCAATTAAATCAATTTGAACTTATGATCACATATCAATGCTCTAATGCCCGAATTCAATATACAAGTTGAAGAACAACTCCAAGCATTGTTTCCCAACACGATATGCAAATCATAGACAAAACACTTAAATCGTAGGACATGGTAGAAATTATTCAGTGAAATCCTCTGCCAATATTTTATTAAGTCCTGTTTTTATATTACTCAGATTTAGTAATAATTGTGGTTCAAAAATATATGCAGGTATATTATCATAAATAGTACAGACGATATTTCGCACAAGACCTGTTTTGTCCACAAGTGCATTTTCTCTTCTTGCCCATTGCATTATATTAATCTTTGGTCCACTCTTAACTTCAAATACATAAAAGCGTTCTTGTATTTGCACAACAAGATCGAGCTCACTATAAAGATCAAATTCATCCTTGTTTTTAAATTTAACATTATTAAATACTTTATGACTTATTTTGTGGAGATTACAGAACGTATGTACTGTATTCATAATTATATGCCTAAATACAAGCTCCGCCCATTCAGAGCGGAAAAAACGACGTTTATGTTCATCCTCTGTAAGTAGCACCTTGATTCGGAACCCTTTTTCAATTGTCCACTTCACTACCAGTTGCTTTTCCGCCAAGTTTTCAAGAAACTGCTTTAGAAGTCCCAGTATATACTTCCGAACTATTGATAGATCCTTTCTAATAGGCACATCATAACAAATTGGTTGTTCATTATTATCAAGTGAATTAAGTCCAACTGCCATTTTACACAAAAATGGTACTAACACCTCTCTATTTTTGTAAATAGTTGGAGCAAAAGAATATTCATCAGGCGTTTCCTGAGTAATATCCATTTCATTTGCAATTTCATATCCTCTCTCATCTAACAATGTTTTAAAGTCTTTTAAAAGGTTTTTATTCGCCATAATGTTTCAATTCCTTTTATATTCATTAATTTTTCCCATTAATCAAAAGCAAACTGATTTACAGAAAAACCATGCATCAAACTCCCCAAAGCATCTTCAAAACATTCTATGATTGATGGATATTAATTTATCTCAAAAAAATTGAATTTCAAATTCACATGTAATCTATTGATTTACATGTACTTCGAATAGAATACACAACTGATTAACATTCAAAAATAGACATTATTTTATTCTTCTTGTACAATATTGATGACAGTCTATCCATAAGCCTCTCCACAAGACCATTCCATTTCCTTGACTGGAATATCCGATGAGGCAGGCTATCTTATCATACATTACGTGCAGAAAATGTGTTTTTTTTACACAAAAACTGCACGAACATGTGATTTCCATGGTTTAGAAGACAATTCTTGACAAACGGAAAAACTTGTCAAACAAGAAACCTTTCCTCCAGCAAGACACAAGATTGGTAAATTTGAACAAAAAGCATTTTCAGAATAACAACTACAACAAAATTCATGAGCGAGACCACAATGCATACAAAACAACCATCTAAAAAACTTCTCAACCTGTTGCTACCCTGCCTATTAATGGTCTGCCTTGCGTTCACAGGTTGCGTCCATTGCACGAATAACGGTTGGCGTGAATATAAAATATTTTGCGGCATGTCCTATAAAGACGGAGAAGTGACTGAAGCGGATTGGCGGCGGTTCTGCGACGAACATGTCACGACGGCGTTTCCCGACGGTTATACGTCCATGGAGGCGATCGGTTACTGGAAAAGCGGCGCCTCCACAACGGAACGAGAGAACTCACGCATATTGTTGATCGTCGCCCCAGCCGACGCCAAAGAGAAAGTGCTGTCCATCGCCAAGAAATATCGTGAGATATTCAATCAAGAGGCGGTTCTGGTCGTCACATCCGCAGGGGAAGCCATCTTCGTGGGGGATGGTCAATGAACGTCACCCTCTGCAACATGTGCATGATCGAAGATATGGCGACAGGCCGCGTGTTGGTGCAACATCGTCTGCCGAAACCGACGAATCCATGGTGCGGATTGACCTTTCCAGGCGGTCATGTCGAATTTGGCGAATCCATCACGGCATCGACCATCCGCGAAATCCGCGAAGAGACAGGGCTGACTGTTTCACATTTACGGATGTGCGGCGTGGTCGAATGGGAAGTTCCAGAAAAGCCGCAAAGCACTGTCTGGCAGAATAATATTCCAAAATCCAAATATATCGTCTTCATGTTCCGCACCAACACGTTCACGGGCGAATTGAAATCATCCGCCGAAGGACGGATGGAATGGATGACGTTGGACGAAATGCGCCACGGTGGCCTCGCGCCAAATATGGAAAAATACATCCGTGTCTTAGTGGACGATGATGTTCCCCAAGCCTACGGCATCAGCGGAAACGGCGGATTGAATATTATACAATAAAGGAAGCGGAAATGTCATTCAAAAATAAAATCGTTGTCATCACAGGCGGAGCCCATGGAATCGGAAAGTGCTGCGCGGAATGCTTTGAGCAAGAAGGGGCCATCGTCCATGTGATCGACACCAAGCAGAGGCCATGGTTTGTCGGTGACATCGCTGACAAAGCGACGCTTGAACGCTTTGCCGACGACGTTTTGGCGAAAAGCGGCCATGTCGATGTTCTCGTCAACAACGCCCCGCCGCTGTTCAAAGGCATCGACAACTGCACATACGACGAATTCATGCGCGCGCAAGCGGTCGGCGTGGCCGCGCCATTCTATCTTGCCAAATTGTTCAACAATCATTTTGGACCAGACGCGTCCATCATCAATATTTCGTCGTCACGCGACCGAATGAGCCAGCCGCAATCGGAAAGCTACACGGCCGCGAAAGGCGGGATTGCCGCACTTACGCATGCACTCGCCGCAAGCCTGTCTGGCCGTGTAAGAGTTAAATCCATCTCGCCTGGCTGGATCGACACGTCGTTCAAAACATATGAAGGGGTGGATGCCACACAGCATTTCGCGGGACGCGTCGGCAATCCGCTGGACATCGCCAACATGGTGCTCTTTCTCGCGTCGGACAAGGCTGGATTCATCACGGGTGAAAACATTTGCATCGACGGCGGGATGACTCGTAACATGATCTATACAGGCGATTTCGGCTGGAAACTGGAACCATGAAATACACGATAACACAATGTTTGGAAACCACAGAAGACACAGATTTTAACCACAACACACACAAAACAAACAAAAAGCCTCGCCGCCGTCTGCAAGCTTGCTAAAATGTTTGTATTTGCTTTAAGCTTTCAGCTTTAAGCCTTTAGCTTAGCGAATGAGCTTGGCTCCGGCGGCTGCGGCGGTTGTTGAAAAAACAGAAATTTTCTTCGAAGAGCCATCCTGTTTATAAAAGTTTTGAGAGAAAAGATTTCGCAAAAATTCTTCACGAAAACAAGTAAAAAACGTAATAAGAGGTATCTCAGATGCCAGACAATACCATCACCATACGCTATGCGACCAAACAAGACGCGCCATTCATCAAGGCGTGTATCCATGAACTCGCGGAATATGAACGCTCTGCGGAAAAAGATGAATCGACGGAAGAGTTGCTTCAGATGAATATCTTCGAAAAAGGTTTTGCGAAAGTTTTGATTGCCGAATACAATGGCGAAAAGGCTGGTTATGCCTTGTGGTTCAACAACTTCTCCACGTGGCTGGCGCGGCCGGGCATCTATCTTGAAGATTTGTATGTCCGTCCGCAGTTCCGTCACAAAGGCGTCGGGAAAGC
>JAEEGH010020483.1_pt1 | contig 13747 bp, 14 predicted proteins | sample 9134181 | NCBI WGS metagenome assembly JAEEGH01 (sample SAMN16246544, study PRJNA631951) | gut metagenome | biome: gut microbiome; feature: rumen; material: DP-attached | host: Bos | place: Iran: Karaj | collected 2018-10
GATTTCCAAAAGTCCCTGTTTGTTGATTGAACCGGAAAGGATTTCGTCACCAGCTTTTACTTTTCGAGGAATACTTTCACCGGTAAGTGCAGAGGTATCAATAAAGCTTTCGCCATCTACAATCACACCGTCAATCGGAACACGGTCGCCTGCCTTTACAAGGATGATGGAACCAACTGTAACTTCATCAGCTGGAACTTCATCTGTACCGGCATCATTTTTTACAAGAGCCTTATCGGGACGCAGCTTTGCAATTTCACCAATCGCATTTCGTGATTTTTCTACCGCATAATCTTCGAACTTTTCGCCAATCTGGTAAAGAATCATAATCGCCGTAGCCTCGGCATATTCACCAAGCACAATCGCACCAATAGAAGAAACTGTCATTAAAAAGGCTTCGTCCAGAAACTCGCCGTGGAAGAGGTTACTCACTGCACCTACAACAATATCTTTTCCACAGATAAGGTACGCGGCTAAATAGCACAGCATAAAAAGAATATTGATGAGCCCAACCTTGAGCCCCGGAATCATCATATCCGCAATTGATGGAATCCAGTTCTGTAAAGGCAGATGCTCCAGCAGCAGACCGATTACAAAAAGAATGCCACCCGCAACAATAGCCTTTACGCTAAGCTCATGCTCCTCGCCTTCTTCCCCGTGGTGATGGTGGTGATGATGATCATGCCCGCAACCGCAGCCACAGCCACCATGCTCGTGTTCGTGGTGGTGATGTTCGTGACCTTCATGTTCGTGGTGGTGATGTTCGTGCTCCTCATGTTCACAATCACAATGTTCGTGATGATGGTGATGATGTTCATGCTCATGGTGATGATCGTGGCATTCATGCTCGTGTTCATCGTGCTCACAATCACAATGCTCGTGTTCGTGTATTTCTTTACTCATATGTTACTCCTTCTTTTCTTCAATGTGCTCTATACCGCACTCAATTATTTCCTTTACATGATTGTCAGCCAGTGAATAATAAACGACCTTTCCGTCCCGCCGTGTGGCAACAAGATTTGAGTCCCTTAAAATTTTAAGCTGATGAGAAACTGCCGAAATGGTCATATTCAGCAGTGCAGAAATGTCGCAGACACAAAGCTCCGCCTTATCCAGTGCATAAAGGATTCTTACGCGGGTTGTGTCGCCGAATATTTTATAAAAATCCGCAAGCTCAAAAATAAGCTCATCCTGCGGAAAAGCTGTTTTGAGTTTTTCTACAACATCGCTGTGAATTACTTCACAATCGCAGGTGATTTCAGATTTGCCCATAAAGCCCCCTGGAAACAAGTGCACACGCTGACGTACAGTGTGAGTTATTTCCTACACTTGAATATACATTCAATTGAATAATTAATCAAGTGATATAGCGGATGCTTTTGCATATTCTATACCGTCAACTGTTACTGCATCCGCTTCCAGTTTTGCGAAGCAAAACTGGTAAACCTGGGGATATTTAAGGTAGATGCTTTTCGGCCATTTCTTCGGGGGTACATTCATCCTGCTGAGGATCGTAGCCGTGAGATAAAATGAGCTCTTTCAGGCGGGCGGCAGTTTCGGGAGTTGCTTTGCCTTTTTTTACGGCAGCATTTATTGTATCGACCATTGTCCAGTCGTAAATTGTCGGGATATTCGGGTCAGCACCATTCTCCAGAAGAAGTTTTGCTAAATTATAATTTCCATTATATAAAGCAGTAAACAAAGGAGTTCCAAACGCATTGTTCATAACATCAATTTCATCAAGAAACTCTTCTTTAGAAAGCAGGTATTCCATCAGCCTGTAAAAATTACGGTTAGCAGCCTGAATCAAACAGGTTGATTTATCGGAATCATAATCACAGCCACCCTCATACGCAAGCTTTACAATCCGCAGGCAGGTTTCTTCATCCTTGTCTTTCAGATAATTTGAAAGCAGCAAATCAAGTGGATAAGTCTGAACATAAAAGTTTTTTACCATCTCAACTGCTTCGTAATCATTGCGGATAAGCTCTTTCATAATCTCGTAAATAAACGGCTTGTACGCAACAACTCTGGAAGAACAATAAGCAATAAGGTCGTATTTCGGCACATAACAGAAAAGCCAGCGGCCAACATTAAAACGTTTGTTTACGTAGATTTCATCACCTTCAGAAAGCTCCCCAAGGATTTTACAATGTGTATTCGGCTCGTTCCTTACATTCACGCCATCTTGAAGTGCACGGTAACAGGTGTAACAGTCATATTCAGCCTGCAAATCAATTTTTTCTTCTTCCGGGATTTCGTCATCAGAATCAGTTTCCTGAGCAGACATAAGTGAAGAGAATAATAAAAAGAATGACAAAAATAAAATGAACTTTTTCACTTTAAAACCTTTTAGATTGTCGGATCAAGTCCGACAATGACATTGCAGTTTTACTCACCAAGCTTCTTTCCGTCGCTAAAAGCCTTTCCAACTACATCGCCAAGCTTCCGGTATGTATGATTTACCGGATCGTAAGTAATCGGTTCAAGCTTTGCAGGGTCAATTTTTCCATCAGTAAGAACACTTTCATCGGCACTAACGTTGATAATGTTTCCAACCATACAGCCAGTTTTTTCATCATAACTCACAAGCTCACATTCAAGACACATTGGCAGTTCGTTTATTACAGGCGCATCTACAAAATTGCTTTTAGAAACAGTAAAACCGGCCTTTTTAATTTTATCAGGATCTTTATTTCCGCTTACAATTCCAACATAATCACACGCAATAACATGAGCCGCATCTGCCATGCTCACAGTAAATGCCTTCCGTTTTAAAAGATTTGTCGCAGTCTTATGTTCCGGGGCAATACATATTCCAATCTGATTAGTATCGTGAGTTCCACCCCAAGCCGCATTCATTGCATCAGGATTTCCATTTTCATCATAAGTTGCAATAATAAAAACCGGCATAGGATACAAATAAGTCTGCTTTCCAAAATCTTTTTTCATACTTCCTCCAAACTGTCATATTAGATTATACTAAAACTTGTCATATTCGGACTTGCTCCGAATATCTCCAAAATTATACACCAAATCAAAAATCTTTTCCTTACAAAAATCAACTTTTCTATGTTATAATTTTATCTATAATAATCAATCCCATTAAAAAAAAGAGGTGCTATTATGTTTAAACTTTTCGGCGACCCTGCAAACAAGGCTGCTGCGGATGCAGTTCTGGTCCGCGATCCTTCCAATTTCAACTGGACCTTTATCACTCTTCTTGCTTTTGTCTTCTATATATATTGGACAGAAGTTCGCAACAAAAACTACAAGGCAATTGTGGCAGGCTTTTCTTTGTATTCGGTACACTGGTTTTACGAAATTATGAATGCCATCATCCAGCATTGCAGCGGTTACGCTTTGTGGACAGTTTCAAACGCAAGCTCTTCGTTTATCCTGCTGATTGGTGTTTCCTGGGAACTTTCAATGATGTTCTCAATCGCAGGAATTATTTCTTTCAAAATGATGCCCGATGACCGTACAAAACGATATTTCGCCACAAACGGTAAAAAAGGAATCTCCTGCAAGCTCGTCGGTGCACTTGGAATGGCACTCCTCTTCTCCGTTTTCGAAATCTTCCTTGCCTGGACCCCGGCCTTCATCTGGGTTTACAAATGGTGGGGCGCAATCCCAGTATTCATCACAACATACATTCCATTCTTCCTTGCCAGCAATTATGTTCCGGATGCAAGCCCTAAGTTCCAGAAGCTGTTCCTCTGCGGAATGATTGGGCTGGATGTTTTACTGCTTGCCGTACTTATTCCGCTTGGTGTGATTTAGGTTTAGAAATAGTATCGATAACAATGTAATTATTCTATTACACTATTGTAATCTTTTCTTTACTTTATAGATAATCAGCATTATAATTACTATGTACTCAAAATATTGCAACTTCGTCACAATTAATCTCATTTTACAGGAGTTACTTATGGCTAAAGTAAATGTAAAGAATACTGATATTACAATAATAAAACATGATGAAACTGATTACATATCCTTAACTGATATTGCACGTTTTAAATCCGAAGAACCTAACACTGTTATTTCGAATTGGTTAAGAAACCGTAATACTATTGAATATTTGGGTATCTGGGAAACTTTATATAATCCAGATTTTAAACCCCTCGAATTCGAGGGGTTTAAAAAAGAAGCCGGTCTAAACGCTTTTACACTTTCCCCATCAAAATGGATAATTTCGACAAATGCCATTGGAATTTTTGTTCAAAAAGGAAAATATGGAGGAACCTATGCTCATAAAGATATTGCATTTAAATTTGCAAACTGGATTTCTGTAGAATTTGAACTATACTTTATAAAAGAATTCCAACGCCTGAAAGCTGATGAGCAAAAACAATTAGGTTGGAGTGCAAAACGTGAACTCGCTAAAATCAATTATCATATACATACCGATGCAATAAAACAGAATCTGATTCCTCCAGAGTTAACTCCCGCACAAAAGTCTTTCATCTACGCAGATGAAGCTGATTTGTTAAATGTTGCTCTGTTCGGAATGACCGCTATAGAATGGCGCAAGTCAAACCCTAACTTAAAGGGGAATATCCGTGATTATGCTACAATAAATCAACTGATTTGTCTGAGTAATATGGAAAATCTTAATTCTGTGTTTATAAATGAAGGTATGGTTCAAAGTGAACGACTTGAGAAATTGAATAAAATCGCAATACAACAAATGAAAGTATTAGAAAACATAAAAGAAAAACACCTGCTTTCTTTGGAAAATAAAACCGAGGAAAAATAATATGGAATCTATAATCAAAATACTAAGGGAAAAAAATCGTTATACACAAGTACACCTGGCAGAATTATTAGGTATTTCACGCCAGGCTCTTATTAAGTATGAAAACCTGGAACAGGAACCTCCCGTTTCAACAATCCGTACCTTATCAAAACTGTTTGGTGTAGAATATGAATGCTTGATAGACAACAAACTGCCAGCCACCCCAAATGAAAAAGATAAAATGCAATTGCAGCAAATAGAAAAACTTTTTCCGCTTTTACGGGAAGACGAAAAGCTTGCGGTAACAGAAATGATCAGGATTATGGCCAAAGCAGACGAAAGCATCGAATAAGAACACTGCTTAAATAATTTGTTTGCAAAGTTTTATTTTGAGTATCATAAAACGATTTACTTTTTTCTAAAGGCGATGTATAATAATTTTCGGTATACTAGTATACTAGACCAAACCAGATATCATAAAAACGTTTTGAGGAGGATTTTTATGAAAAAAACATTATTATTCGCCGCTCTTATTGCAGCAACATTATTCACAGCAGTTTCTTGTGCTTCAAAACAGGCAGCAGAAGAAGAAGTAGCAGCTCCATCACAGGCTCGCATTGATGCTCTTGCTATGGAAGGTGCTCTTGACCTTGCAGAGTTCCAGTCTCCAGACAAGTTCGCCATCAAGTACAATGATGAAGCCTACACTCTTACTTGCAAAGGCCCAGAATATCTTTATTTTGAGTTGCCAGAAGAACTCATTCCTAATGAAACTGTAATCACTGTAAACATGAAAGGTACAAACAATGGTGCAGAAGGTTTCCGTGTATGGGTAGATACAGGTTCTCAGAAGGATTTATCTGACCCGGTTTACATGGGTGCTGTAGGTGAAGGTCTTCCAGCTGGAGATTTTGACATCACATTCGAACTCAATGCAAACAAAGACGTTGGCGGTAAATGTCTCTGGATTAAAGGTCCACGCTGGGGCACAATGATTGATAACGTAACATTTAAATCAATCACAGTAATTTATAACTAATTTCATTGTCTGGGGACATTCCCCTGGCAAAGGATAAAAGGGCTGCTTTTCAACGGGCAGCTCTTTTTTTTCAAAAATATACAATTTTCATATCGTTTTTTTATACTTGTTTCTCTGTTTTGATATATAATATTAGCAAGGGCAGTTACTAATTGGTAACAGACATTTTTTTTGCCCTTGCTTGCAGTTTTGCTGTACAAAACTGCACATTTCAAAAGGAGGTATTTTTTTATGGCATGTTTTACAGTTCCTGCTGCTGAGGCTATCATAACAACAGTTGCAGAGAAAATCATAAAATCAAAGGAAAAGAAGGCAGGACTTAGCGGTGCTGTTGATACAAAAAACGAAAATAACGAGGAAGTAGCAAAAATCAGTTTTTCTACAAAACTCGGCTGGCTCAATAAAATGCTTTGGGGCGGTTCAGCTCTGCTCGCTTTTGAACACGTTTGGCACGGCGAAGTAGTTCCATTCTTCCCATTCTTAACAGCTGTAGAAAACGGAGAAGTTTCTGAAATGCTTCACGAAATGGCAACTGCAGGTGTAAGCATGGCCTTGCTTGTAACAGCAGTTTGGGGCATTATGGTTGGAGTAACAACTCTGATTGAAAAAACGAAAAATAATCCAACTACAAAAGTAGCTGGAACTCTTGCGGGAGACCTGGCATGACACTACTTACCACAGTTTTTGCCGCAATCATCTGTTCTATAATCTGGTACAGAAAAGAAGAAGCAAGAAAACTTAAAATTGGAAGCCTCTGCCTTATGTATTGGGGTGCTTCTTTAATGTGGCTTATAGATGCAATCTTTGAATATGCAGAACTTGGTGCCGAATCTTTTGTTCCTGCTCCACTCGATATGCTCAACGATTTGTACCTTGGTCTTTCTGTTGTTGCACTTGGCCTTATTATCTGGCTTGTGATTCTGCTTGTACGCGACCCGAAAGGCGTTGTAAAAGCAGTACTTTTTAAGAAATAATTGTCACGTAAAGACTTTTGAAAAACTTCGACAGACCCAAAAATGAACAGTGAAATAAATAAACTCCTGGAAGCTGTCAGAGATGGCAGCGTGAGCGTAGAAGATGCATTACTTCAAATAAAAAAGCAGCCTTACGAAGATCTTGGATTTGCAAAGATTGATTTGCACAGAAAAGCTGTTCAGGGGACTGCCGAAGTTATTTATGGTGCCGGTAAAACTCCCGAACAGATTACGCAGATAATCCGCACAATGCGGAAAGCCGGACAAAAAACTATTTTAGTAACCCGCCTTGATGAAGAAAAAGCTTCCCTGATTAGTGCACAGACTCCCCAAATTAAAATGGATTACCACAGGGATGCACGGATTGCAATTGTTGGTGAGCTGCCGGTTGCCGATGGGCTTGGAACTATTGTTGTGGCAACGGGTGGTACAAGCGACATTCCGGTTGCAGAAGAAGCTGCCATTACTGCAGAAGCGCTCGGTAACAAAGTAACGCGCCTTTACGATGTTGGAGTTGCGGGTCTTCACCGGCTGCTTTCCCACCTTGATGAAATAATGAACGCTTCGGTAATTATTGCGATTGCCGGTATGGAAGGTGCGCTTGCAAGTGTAATTGGCGGACTTGCTGACTGTCCTGTAATTGCCGTTCCAACGAGTGTCGGCTATGGGGCTTCCTTTGAAGGACTTTCGGCTCTTCTTTCAATGCTTAATTCGTGTGCAAGCGGAGTTTCAGTTGTGAATATTGATAATGGTTTTGGTGCCGGTTATCTTGCAAACAGGATAAACCACATGAGTGCAAAGCCAGGTGCTGTGGAGGAATGATTTATGAAAACCTTATTTTTAGATTTACCGATGGGTGCAGCAGGCGACATGCTCAGTGCGGCTCTGTATGAGCTTTTAAATGATGAACAAAAGCGCTCTTTTATAGAAGAAATAAATGCGGCCGGCATTCCGGGTGTGAAAGTGGTTGCAGAAAAATCGATTAAGTGCGGGATTACGGGAACTCACTTTTCGGTAACCGTGGACGGTATGGAAGAAGGTGCAGAAGAGCACGAACATCATCACCATGAACACGAGCACGAAGAGCACGAGCATCACCATGAGCATGAGCACACACACGACCATGACCACCATCACGAGCACAATGAATCTCACGAGCACGAACATGAAGATGAGCATCACCACGACCATCACGATCACGATGAACACCATCATGAACATTCACACGAACACCACCATCACCACCACTCTTCCATGGCAGAAATTGAATCCATCATCAACTCACTTAAAATCCCGGGCAGCGTAAAAAAAGATGTTATTGAAGTTTACAAACTTATTGCCCAAGCCGAAAGCAATGCTCACGGCGTTCCGGTCACCGACATTCATTTTCACGAAGTTGGAACAATGGATGCAATTGCAGATATCACAGCAGTTTGCCTTCTTATGAATAAAATAGGTGCAGATAAAATCTGTGCTTCGGCAGTAAATGTCGGTTCAGGACACGTTCATTGTGCGCACGGTATTCTTCCGGTGCCAGCCCCTGCAACTGCCTTTATCTTAAGGGAAGTTCCAGTTTACAGCGGCCACATTACAGGCGAGCTTTGTACTCCAACGGGTGCAGCCCTGCTCAAGCATTTTGTTACAAGCTTTGGAAACATGCCTCAGCTTAAAATCAATGCAATCGGTTATGGAATGGGTAAAAAAGATTTTGAAGCGGCAAACTGTGTGCGTGCAATTCTTGGACAGGGTGATGATGCACTTGAACAGGTTGTTGAGTTTACCTGCAATCTGGACGACATAAGTGCCGAAAGAATTGCCTTTGCAATGGAACAGCTTTTTGCAGCAGGTGCAATAGAAGCGTACACAATTCCAGTTACAATGAAAAAATCACGTCCTGGAAATCTTTTGTGTGTAATGTGCATGGAAAGCGACAAAGAAAAGATTCTTTCTACAATTTTTAAGCACACAACAACTCTTGGTGTCCGTGAAAACATAAGCAACCGCTATTTTCTTGACCGCACAATAGAAACTGTAAAAACAGAGTTTGGTGATATTCGGATTAAACGGGCAGAAGGTTATGGTGTAAAACGCGCAAAGTATGAATACGAAGACCTTGCTGCCATCGCCAGAAAAACAGGAATGAGTATTGAAGAAATAACTGCAAAGCTTAATCAGTAATTCTCACACCATAAATGTTATCAACAACTACAACTTCTCCGCGTCCAATGCATTTTCCGTCCTTTATGATGTAAATTGCATCTCCAATATAATTGTCAACCTCAAAAACTGTACCTTCGCCAATTTTAGATACATCTTCTTTTTCAACATGACAGGCACCGAGTCGCAGTGCTACATAGTGTTCTTCATCATAGCGCAGGGGCTGTCCCTGTTTTACTTCCGTAATCCTCACTCCATACTGTTCGTCAACACTAACTACTTCGCCGCCATAGAGCACTTCATTTTCAACAATAACATTGAGCGGTTCGCCAAACTTTTTTTGTGTCAAAAGGATTGTCCCCGGTTCAAAATCAACTGTATCTGGAAGGAACCGTCCAAACTCAACAAACAGATTATTTTCTACGGGTTTTGTTTTTATATCCGTAAGAACTTCCAGTTTTGGACCTTCACCACCAAACAGTCCCATCTTCCTGCACATTCCCAGAAAATATGCATAATGGAACTGAACATTTATCATGCCAACGTATGAATCTGTTTTTACTTCGAGGGTAACTAATACGCACATATCTCCGGGATTTTCGCCAGACGACCAGGGCAGCAAAGTATCAAACGTAAGTTTTTTTTCAAACTCTTCAAATGGTATGGATTTATCAGTATTTGCATAAATGATATTCTGCAGCATTTTTGTAAAATCCTTGATATAGGCCACATAAAGACAATCTTTATCTGTCTGAGTAAGTTCTGGAAACTTTTTGCAATCCTGTTTTAATAACAATTTTCCAATCATAGGATCAACTTCAACTGCAAAACCAAAATTGTCGTTACTGCAATAGTCATAAGAATAGAAAAAAGTTCTTTGAGGGACAGTCCTTAAAAACTCTTCATTTGTAAGCTCATCAACACTTGCCGTATGAATATCAAGTAAATCCTTCCGGCTCCCGACAAGCTCAGAACGAAGGTTTTCGCAGAGTACTTCAAAAATATTACAGATTTTTCGTAAATCGTATTTTGAAAATAATGACGGTCTTTTAAAATCATAAATCCTTACACGTGCATCCTTATTTTTCAAAAACTGTTTATTTATTTTATCCCATCCATTCTGCTTATTAGCTTCTGCCAACATTTTCTGCACCTCTTCTTCCGTAAGTTCACGTCTTTTAATTTCACCGTTCAAAAGAGAATCCACATCCGTTTCCAGCACCGCCGCAAGGTTTGGTAAAATTGCAACATCAGGACATCCATCCCCGCGTTCCCACTTGCTTACAGCCTTATCGCTAACATTTATCTGCTGTGCGAGCTCCTTTTGAGTCAGGCCCTTTTTTGTCCTTAAATAATTAATAAGTTTTCCAGTTTTCTGTGGTTCCATAGTGCTTACAGCCTCCTTTTTGAGTTATTTCACTTTCACCATACCACTATTTTTGGCACAAGTCACCCGACTCTACGTTGATTTTGGTAGAATTTACATTTTTAGGGTAGAATTTTAAGATTTTCAGTAGATTTATCCACGCAGTTAGGTAGAATTTTTAAGTTTATTTTTCAAATCCAAAATCCCAAGGAAATAATTTTTTTTCATTTTTATTTATTATTTTCACTTGTCGCTTCATAAAAAAATCGTAATAATCATAGAAACATACACTTTTGATTTTATTGGAGCCTGTAAACATGACCAAGGAACAGACAAAAACAAATGAAACTTTTTCCGTAGCCGCTGTAATTTCTAATCACTGTGTTTTTCAGAGACAAAAAAATATTTCTCTTTTTGGAACAGCCCCTTGCGGCAGCATTATTAGCGCAGAGCTTTTTGACCGTAAAAATGAATTGCTTGCAAAAAATAAGGTTCTTGCATCATCCTCCCGCTGGCTCCTACAGCTTCCACCTCTCGAAGCTCATAATGAATGTACACTAAAAATCGCCTGCCACATATCGGGCACAAATAATAATGATGATGGCACAAGTCCAACTTCAACTTCTACCGGCACACTCCTCGGCGAGAAAACTTTCACAGATATTTCCATTGGCGAAGTCTGGCTTGCTGGTGGACAGTCGAACATGGAGTTTGAGCTCCATAACTGTACAGAAGGCCCTGAAGAACTTAAGCTTAAAGAAGACCCGAATGTTCGCTTTTACTACACAAATAAAATCGGCTGGATGGACGAACACTTTTTCGAAGCCGAGCGCAACACCTGCTGGCAAACCTGGGACAGCGAATACAAAACTGCCTGGTCAGCCGTCGGCTACTTTTTTGCAAAAAAACTCGCAGCGGAATTAAACAAGGCCGAGCTTACCGCAAACTCAAATCAATCCGCCTCCGTCACAAAATCAGCTGACAGCTCCAGTGAAAAAATCACAGTTGGCGTAATCGGCTGCAACTGGGGTGGAACAAGTGCAAGCGCCTGGATGAGCCGCGAATCCCTTGAAAAAGACCTGGACTTAAAAACCTACCTCGACGAGCAGGAAGAAGCAACAAAGGGAAAATCGATTCAGCAGCAATGCGAAGAATACGATAAATACGAAATTGAAAACAACGAATGGCAGAAAAAATCTGCTGAGCTTTACAGCAAAGACCCAAATATGGAATGGGACCAGGTTCAAAAGCTGCTTGGACCTTGCCCTTGGCCTGGACCACGCTCCTGTAAAAATCCTTACCGCCCGGCAGGACTTTATGAATGCATGCTCAAACGAATCATTCCGTATACACTTAAAGGTGTAATCTGGTACCAGGGCGAAAGCGACGACCACAAGCCCCGCAGTTACGCAAAGCTTTTTTCAAATATGATTGATGTATGGCGCACCGAATGGCACGACTCACACCTTCCGTTTGTTTTTGTTCAGCTGCCTGTAAACCGCTACAAGCAGGACAAGGATTTTAAGCACTGGTGTTTAATCCGCGAAGCCCAGCAGAAGGTTCACGACACCGTAAAAAATGCCTGGATGGCCTGCACCTTTGATTTGGGCCAATATAACGACATCCATCCAAAAGCAAAAAAAGAGCTTGCAGAAAGAATGACAGACATTGCCTGGAACAAGGTTTACGGTAACAACACAACAGAACCGGTCTTTTCTCCAATGCTCCAGTCTTATATAATCACCGGAAATAAAGTCCAGCTGACTTTTGACAACGCCGAAAATGGTTTTGAAGTTCACGACCTTTTATCCAACGAACGTTCAAAAATGATGATGGAATATTTTAAGCAGATGGAAGAACGTCAGGGTAACAAGGTTCCGGAACATTTTACAGGCTTTGAGCTTGCCGGTGCAGATGGCCTTTATTATCCTGCAGATTTTACATTAAGCGGAAATCAAATCACCCTCACCAGCGGCAAGGTTCCGGCTCCAGCTTCTGCGCGTTACCTCTGGTACAATTACTGTCCGGCTATTGTTTATGCCAAAAATGGTCTGCCTCTTGCACCTTTCCGCACTTGTGATGATGATGCAGCCAAAGCTACAGAACACGCAGAAATCCAACAGATTATGACAGTTTAATCTCCGTGACAGTTTGAGTTTTTTCCTGTACAATTCATTGCGTATGGCAGAACGAATAGATAAAATCCTGGCCCACGAAGGCTTTGGTTCTAGAAAAGATATCAGAAAGCTCCTCCACAATTGCGAAGTTTGCATAAACGGAGTTCGCGTAACAGATGCAGGCAAACAGCTTGATCCTCAGCGCGACATCATCACAATCGACGGCGAAGAAGTTGACCTCCATCAGAACCTCTACATTATGATGAACAAAATCATACACCCAGTTTCTTCAAATCAGGATGGCGAACATCAGACTGTTTTTGATTTGCTCGATGACAGCATGCGCACCCCATATCTTGCCGAAAAGCTCCATCTTGTTGGCCGCCTGGACATGGACACCGAAGGTCTTCTTCTTTTTACAACTGATGGCGAACTGACTCATCGTGTTACATCACCAAAAACTCACATAGACAAAAGCTATTTCTGCCTTCTAGCCCACCCCGAAGACCAGGCCCACTGGTCGCAAATTGAAAAAGCCTTTGCCGAAGGAATAGAAGTTGGTCCTGAAGATAACGAAGCTGGCTTCCGCTGTAAACCCGCAAGTGTAAAACGCGCCACTTTAGAAGAATACGAGCTTTACACAAAAAACTCTTCGGTTGCAGAAAAAATTGCCCTTGAGCTTTCTGATGATGAAGCTGCCTCAGACAAAAGTGCTTCACAAAATCACCAGCAGCTTTACGCTCAATCTGCAATTCTCACCATCACCGAAGGTAAGTATCACCAGGTAAAACGAATGTTCCAGGCTGTAGACAATAAAGTAGTCTTCCTCAAACGCATCTCAATGGGCAAACTCCAGTTGGACACAACCCTGCTGCCGGGAGAGTATAAGCTGCTCAACGAAGATGAAGTATCTCTCTTGTTTTAATATTTTTTAACTACTATAATTTATTAATCTTATTTTTTTTTCAGAGGACGCCATGACAGATATTCAGATTGCACAAGCCAACAAAATGATTCCAATCGCAGAAGTTGCCGCAAAAATCGGTATACCATCAGATAAGCTTGAACTTTATGGAAACTACAAAGCAAAGCTGTCCTTTGATGAATTGAAGACCTTGCAGGAAAAGGCAAGCAAAAAGCCGGGTAAGCTCATTCTTGTAACTGCTGTTACTCCTACCCCCGCTGGCGAAGGAAAATCAACGGTTTCAATTGGACTTGCAGATGGATTGAACAAAATTGGTAAAAAAACGGTAGTTGCTTTGCGCGAACCAAGTCTCGGGCCTTGCTTTGGTGTAAAAGGCGGTGCCTGTGGCGGTGGTTATGCTCAGATTGTTCCAATGGAAGATATCAACC
>JAEEGH010020487.1_pt1 | contig 13746 bp, 6 predicted proteins | sample 9134181 | NCBI WGS metagenome assembly JAEEGH01 (sample SAMN16246544, study PRJNA631951) | gut metagenome | biome: gut microbiome; feature: rumen; material: DP-attached | host: Bos | place: Iran: Karaj | collected 2018-10
TATACTCGGCCATCGGCGACGACGGAGTGATAGGATAAATGGCGGCCACTTCACTGAACATGTAGGCAACATGGGCCGCAGCCTGGTTACCATCGCATGTCAAAAACTTTTTTTCTGCCATTTCTTTGAATTTAGTATGAATTTATAATTAGTTGATTATACATTGTTTACTCCTTTTGCAGCCAAAAACAAAACCGCAAAAAACGTGACCGCAAAATTAGGCATTCCCCGACAAAAAAACAACCTTATTATAAAAAAGATTTTTTTACCAAAAAACACAAATTTTTAATCTCTATTGAAATATTTTGTATTTTTGCGCGCTCAAAATGAGACAAAAACATCAAATCAATAATCTAAACTTATTAAAAATGAAGAAATTAGTTCTTACTCTCGGACTGGCCAGCCTCTTCATGGTGGCCTGCAACAACACCCCTAAGCAACCCGAACAAGCCGCTGAGCCCGTTCAGGAGGAAAAGACAGAAGTCGTCGAAGAAAAGCACGATTGTCCCATGCACGCTCTGAAGGAAGAGTATGCCAAGTGGGACGAGATGACCGACGAGGCCAAGGCCGAGCTCAACAAGAAGGCTTGCGCCATGTTTGCCGAAATGGACGCCAAGATGGAAGAAATGAAAGCCGCTGGTGAAGGCTGCGCCAAAGAGATGGCTGAAATGACCGAAGAACAAAAGGCTGAATGCGAAAAGAAGTGCGCCGAGATGAAGGCCGCTTGGGAAAACTTCGCCGAGAAGACCGTTGACGAGCAGAAGGACCTCATCATGCAGCGCCTCGGTGGCTGCGAAGGTGAAAAGGGCTGCTGCAAAGGCGAAGGCGAAGGCCATCAGTGCCAACACGATGCCCAATAAGCATTCACTAAAACCACAACAGAAAAGAGGGCTGAAAAGTCCTCTTTTTTTGTGCCTCGAAAAACCCTTTGAAGCGGTTTATTTCCTATCTTTGCAGGCATGAAACGTTTGGGGCTGATAGGAGGACTGATGGTGTTGCTTCTGGCGGCATGCACCTCACACAGCGAGACGCGCCATGGCACGTCTCTGCCCCATGCCTCGTCGCCCGAACTGGCCGCCATCGACAGCCTGATGTGGCGCCAGCCCGACAGCGCCTTGGCGGTGCTGCAGCAGTTTGCGGCAAGTTCTGAGGCCGACAGCCTCAATGAGTTTAACGAGCATTACTGCCAGCTGCTGATTTCGGAGCTGCTCTACAAAAACGACTACGGCCAAAGCAACCGCCCGGCTTTGCAGCAGGCCGTCGCCTATTTCGACAGCCTTATACTCACCCTAAAAGACACACCCACGCTTAAACGCCTCATAGCGGGCACAGACCCGCTATCCCTGACACGAAACGACAACATCCATTTCCTCACAGCCCGCGCCCATTATATTAATGGTGTGGGATACTACGAGCGCGACAGCGTTGTGGATGCCTGCAAGGAATACCTGAAGGCTTTGGAGGTGATGGAAGGGCATTTCGAGGGAAAGGAACTGGTAGGGGAAAGAGCGAGGTTCATGGCTCTAACATTTACACGTTTGACAGGATTATTCTCAGACTACTATTTGAGTGAGCAAGCCATCCTTTTGGGAAAATACGCATTGGAGTATTATCGGAAATACGATGCTACTCCTTGGCACATAGCTTGGATTTTAGATGAAATCGGTTCACATTACGAAATGAAAAGTAGTTATGATAATGCATATAGTTATTATGAAAAAGCGGCATCTGCCATAATGGACACTTGTTCACTAATGTATAGGGACATCCACACACACAAAGCCATGATTGATTATAAAACAGGAAAAGGAAGCAAGACTTCATTAACGACGTTACAAAACCTGATACGGAATTCGAAGGATGAACAAGAGCAACTGGCTCGTTATTTGGTAGTTGGCGAAATTTTCTACTCTGAAAAGCAATATGATTCTGCACAGGTCTATCTAAATGCGGTATTTCTCAACAGCCAAAGCGTTGGCGCAAAAAAACAAGCAGCCGAATGGTTGGTTGAGATTTGCAAGGCACAAGGCAGTGAAGACAATATTATTGAATATGCAGGTTTTTTAGTACCATTCGCCACACAAGATGAAAACAATGGCATGATAAAGTCACAATTGGCAGAGCTATATAATACACATAAGCAGCAAGAACTGGGACAACAGCACCATAAAGAGACAAGCAAACATGTCAATCGGACATTGGCAGTCGTCGCAGGGATGCTTTTCATGATACTGACAATAAGTCTATTGAACCATAAGAATAGAAGACACAAGCAAGATCTTGAATCCTTGATTGAAACCGAGCGGCACACCCATAAGATGCAGCAATCCGCCCTTTCCAACCGCCTGAAGCGGAGCAACGAGGAGTTGCGCGAGCTGAAAGGCCAGATCAGGCAGCAGGCGGACAGCATGAACACGAAGCAAGAGGCACAAGCCCTATCGTTCAACGACGAGCCCATCTGCCGACTCATCATGGAGCGGGTGAACGATGGGCAGTTCAAGGCGAAGATAGATTGTGAGATTTATAAGCAATATGCTTTAGACAAGCAGCAGCTGTTGGACTTGCGTGTGGCTGCCGACCGTCATTTTACCCAGTTCACCATTCGTCTCAGGAATGCCTATCCAAGACTTACCAGTATCGACATTGACTATTGCTGCCTCAATTTGCTCAACCTGACCCATGCCGATATTTCCGCGTTGATGCAGCGTGCCTACAACACCGTAGTTGAGCGTGACAGCAAGATACAGAAGGTATTTGATACTGAGAAACCGCTTCACGTCTTCTTGATGGATATAGCTCAGCATTATTCATCTATTTGATTTGCAATACGTTAATTAAAAACACCGAACCTTTCCGAACCATCATTTTGTTGACAGGAATTTTTCTAGGAATACTTTTGCAAAGTAATTTCAAACTAACACGATATGCAAAAGTTCAACAAAATCAAAAAAACTTTCATGCTGTTGAGCCTGATGATGGCATCAGTATGGTGTGCAGCTAATAACCTTGGCGTAGCTGATGGTTATAGTGGTATTACAGAAAAGGAAGCAAAAGTACAAGGATCCCCCAGAGGTTCCTCCATCCATGCTTCCATCAATGGTCATTATTTAATGGTGACTTTCACCGAAAACCTTGGCCAAGTGGCTGTGGAAGTGACCACAGCTTTAGGTGGCGCGGTAGAATGCCTTTCGATAACTACGCCGAATGGCCTGCAAATTTACATCCCCAACACGGGCGACTACATCGTTACCTTCACCCTTCCTAACGGGGACGAGTACTATGGTGAGTTTACGGTGACGGATTAAATTAAATAAAAAAAACCTGGCTTTTGGTTTTCTCGTTTTATGACAATTCTTATCTTTGCAAAAAATCACAATATCATGAAAAAAATACTTTTATCCATGGCTTTTGCCCTTGTGGCCATTCTTGCCCATGCTCAGGAAGTCCAGATGGATTTCATCCCGTTCCATTACTCAGGCTACGATATTCCTCAGTTTGAAAACAAGCTTTTGCAGCAACGCAACGGTGACCTTGTTGCCAATGTATTGATGATGAGTCCCAGTGGAGACAACAACATTCCCCCAATTATTGCAGGTCTTTGTTTTTATAAGGTGTCTCCCACCTCTTTGCAAATCACCGATTCTTTGTTTGTGGCCGACACCACTCCTCCGGCATGGTACCTGTTCGCTCAAGACCCACGTGGTGAGGGCAACCTTCGTGTCAACATCGAACCAGACGGCAACGGTGGCACCGCATTGCGAATCTCGCACTTCTCTGACGATGATCTCAACACCAACCCTGACGATGACGTGGTGGCTCACCTTTGCGACACAATCGCCTTCGATTATATCGATAGCTATATGATTGACAGCCAAGGTGATTTGATTTTGAAATATTATACCGAAAGAGCCAATGGAGGGGATGTTTGCCACATAGCTCGTTGCGGTGTCGATGGAACGCTGAAGCATGAGGCCGTGCTGCCCGAAAGCCATAATTACATCCGTACGATGAATGAGTTTAAGTCGACACCGAAACAATATTACCAATGGAAAGAAAGCTCTGGAGGAAATCTTTTCATCTATGTTATAGATTCCACTTTCCAAGTGAAAAACTATCATGTAATCAACAAATTGCTGCAGGATACCATATATGAAATTAATGATACAATCAGCATCCAAGTGGTGAAAGAGTTTCAGTTTGGCTCCGCCAATACCACGTTTGTCGTTCCCGATGGTGAAGATGTGTATATGGCCGCACCTGTTATTCGTGATTCGGCCTGGTATTATGACTTCCGTGAATGCGGCGCCTCAGTGGCATGCTATGAAATGCGCACCATGCAGAGGAAAGCCTTGGTACATTTCAACGACCAACCCGGCCCCACAACCAATGTGCGCATCATGTGTTTCCAGATATCTTCTGATGGCAACGTTTATCTTGTCTACAGGGAACCTGACGTGGAGTCTAACCCCACCATGACCGCTGTGAAGATGGATCGTAACCTGAATGTTATTTGGAAACGTTACTGCTATGAGCCCCATTCACTTAAGGTGGATCCTCAATGGAGTTGCTATTCTGATTTGCTAAAAGACGAGAACGGGAATGAGAAAGGGGTATACGTTGCAGGATATAGTCACAACCAACTGGAACCCCATAGCGGCATTTTCTTTTTCTTCCTAACCGATGAAGGTTTGGATCAGGTAGAAGAAGGAGAAATAGAAATCCGCCCCTACCTCTTCTATCCCAACCCCGCCCAAGACCGGCTCCACCTGCAATACTCGCCCGACGTGAAGCCCGCCAAAGTCGAACTCTACGACATGCAAGGGCGCTTGGTGCGCACGCAAAGCGATGGCCTGGAAAGCATCAACCTGCAAGGCCTCGCGCCAGGGCAATACCTGATGAAGGTCACCTTGGAGGACGGGAAGACTTATTCGGACAAGGTGGTGAAAGAATAGACACTTAGAATAGACACTTGCGTGGAAAAAAACCGAACGGCCTGCAAATCTACATCCCCAACACGGGCGACTACATCGTCACCTTCACCCTTCCTAACGGGGACGAGTATTACGGTGAGTTTACGGTGACGAATTAATTCAAAATCATCAATTTAATTAATTGACAACAAATTTAAATTTCATGAAGAAACAACTGTTATCAATCCTGGTATCCTTGCTGCTGGCTGGAACTTCCTTCAGCCAGCAGGAGGGATTTTTCAACGTCTATGAGGACCAGGACAAGTCTTGGCTTGTTGCAGCCGCCATCGAAGCCCATGATGGAGGGTTTATCTTTTCGCAATACGATGAACACCACGACAGCAAAGGCGAGCTCGTGAAGCTCTCAAGGGAAGGGAACCTGGTCAAACGGGTTGTGGTAGACCTCTTCCCGTCGTCTTCTTACAATTATTCGTTTGTAAAGAGCATCTACAACGACCCCCAGAATCCGGATCTGTACTTGGCGTTCGGCCAGAACATGGATGTACCCAACAAGTTCACCAGGCCGTTTGTTATACGTTTCGACGATGAGCTCGACATCACCTATGCAAAAGAGGTGGAGTTGCCCGAGCAATACAGGGCGTTGGAGTCCGCTTCCTGCCAAATGACACGCGACGGCAAGTTCCTCGTCGTTTACGACATTAGGTTTGAGCAAAGGCGCCTTTATATGCTCATTTCGCCCGACGGCGAGGTGGAAAAGCTTTCAGAGTGCCATCAGGATGTGGGCTTGGTTCTGGGCAATCTGTTTGAACATCCCCAAGGAGGGCGATACGGTCACTACAGGGAATCTTTCTTTCAGCCGCCCAGCCCCTTGGTGAGAACCAGGCTTTTTACGTTGGACGAGAACTTCGATACCATATCTTACAAAGAGTTCACCAACATTGTTGTTGACACGTTGGACTATGTTGACCCCACGAACTATACTGTCCAAACCTTTGCGATATCCAACCATTGCCCCTCGCTAAAACTATTGGACGACACCACCTTGCTCATTTACGAATGTAACCGAGAAAACAAATCCTCTACAAATGGCTCAAGCCAACACGAGTATTCAACCGTATTGTTCAAGACCGACCTGGAAGGCAACATGCTGGATTACCACATCATTGGCAGTTGGAACGACCATTACGATTTGCCTGCCGTACTCAACTCGTTCGATTTCGCCAAGAACACCCTTTCTCCCGAGAAGCTGTTATACACTTGCAACATGGAGCTGTCCGATGAGCATAACTATTATTATTACAACGAGCCCAACCCCATTGTCGTGACCAAGATGGACGAAAGCTTCGATGTGGTCTGGCAGAGGTATTACTCCATCCCGTCATATCCTTTACGGGCACACTATATACTGGCCACCAGTGATGGCGGTTGCCTTGTGTTGGGCAGCGGTCACAAAAACGACCATTACGATTCGTTCGCCCTCAAAGTCGACTCCGAAGGCTCGGTTGGCATGGACGATGTTTCAGCATGTCCCTACCTCTTCTATCCCAACCCCGCCCAAGACCAGCTCCGCATGCAATACTCGCCCGACGTGCGACCCAAGCAAGTCGAGTTCTACGACCTGCAAGGACGCTTGGTGCGCACGCAAAGCCAAGGATTGGAAAGCATCAACCTGCAAGGCCTCGCGCCAGGGCAATACCTGATGAAGGTCACTATGGAGGATGGGAAGACTTATTCGGACAAGGTGGTGAAGGAATAACACCTTACCTTTTTCCAGCGAACACGGACGGTTCGGACAAAACGGAAAACCTTTCTGTAAAATCCAAGCCATCCGTGTTCGTCGTTTTCTTTTTTTTCTTATTTTTGCAGTTTTAAACAAACTGCGCCCAAATGTACGCCTACATCACCGGTAAAGTAGCTGAAAAGTCGCCCACCTACGTCGTTCTCGACAACCAGGGCATAGGCTATTACATCAACATCACGCTCAACACCTTCACCGCCATCGGCGAGAAGGAAGACGTGCGTCTCTTCACGCATGAGCAAATCCTTGAGGACGCTCACAACCTCTTCGGCTTCTTCACGGCCAAGGAACGCGACCTCTTTGAGCTGCTCATCTCGGTGTCGGGCGTGGGTTGCAACACGGCAAGGCTTATCCTCAGCTCACTGACGGTCAGCGAGTTGAGCAACGCCATCGCCAGCGATGACGTGAAGACCATCCAAGCCGTGAAAGGCATCGGCGCCAAGACCGCCCAACGCATCGTCATCGACCTGAAAGACAAACTGAAGAAAAACGACTTCCCGACGGAAATTTTCACCGTGGCAGACAATACAATCAAAACCGAAGCGTTATCAGCATTGACGATATTGGGCTTCGGCAAAGCAGCCGTCGACAAGACCCTCGACCGCTTGCTGAAACAAATGCCCGAGGCCAACGTCGAAACGCTGATCAAAGAAGCACTTAAAGTTTTGTAACAAACTAGAAATTAAATGAATATACACCATACAAGAATCTTGAAAATGCGGAATGCAGAATGCAGAATGCAGAATGAGGGACATCATTCAGCATTTAGCATTCATAATTCAGCATTCAGCATTCTTTTCCTCCTCGCCTTTTTCCTATCGCCAGCCCTCAGTTTGACTGCTGCAAGCAACTATGACATTTTCTACCCCAACCCTTATATCGTCGAGCCCGACACGACCAAAGTCATCTACCCCATCCCCGTCAACACGGGCAACCCGCTTTGGGACCTCAACAACCAGTCGCCGCTCTACCTCAGCGACCCCGACAACTTCGAGACCGAAATCATCTACGACCCAGTAACTGGACAATACACCTTCAAACGTCGCATCGGCCAATTCTATTACGACACGCCCTCCACCCTCACACAAAGCGAATACTTTGAATATCAGAACCGTAAGGGCATTCAAGAATACTGGAAAGAACGCCGCAGCCAGAACGCGCGTTCGACCACCAACGGCAACTCCATCATTCCACCCATGTTCATCGGCGGCAAAGCCTTTGAGACCATCTTCGGGAGCAACACCATCGACATCCGTCCCCAAGGTTCCGTCGACCTCACCTTTGGCTTCAAGCACAACTTCCGCGACGACAAATCGATGACCGAACGACGCAAACGCCACAACGAATTCGTTTTTGACCAGGACATCCAGCTCAACGTGATGGCCAAAATCGGCGACAAAATCAACTTCAACATCAACAAGAACACCAAGGCGACCTTCAACTACCAAGACAAGCTCGCCCTCAAATACCAAGGTAAGGAAGACGAAATCATCCAACTCCTGGAGGCCGGTAACGTCAGCTTCCCGCTCAACAGCACCCTCATTACTGGTACACAGCAACTGTTTGGTATCAAGAGCAAATTGAAGTTCGGCAAGACGACCATCTCATCCATCGTTTCCTACCAGGAGAGTGAGTCGCAGAACATCACCGTGCAAGGCGGTGCCCAGACCAACAAATTCGAACTCAGCTGCTTGGACTACGAAGAAAACCGACACTTCTTCCTCAGCCAATACTTCCGTGACCAATATGAGGTCGCCTTATCCACCCTGCCCACCGTCACTTCAAGCATTAATATCACCAAAATCGAGGTCTGGATCACCAATACCAACTCCTCCACACAAAACACGCGTAACATACTTGCATTAAACGACTTAGCCGAAGGCAAAGGCAGCTGGATCTACAACCCTGAAGTCACTCCAACCGACAACAAAGTGTATCCGCGCAACAGTGCCAACAACTTGGTCAGCCGCATGGACACGACCCAAATCCGAAACATCAGCACCGTGACCAACTACATGAGCAACGACCCCATGCGCATCGGCAGGTCAGGCTATATGGTCTCGGGGCGCGACTTCGAGAAAGTGGAGAATGCCCGCCGCCTGAGCAATACGGAATTCTCTTTGAACTCAAAACTGGGCTTCATCTCCTTGAACGTCAACCTCAATGCCAACCAGACCTTGGCTGTCGCCTACCAATACACTATCGTCGGTTCGGACGAGGTATACCAAGTTGGTGAGTTCTCGGACCAAAACATCAATTCGCCGAAAGTTTTGGTCACCAAGCTTTTGAAAGGCACAACCGTAAACACCAAGATGCCTATTTGGAACCTGATGATGAAGAACGTCTACAACATAAGAGCTTATCAAATCAGCTCCAACGACTTCATGCTCAACATCTTCTACAACGGCAACTCCAATAGCACCCCATACGGATATTTCACCGAAGGTGAAGTGAAAGGTGTCTCGTTGCTTCACCTGATGGGCTTGGATAACTTGACCACGCAAAACAACCCCATCCCTGGTGGTGATGGTATGTTCGACTTCCTGAACAATGCCGCAACCCAAGGCGGTACCATCAACGCATCGAACGGACGTATCTTCTTCCCAGTGTTGGAACCTTTCGGCAAGCACATCCACACCAAAGTCTTCCCCAACGAGCCCAACCTGGCCGAGAAATATGCTTACGACTCGCTTTACACGATGACGAAGACCTCAGCCGAGCAATACTCAGAAAAGAACAAATTCAGCTTGAAAGGTTCTTATTCATCTCAGTCGGGCAGCGAAATCAGCCTCAATGCCATGAACGTTGCCCAAGGTTCCGTTACCGTCACGGCCGGTGGCGCACAACTCGTCGAAAACGTCGACTATACCGTTGACTACACCTTAGGTCGCGTCACGATCCTCAACGAAGGCATCCTCAACTCAGGCACGCCCATCAACATCTCGTTGGAATCCAATTCAGGCTTCAGTGCCATCCGGAAGACCTTCCTTGGTACCCGAGTCGAACATGAGTTCACCAACGACTTCCATGCAGGAGCCACCCTCCTTTATCTTGGGGAGAAGTCGTACACCCAAAAGATTAACTACGGAGAGGAAGCCATTGCCAATACCATCTATGGAGCCGACCTCAGCTATCACACCGATGCCCGCTGGCTGACGACTTTCATCAACGCCTTGCCTGGCATCAGCACCAAAGCACCATCACGCATCAGCGTGGACGGCGAATTTGCCCGCTTTATCCCTGGCCTCTCCAAGTCGGCCAGCGAGCCCGGCACTTCCTATATCGACGACTTTGAAGGAGCCAAGTCGACCATCGACCTGCGTCTGCCCACCTTATGGTATTTGGCCAGTACCCCACAGAACCAGACCGACATGTTCCCCGAAGCGGCTGCCAACACAGGTCTCGACTACGGTATGAACCGTGCACGACTGGCTTGGTACGTCATTGACAACTCCACCTTCTACGACCGCAATTCCAACTACCGTCCTAGCAACGTTGACAACGAAGAGTTATCGAAGAACGCTGTCCGTCAAGTACTTGAAACCGAGCTCTTCCCCAACAGAGACATTGAAGCCGGCACACAGACCAACATCTCCGTGCTCAACTTGGCCTACTATCCGGAAGAGCGTGGTCCTTACAACTATGACGTGAATCCGTCCACTTACTCAGCAGGTATCAACGAAGAAGGCAAACTCAACGACCCGAAGAGCCGTTGGGGTGGTATCATGCGCAAGATGGAATCGATAGACTTTGAAGCCACCAACATCGAATACATCGAATTCTGGCTGATGGACCCCTTCGCCGATGAGGAATTCGCCAACAACCCCGGAAAGCTCTACATCAATTTGGGTGACATCTCGGAAGACATCCTTCGCGATGGACGCAAGTTCTACGAAAACGGACTGCCCGCCACGGCAACTGTCGAAAACGTGGACACCACCATTTGGGGTCGTGTCCCCACCCTGCAAGACCTTGTTGGAACCTTCAGCAACTCATCAGAAGCCCGTCAGTACCAAGACGTGGGTTACGACGGTTTGCGCGACCTGGACGAGCGAAGCTTCTTCGAAAACGTCTATCTGAACATCATCAGAGACCGCTTCGGTGAAGGCTCAGCCGCCTACACCAAAGCCTTCGACGACCCCTCGGGCGACAACTACCACTATTTCCGTTCCAACGACTGGGACACGCCCGATGATGAAGTCCACAAAAGCATCTTGGCGCGTTACAAGAGCTTCAATGGTCCTGACGGCAACTCACCTGCCGACTTCCAGCAAACCGAAGGCTATCAAAGCAGCAACTCCACCCTGCCCAATGCCGAGGACATCAACAATGACAACACCCTGAGCGAATCGGAACGCTACTACCAATATGAGATTGACCTTGACCCCGCCAAGATGATTGTTGGCGAGAACCACATCGCCGACATCTTCCAGTCGAGCGGTGTTTCGTTGCCCAACGGACAAATCAGCGGCGTCACCTGGTATCAATTCAGGATTCCCATCAAGCAGCCCGATAAAGTCATTGGCCGCATTGACGACTACTCCTCCATCCGCTTCATGCGTATGTTCATGACCGAATTCCAGCGCCCCATCGTGCTGCGTTTCGCCACACTCGACCTTGTGAAAGGCGAATGGCGCACCTACTCGCAAAGCATCCAGGCTCCTGGTGAATACGAGCCCAACGACATCTCCAACGAGACCACCTTCGACATCTCCGCTGTAAGCATCGAAGAAAACGGTAGACGTTCACCCGTCCCCTACGTCATCCCGCCTGGCATCATGCAGGAGCGCGTCATCGGCATGACCCAAACCATCCACATCAATGAGCAATCTTTGCAGATGACCGTGCAAAACCTCGTTGACGGCGATGGACGCGCCATCTACAAGACTGCCGACTTCGACCTACGGCAGTATAAATACCTAAAGATGTTCGTCCACGCCGAAGCCGCCCACGAGGATAGCCCTCTTGAAGACCAAGACCTGACCGTATTCATGCGTATCGGTACCGACTTCACCGAGAACTACTACGAATATGAAGTGCCTTTGAAAATGACCCCGTGGGGTACACCCTACACCAACAAAGATGCCATTTGGCCAGAAATCAACAACTTGGACATCCGTTTGGAAGACCTCGTCCAGGTAAAACAACGTCGTAATGAAGCCATGAACCAGCCCAATAGCGGCGTCAAGCTCAACTACATCTATTCCGAAAAAATAAGGAAAGGCACCGTCGACAACAAGGACTACTATCATACCATCAAAGTGATTGGTAACCCGAGCATCAGCGATGTGGAAGCCATGATGATCGGTATCCGCAACCCCAAACGCCAGAACCTTGCCGATGTCGATGACGGCCTGCCAAAGAGTGCCGTAGTTTGGGTCAACGAGCTGCGTCTCACTGACTTGAACAGCAATGGCGGCATTGCTGCAACAGGGCGCCTTGAGGCCACCCTTGCCGACTTGGGTCGTGTGACCGTCAATGGATTATATAGCTCTGCTGGCTTCGGTGCTTTGGACAGCCGCATTACCAACAACACCTTCGAAGCCCATTCCACGTTTAACGTCTCCACCGACCTTGAACTAGGCAAGTTCTTCGAAAACACCGGACTCAAGATCCCGATGCACTTTGACTACGGCGAAAACAGGATTACGCCGCTCTACAACCCATACGACCCCGACATCAAGCTGAAAGACGCTCTTGCCATCATGAACAGCGACGAGGAAAGGAAAGAATTCACTTCGACCATCCATGACTACACCCGTCAAAAGAACATCAATTTCATGAATGTCAGGAAAGAACGTGTTGCCAAGAAAAAGAAAGACAACGAAGGAGAAGGCAAGAACCCGACCGAAAACCAAAGAGACCCCAACAGAGGCCTTGGAAGCGGTCGTGGCAACATGCCCAAGGTGCACATCTACGACATCGAGAACTTCAACCTCTCCTTCTCCTACAACGAGACATTCCAGGAGAACACAGACATCAAATACTACTTGGTGAAGGCCTATCGCGGTGGTTTGGGCTACAACTATGCAGGTAACCCCAAGCCTGTTGAGCCCTTTGCCAAAGCCAAATGGGCTGCCAAACCCGCCTGGCAAATCATCAAGGACATCAACTTCTACTACCTGCCGAAGAGCATCACCTTCAATACCGAGATGTACCGCTACTATTCGGAGCGTGAGATGCGCAACAAGAGCGGCGGTATCATCAACATCACACCGACCCTCTCCAAGCAATGGGACTGGACCCGTAACTATCAGCTGCGTTACGACCTCACCAAAGCCTTGACCTTCGACTATTCGGCACAGGCCCAAGCCTACATCTATGAGCCTGCAGGCTTTGTCGACAAGAGCCAAGACCCAGAGACCTGGCAGAAAAACCAAGACACCATCAAGAATGAGCTCAAACATCTGGGCTCGATGTCGAGGTTCACGCAAAACTTCAACGCAAGCTACACGTTGCCCATCAACAAGATTCCGATTCTCAATTGGATTAACGCCAGTGCCAACTATCAAGGCACCTACAACTGGACGGCTCCTGCCAAATCCATCCAGCCACGTCTGGGTAACACCATCGAGAACTCCAATAACATCCAAGGCAATGCCACCCTCGACTTCACGAAGCTATATAGCAAAGTGCCTTACCTGAAACAACTCAACACATCCCAGCGCCGTAACAACAATGGTGGCAGAGACAACAAAGGAAGAGGGAAAGACAACGGCAAGGACAAAGAAAAAGACGGCAAAGGTGAGGATGAAAAAACTGCCGACTCCACAAACCTGAAGCCCAAAGTGAACTACGGCAAGGCCATCTTGGACAACTCGCTTCGCATACTCACCCTTGTCAAGAAAGTATCAGGTACCTACTCGCTGAACAATGGACAGACCTTGCCTGGTTTCATGCCCCTCGCCCAATATTTCGGCATGAACAGTGCGGGGTGGGCGCCTGGCTTAGGCTTCGTGCTCGGCAGCAGTTTCGGCAGTGACGACAACATCTACGACCAAGCCGTCCTACACAGCC
>JAEEGH010020489.1_pt1 | contig 13746 bp, 8 predicted proteins | sample 9134181 | NCBI WGS metagenome assembly JAEEGH01 (sample SAMN16246544, study PRJNA631951) | gut metagenome | biome: gut microbiome; feature: rumen; material: DP-attached | host: Bos | place: Iran: Karaj | collected 2018-10
CAGGTCAGAATGGTTTCCGCTGCCTGCCGGATAGCCGGAACCGCGGCGCGCATCAGCTGGTTGGCATAGATGATGATATTGGCTCCCCGTTCCTTCCACTCCTCTTCCTTCACGCTGTTGAAGGAAGTGGGAACCAGGACAATGGGGGTTGTGCTGTCTTTCGCCCGGAACTTCTCTATGAATTCCTGGATCTCGGAAGGATCCTTCTTCCGGCTGTGGATCATGATGGCATCCGCGCCTGCCTCCACAAAGGCAAAGGCCCTTTCCAGCGCATCCTCCATTCCCTTTTCCAGGATCAGGGACTCAATCCGGGCGCAGATCATGAATTCCTTCGTCCGCTGGGCTTTCTTGCCGGCGCGGATCTTTTCGCAGAAGTCCTCGATGGTCGCCTGGGTCTGGACCACCTCCGTGCCGAAGAGGGAATTCTTCTTCAGCCCGGTTTTATCCTCGATGATGACCATGGACACACCCATGCGTTCCAGGGAACGGACCGTGTAGACAAAATGCTCCGTCAGGCCGCCGGTATCCCCGTCAAAAATGATGGGCTTGGTGGTCACTTCCATAATGTCGTCAATTGTCCGGAAGCGGGAAGTCATGTCCACCAGTTCGATATCCGGTTTTCCCTTGGCTGTGGAATCACACAGGGAGGAAAGCCACATGGCGTCAAACTGGCGGGCGCCGCCGTTTTCATGCACCACCGTGTTCTCCACCACCAGGCCGGTCAGGCCGTCATGGGCTTCCATGACCGTAACCAGTCCTTTGATCTCCAGCAGGCGGCGAAGCCGTCCCCGGCGGAGATCCGGCATAGCAAGTTCTGCCCGTTCCCGGCGCTGGAGCTCCTGGTATTTCTCATCCCTGCTGTAGGGGAACTCCACCAGTTTTCCGCCGTAGGCGGCCAGCAGGGAGAGCACTTCCTCCCGGATGGGCTGCTGGAACCCGGTACACCAGTCATCCCCATGAACAACGATGTCCGGACGGTACTTCTCCAGGTTTTCCCGATAGGAGAGGGTTTTCTGCTCCACAACCCGGGATACACCTGCGATATTCTCAAACAGGCTCATCCGCTCCGCGGCAGGCACCAGCGGGAACCGCTTGTAGGAAGCCACCGCCTCGTCCGACAGCACACCGATGATCAGTTTTCCGAGCCGCTGGGCACGGCGGATAATGGCAATATGCCCGCCGTGGATGATATCCGTGGCAAAGCACATATACACCGTACGGTTCTCGATTTCTCTCAGCTTTCCGCTGACAGCGGCGAGATCTTCCGGATTGTCAATTTCGGCGCACAGCAGATCCCCCACGTCCAGTGCAGTGATATTCGCGGCACCGTCCAGGGCGTTCAGGGCATTTTCCGCGTACACCTTCCGGTTTCCGTTTTCACAGAACTCGACAATCTTGTCCAGCCAGACCTTCCAGTCTTCCCGGTTCAGCCGGTACAGCGCCTGGGCCTCCATCGCATCGTCAAAGATATCCACGCCGACCTTCATCACCCGGCCGTCGTTCACCTGGGCCTTGAAGTCCTTTTCCGGCAGCGGCAGGGTGGAGGACACGGTCATACAGGAAGTCTCCGATGCAAGGACCTTATCGAAAACCTCATTTTCAAAAACAAGATCCCCGTGCATCAGAATGATATCGTCATCCAGATGCCCGCGCGCGCAATATATCGAATAGATGTAATTCGTCTGGTCATAGACCGGGTTTTTCACAAAAGTGAAGTCCAGCGGCAAATCCAGGGAATGGCAGTAATCCACCAGAACCTGATCATAATATCCGGTTGTAATCACCACGTCCCGGATTCCTGCTTCCGAAATCTGACGCAGCTGACGGGAAAGAATGGTTTCCCGCGGGGAGATCTCCGTCATACACTTGGGGTGTTCAGAAGTCAGCACACCCATGCGGCTTCCCAGTCCGGAGTTCAGGATCAGTGCTTTCATGCTATTACCTCACTGCAAGATAAAGTAGGTTCCTTCTTCCAGATACTGTACGCTCCAGTATCCACGGCCGTCCCAGACAACCTCGGCATCCATCAGCTGGTCCGAATCAGACGGCGCGACAGACACGCGGACGCCCGGCCGGTTTTCCTGATAGAACCGAAGGGTGATGCCGGATCCCGTGAGCTCCGTCTTTTCGCCGGAAGCAGAAACAAGGTACAATCCCGCAAAGACGGTATTGTCATCCCGTTCCGCAAGCTCCAGATACAGATCCGCAGCGGACACTTCGGACTGTTCCAGAACCTCGGACACTTCCAGCGCAACCGCCATGGATCCGCTGTTTCCGCGGATCAGGACGGTGGAAGTCCCGGAGTCCTTAATTTCGGAAAGCTCCTCGTTCGAAATGGTCAGGGTCTCCAGGTCCTTCATGCTGACATCCTGACGGGCATACACAGTCCGTTCCGCAGCGTGGTCCACCAGCGCGCTCTCCGCTTCTGTCCGGTATTCATGACGGAAACCGCAAAGTGCGCAGACGCCATTTTTCATGCTGTGGGGACGAATCTCCTCGATGCTGTCCACCGTCCTGACGGACACAACCTGCCCGCAGTCCAGGCAAACCGTTTCCACTTCCGCAGCACCGGAAACCCGGTGGGTTTCCTCATTAATACTTTCATATGTGGGGCTGTCAAAGAAATAGATCGTTGTCTGGGTGTGTTCATGCGCACAGACCGGACCCAGATCCGTCGGTGTGGCCGGTTCCGCACTCTCCGCTCCGGCTGTGGCGAAAAGCGCCACAGACAGCGCCAGTGTAAATATCGTAAAAGCGAAAAATTTCTTCATCATCAAACCTAAGAAATCCTCCAAAATTCCAGTGAAACTCACAGGAGTATAAGCTCCCATGTTCTGTATATTTTACTTCCCGGGTATTGAATCGTCAAGTATTGTTGTATTTGTGCGGCTCTTGTGATAGAATTGCGACAATCATTCGCAGCAGCGAAGGAGATCATCAGAACCACGATCAGGAGGACACCATCATGACTGTCATCACCACCCGGGAGCTGAAGGAACGGCTTCAGGACCTGCAGGGGCAGGAAGTGACCCTGCTGGGCTGGATCCGCAACCATCGGAAGCAGAAAAACATGGGCTTCGTCGACTTTTTTGACGGAACCTGCTTCAAGAATCCTCAGGTGGTCTATGATAATACCCTGCCGGACTTCGAGACGGTGCAGGCCCTGCGGGTCGGCAGCGCCGTGAAGGTGACCGGCAAGGTGGTCCCCAGCTACAAGGATCCGGAAACCCCTGAAATCCAGGCCAGCGCGATCTCGCTTGAAGGAGACTGCCCGGAGGATTATCCGCTGCAGCCCAAGCGCCACACGGTGGAATACCTGCGGGAGATTGCCTACCTCCGTCCGCGGACCAGGCTCTTCCAGGCAGTATTCCGGGTCCGGAGCGTTGCCGCCATGGCGATTCATACCTATTTTCAGGACCGCGGCTACGTTTATGTCCACACGCCGCTGATCACCGGCAATGATGCCGAAGGCGCCGGCAACACCTTTACCGTAACCACCCTGCCCCAGGGTTCAACCGCAGACCCCTCCGAAGATTTCTTCGGCAAACCCACCAGCCTCGCCGTGACCGGCCAGCTGGAAGGCGAGACCTTTGCCATGGCCTTCTCGAAGATTTACACCTTCGGACCGACCTTCCGGGCAGAAAACAGCAACACCAAAACCCATGCGGCGGAATTCTGGATGATTGAGCCGGAAATTGCCTTCTGCGACCTGGATCAGCTGATGGACCTGGAAGAGGATTTCCTGAAGGCCATCGTGAAAACCGTTCTGGAAAAGTGCCCGGACGAACTGAAATTCCTGGACCAGTTCACCGGCGGCGGACTGCTGGACAAACTGAACGCGCTGCTGACAAGCACCTGTGCCCGGGTTACCCACGACGAAGCCATCTCCATCCTGCGCAAGGCCATGGAGAACGGAACCGAGTTCAAATTCGAGCCGAAATTCGGAGAAGACACCGCCAAAGAGCACGAGAAATACCTGACCGAAGAATATTTCCACAGCCCGGTGTTCGTGTATGACTGGCCGAAGGATATCAAAGCCTTCTATATGTACCAGAACGACGACGGAAAAACCGTTGCCGCGGTGGACCTGCTGGTGCCCGGAGCCGGAGAGCTGATGGGCGGCAGCCAGAGGGAAGACCGGTATGAAAAGCTGGTGCAGCGCATGGATGAGCTGGGCATCAGCAAGGAAGACATGTACTGGTACGTCAATCTCCGGAAGTTCGGCGGCTGCACGCATGCCGGTTTCGGCATGGGCTTTGAGCGCCTGCTGATCTATCTCACCGGTGTGGACAATATCCGCGATGTGATCCCGTACTTCCGCACACCGATGAACTGCGATTTCTGATCAAATCCTGCAATAATTGCTAAATCTTGACAAAAATCCGTACAGCCTGTAATATACCCATGTTCGGCTGTGCGGATTTTTTTCGCCGCTGTTATCGATAGAGTATCCCCCAAATGTACCACCGTGAACCCTGTTCACGATCTAGTATCGGGCGCTGAGAAGCGAACCGCATATGATGAATTCCGCTGCAGACCGGGCGTTCTGCTCTTTTGCCCTGTGCATGCGGAAAGATGTTACGATACCGGGAGCCCCTCGGTCGAAGCAGCGTACAGCCGTGCGAAGCATTTGTTTTCGTACGGCTTTTTTGTGCGCCGACGTTTGAATTTGATAATGAGAATATAAAAAAGAAAGGGAGGGGACATATGGATCCGATCATCGCCGCGGTAATTGCCGCGGTTATCGGCTGCCTGGTGGGCGGTCTGACGGGATACACATACCGGAAGAATTACACCGAAAAGAAGATCGACCGGACGGAAGAATACGCCAAACGGCTGTATGACGATGCCGTCCGCAAGGCGGAAGACTATAAGAAAGAAAAAGTGCTGGAAGCCAAGGAAGAGATCCTGAAGGCCAAGGCTGAAAACGACAGGGAACGCGCCGAAAATGAACGGGAGATGCGGGAGCGCCGCAATGAGATCCAGAAGAACGAGCGCCGCCTGATCCAGCGGGAGGAAACCCTGGAGAAGAAAGCAAACAACCTGGAAACCCGGGAAGAAACCCTGAACAACAAGATGGCCGACCTGGCCAAAAAAGAGACGGAACTGGACGAACTGAAGGCCAAACAGCTGACGGAACTGGAACGGGTAGCCGGTCTGGACCGGGAGCAGGCCAAACAGCTGGTCATTGAACGGGTACAGAAGGAAGCGTTCCATGACGCAGCCGCCCAGGTACGCGAAATTGAAACTCAGGCGAAGGAAGAGGGCGAAAAGAAAGCCCGGAACATTATCGCCCTGGCAATCCAGAAATGCGCCGCCGATCATGTGGCTGAAAGTACTGTCAGCGTAATCAGCCTGCCGAACGACGATATGAAGGGGCGGATCATCGGCCGTGAAGGCCGGAACATCCGCGCGCTGGAAACAGCAACCGGTGTGGATCTGATCATTGACGATACCCCTGAAGCCGTGATTGTTTCCGCTTTCGACCCGGTACGCCGGGAAGTGGCGCGGGTCGCGGTGGAAAAACTGATCATGGACGGCCGGATCCATCCGGCACGGATCGAAGAGATGGTCGAGAAGGCCCGGAAAGAAGTGGAAAACCAGATCCGGGAAGCCGGCGAAAACGCCGTCTTCGAGACCAACCAGCACGGAATCCATCACGAGCTGGTCAAACTGCTGGGCCGCCTGAAATACCGCACCAGCTATGGCCAGAACGTCCTGAAGCACTCCATCGAAGTCAGCCATCTGGCCGGACTGATGGCTGCAGAGCTCGGCGCGGATGTCCAGCTGGCGAAGCGCGCAGGCCTGCTGCATGACATCGGCAAAGCCGTTGACCATGAGAGCGAAGGTACCCATGTGACCCTGGGCGCGGATCTTGCCCGGAAATATCATGAGAATGCAGACGTGGTGCACTGCATCATGGCCCATCACAACGATGTGGAACCCCAGACTGTCGAAGCAGTCCTGGTGCAGGCCGCAGACGCCATTTCCGCCGCCCGTCCCGGTGCCCGCCGCGAAAGCCTGGAAAACTATATCAAGCGGCTTGAGAAGCTTGAAGAGATCGCCAACAGCTTTGACGGCGTGGATAAGTGCTATGCCATCCAGAGCGGCCGTGAAGTCCGTATCATGGTAAAGCCCGATGATGTGACGGATGACGGCATCAAGGTGCTGGCAAAGGAAATCGCCAAGCGGATCGAAGAGCAGATGGAATATCCCGGACAGATCCGGGTGAACGTCATCCGCGAGACCCGGAGCACCGAATACGCGAAATAAACCGCAGCGTAAAAAACGGGAACATGCAGAAGCATGTTCCCGTTTTCTATATGTAACAACCAAATCTGTACACTGTCCGGCAAAAGCATGTTTCAGTTAAACAGGCTCTGGAAAGGGGAGACCGCCACCGGCCACAGCAGGATGCCAGCCGCCTCTGCCCGGATTCCCGCTTCCGGTTTCATCTTTACCCGCCGGTACGGATACTGCCTGGAAAAGCGTTCCCGTTCCGGTTTTTCCGCGCCGGATTCCTTTGCGTTTCCGCCCGCGGGTTCCCCTGCCGGTTTCACAGTCTTTTCAGGTCTGGCAGTCTTCTTCGGCTGTGCCGTGGTTTTCGGCTTTGCCAGCTCTTCCGGTTTTTCACGGGGTACAGGCTGCGCAGGCTTCTGCGGCTGAGCAGGTTCTTCCGGTTTAGCCTGCGGTGCCGGCTGGACCGGTTTTTCAGGCTGAACCGCTTCCTCCGGTTTCGTCTGTGTTCCGCTTTCCTCCGGTTTTGACGGTTTCTCCGTACTTCCGGATGATCCCGAAGGTGACGTTTTTGCCGGAAGCGGTTTCCCCGGGACAATTACCTCACCGCAGACAGGGCAGCAGAGATCTCCGGAATATCCGGGCACACCGATCTGCGGCTCAACAAAGCCCCTGGTCACCAGATCCTTCGGCTCCACCGTATCATTGTAATGAACACAGGCAAAGCCCAGGACAGGCAGAAGCATTGCCAGCACCGCTGCCGTCAGGAAACACAATACACGCTTTTTCATCTGCCTCACCCGGCCTTTTCCTCTGATGAAACGATTTTAGCAGAAAACCGGAACCCTTGACAATTCCCCCATATGTTGTAGCAACGCGGTCCGAGTTGTCATGATGATGGGGATGTGCTATAATTTCCAATGTATATTCATTTTGAAACGAATGAAACATTGTCCAAAGGGAGTGAACCTTCGATGATGAAAAAGATCCTGTGCCTTCTGGCTGCGCTGCTGCTTTGCGCTGTGTTCCCGGCCGCGGCCGAAGAATCTGCGCCCCAGCCCGTGACTGCCGCAGAGCTCTCCGCCCTGCTGGAAACCGTACGGACCAAGGCACTGGCAGCCGCACCCCTGAACGATCCTGCCAGTGAAAGCGCCCAGAGCGAAGACGGGACGCTGTTCCGATACGAGGTCGCCCAGATTTATGCCGAAGGCACCCAGCTGACCGCAGAAACCCCGGTAAATGCCCTGGTTTTTGATGACGGTGAAGGTCCTCTCTTCCGCGGCACAGGCATCGACTGCCTGACGGCAGATGTCCTGGCAGCCTATCCGCTTGAAAATGAAACGCTTGCGGGCACCCGGGAAGAAACGGTCCTGTACCTGCACGACACAGCAGACAGCGGATTTGTTTACGGCACGATCCTGCGGGACGGGCAGCGGGTGACCGCAATTGAATACGGTGAAGTGCTTCCGGAAGGAGAGCAGTTCCGCCGTGCCGCCATCACCTATACCCTGATCAACGGACTGGTCACTTCCATCCGGATAGACGGACTGAATCCCGCCGCCGGCCTGCTGGATGTATCCCACGCAGGGGAACTGCATGATGAACTGGCCGGCCTGGCCGGGCACGATGAATACCGGACCGTGAAAACCAGCCGGAACGGACAGGACCTGACTCCCTTCAACGAAGACGATCTGCTCTTCGACGGTTTTTCCTATACGACGCTTAAGCCCATTGACCTGCCCGGCTCCCCCGAGAGCGAACTGATCGACAACGAAGACGGCACCTGGCTGCTCCGCTGTGACGGCGACGGATACGAAGCGGTATTCTCCTGCGACGCGCAGGGAGAAAACGCGGAAATCCTGAGCTTCACAATTCTTGATGAGGAGATTGAAGGCCCCCGGTCCGTCCGGCTGGGCGACCTGTTCAGCGAAGATTTCACCCGCTTCCTCAGCAATGAAAACGGCGTTGCGGAAGATCTTACCGAAATGCTGTACGGCACCGAAGACACCGTGCCGCGGGGAACAGCCTGCTATGACATGGACGACATGAGCCTGCGGTATGTGACGGAAACCTCCGCCGGCCTGCAGGTGGAGCTGCTTCTGAAATACGAAAACAACATCCTGACGGAAATCATCCTTCAGACGCTCTGAACCGATCATTCTGAATGAAACAGTGTGAATTATGAGTTATATCGATCTTTCATGCCCGGTTGAGATTTTCCGCACGGCCCTTCCGACCGAGGAAACCCCCGCGGCTTCCCTGACCCTGTTCAACCTGAGCGACCGGGTAATCTCCTCGGTCGAAGTGCTGCTTCGCCTTCTGGACGAAGACAACAGGGAAACAGAACGTCTGACCTTCCGCGGCCGGGCGCTGAACGGGCGTCCCCATTCCACCTTCCTGATGACCGTCCCGTGCGCCGCATCGGAAGAGCTGTGCTCCCTGGAAGCCACGGTGGAAAAGGTCTGGTATGCCGACAATGAAACCTGGCGGCGAAATCCGGCCAATGCCGTGGAATATACATCCAATGCCCTGCCAATCAGCCCCGCGCTGACCAACCTGAAATTCGCCGCCGGCGAAACCGCTGTCGGCTATCCCAGCAGGCAGGACGGCCTGTGGGTCTGCGTCTGCGGCCGCCCCAATCCCGAGGATGAATCATTCTGCGCCCGCTGCGGCAGGGACAGAGAAATGATTTTTTCCCGCTTCAGTCCTGAAACCGTCGAGGCGCAGATCAGCATGAAAGAGCGCCAGCTGGACCTGAACAGCCGGAATATGCGGGAAGACACCATCCGCCTGCAGCGGATCCGTGAAGCGGAATACCTGGACAGGAAAAGCCGCCGCCATACCCGGCTGCGGCTTCTGGCTGCCATGGTCGCTGCCCTTGCCCTGACCGCAGGGGCCCTGTTCTACGGTTCCCCCTGGCTGCACCTGCTCGCCGCCCGGCGGGCATTGGATACAGGCGATCCGTCCGGTGCAAAAGCAGCCTTCGAAGCGCTCGGTGATTTCGGAGACGCCCGGAAAATGATCGCTGAATGCGACTGGAAGATTGCCCTGGAAACAGCTGAGAACGCCCACTCGGCAGAAGAGCTGACGGAAGCCTCCGCTATGCTGCGCGCAATTCCGGACCGGCCGGAAGCAATAAACAAAGCCAACGAGACAGATCTGCTCCGCGGGCAGCTGCTGCAGGGAAACGGTTACTGGAAAGACGCGCTGGATGCGCTGTCCCTCCTCCCGGAAGAATATCCCGGCCGCACGGAACTTGAACAGAAATGCCTGACGATGAAGGCTGTGTCACTGCAAAGTGAAGGACAGTATGCCGACGCCCGGGAAATCTGGCTGTCCCTGATTGACCAGCCCGGCGCAAAGGAACAGGCTGCCGCATGCATCTATGAACCGGCCAAAGCCCTGATGGCAGAAGGGGACTGGGACAGTGCCATCAGCATGCTGAGTGAGATTCCGGATTATCTTGACAGCCGGGAAAAAACGCTTGAATGCCATTATCATAAAGCCGAGGAACTGCTAGAGGCCGGCAACACCCAGGGTGCCAGTGACGAATTCCTGCTGGCCGGCAACTGGTCGGATGCGCCGGAACGGTGCCGGTCGCTGACCTACAGCCAGGCAGAAGAGCTGTACAATGCCGGAAAGCTCCGGGAAGCACAATCCCTCTATGCCTCCATTCCCGATTATCAGGACGCTAATCTCAAGGAACAGTCCTGCCGGTATCAGCTGGCCAGAAAAGCGGCAAACGATCAGGAATACACCCTGGCCCTGGAACTGCTTGAAGGTGTCCCGGACGATTTTGAAAAAGCCGGTGCACTGAGGGCGGAAGCCTCCTATCACAAAGCAAAGAGCGCCATACGCCAGGAAAACTGGGCCTTGGCAGCAGAGCTGCTGGGCAGCCTGAACCGGGACGCGCTGCGCCGCACCTACCGCGACATTGAAACACTGTACCTTGAAGCCTGTGAAAAGGCCGGTATCGTACCGTATCCTGAAACACCGTCCCCGGATCCGGAAAGCACAGAAGCTTCCGCCGCCAGTCCTGCCCCGCCGACTGCAACACCGGACAAGCCCACGCCTGCACCCACTCCCGATGCATCCGTCAATCCTTTCCTGGTGACAGAGGATGATCAGCCATGAGTGAAAGAAGGCAGCGAATCCCGGAACTGGACGGCCTGCGGGTGCTGATGATTTTCATTGTCAGCTGGTACCACATCTGGCAGCAAAGCTGGCTCCGTCCCGGGATCGGATCCTACAGCCTGGATTACCTGGTGCGGTCCGGGTATATATGGGTAGACGGAACAGTGCTGCTCAGTTCCTTCCTGCTGTACCTGCCCTACGCCAAAGCAAAACGGGAAAACCTGCCGGCACCGGACACCCGGGTCTTTTACTACCGGCGGGCCAGGCGGATCCTGCCGGGGTATTACTTCATCCTGCTTGCCACGCTCCTGATTGTAGTGCTACCGTGGAAACTGTATGACACCCCGCAGTTTATGGTCAAGGACCTGGCAACGCACCTGACCTTTACCTTCCCATTCTTCCGGGACACCTACATGTTCACTCCGCTCGGCGCCGCCTGCTGGACACTGGCCATTGAAGTACAGGCCTATGCCCTGTTCCCGCTGATTGCCCGGGGCATGATGAAAAAACCGGCCCTCACAGGCGGGATCATGTGCGCGGTCTGCTTCGGTTTCCGTGCCTGGTGCCTGTGGGCGCTGAGTGATTACAGCATGGTTGTGAACCAGCTGATCAATTTCCTGGACGTGTACGTTGCCGGTATGCTGGCTGCCGCAGCCTATGTCCGCCTGTCGGAAAAGCAGGAAGGTTCCTGTTCCGGAACCGGCCGTTACGCATGGCAGATTCTGGCTTCCGTGTTTTTTATCGCCGCATTTGTCATCCTGCTTCGCATGCTCCGTTTCCAGGCCACCTCCGGTGACTTTGTGCTGATCCAGCGCCGGCAGTTGATTTACCGGCCGGTCTATGCCCTGTGTTTTACCTGCCTGATGCTTTCAGCGCCGTTTGCCCTGAAGCCGCTGCGCAGGCTTCTCGGAAACCCGGTAACAAAGTTCCTCGGCGGGATCAGCATGAACTATTACCTGATCCATCAGACCGTCATCGTTCACCTGAAGCGCCTGAGGTTTCCGCCGTCAGTCAGCGATACGCCGAACACAGCCGGGGAACAGCCCTGGCAGAACCAATATACCATGCTGTCCTTCGGTATCTCCCTGCTGCTCGCAATCCTGGTCACCTACGCAGTTGAAAAACCCGCCGCCCGGCTTCTGGACCTGCTGCGGGCCCGCAGGGCGGCACAGCAGCAGGTTCCTGCAGAGGAAGTACCGCCGGAACAGCCTTCCGCCGGAACAGAATAACGGCGGCTGTTTAAGCCGCCGTTGTGATCAGAGCATTTTTTCCGGACAGGAACGGGATTATTTCTTCTTTGCCTTCGGCGTGACACCGCGAATGGTGGCGCTGGGCACGGAAGCCTGTTTCATGAAAGCACTGGGGCTGATGCCCACGATGTGCTTGAACTGTTTGGAGAAGTGATAGGGATCCTGCATCCCGACCGCCGCACCGGCCTCCCGCACAGAGCAGTTCTGGTCCCGGAGAAGCTCCTTGGCCCGCTCCATTTTGCAGTGAAGCACATAACTGAGGGGCGGCATGCCAACTTCCGCCACGAAACGCTTCCGGAATGTTTCCATGGGCATACGGGAAATAGCCGCCATATCCGCCAGGGAGAAATTGTCCCGGTACTGGTTGGCGCGAAGCGCGTCCACCACCTTGGCAATCTCGTGGGAGAGCATGGCGTCAATTGCAACAGGCTGGCCCCAGTGGGAAGCGATCATCCCGTAAAGCAGGTGCTGCAGCTGATAGGTCGCGTCCGCGGTTCCGCTGTGACGGACAATAACCTGCACGATCTGCTCCGCAAGATAGAGCTGGCTGGGCAGGGCTCCCTGCTTGAGCGGCATATGGAGCAGTGCGCCCATCTTCCGCACCACCATGGGACTGAGGGGACCTTCCAGCGCGATCCACAGGCAGCGGGTATCCTCTTCGGTTGTGATCTCGCAGCGCTTGTCGCCTCCGGGCAGGAAGCAGGTGGAACCGGCGGAAAGCGCCAGTTCATGATTGTCCCAGAAGAGGACGATGTTTCCTTTTTCCACCGCGAGCCAGACCCACTGGTCATGGGGATTCAGAGGCCAGGTTCCTTTTTCCAGCACGAAAGATCCGGCAGCCTGGATCCACGCGCCGCTGGCCTGCGTCAGGCTGCCCGGCTTGTGGTAACCTTCCACCGCAAGAGCAGCCAGATGATCCGGGATCTCTTTCAGCAAATAGGAATTCATGGCGTATCCTCCTGAGAACTTGACCAGAATTGACAAATTCCGGGTTCAGTATACATCCGGCATCCGGGTTTGTCAATGCGCAAACGGTTGATTTTTATAACATTCCGACCGATTTTCCGCTCCACGCGTACCGTATTTTCCTGACATAAAGGAGCCTGAGCATGAACATGAAAATCATCACCCGTATTCAGGATTACCGGCAGAACCACGGCACAGCCTATACGTTCAGGCGCCTGGGCCAGAAGGCCGCCCAGCAGCTTCTGGGCACCTATGACTTCCGCAGGCGGAAAGAAGCCGCTGCAGATTCAGAACTGGAAGAACAGCGGAAAAACCAGCCGGACGCGGGGCTGATCAGCGTGGTAATACCGGTATATAATACGGATCCGGGTATGCTCAGCGCACTGCTGGACAGCCTCCGGGACCAGAGTTATCAGAATTTTGAAGCAATCCTGTACAACGCAGGCACCCGGGCTGAAACCCTTCGGATCCTGGAGGGCCGGAGCAGTACGGAACCCCGTTTCCGGGTAATCAGCGGAAAAGAAAACAAGGGTATCAGCGGAAACACCAATGAAGCGGTAAAGTATGCCCGCGGTGAATACATAGCCCTCTGCGACCATGATGACCTGCTCAGCCCCGATGCCCTGTGGCAGGTGGCAAAGCGGATAGAGGAAAAGCAGCCTGATATGGTCTATTCCGATGAAGACCGTATTACACAGAACGGCAGAAGGCATATGGATCCCCATTACAAACCGGATTACTGCCCGGATAACCTGGTCAGCGATAACTATATCTGCCATCTGGCTGTAATCCGCAGAAACCTGCTGGAGGAAACCGGCGGCCTGCGCAGCGGATTTGACGGCAGCCAGGACCATGATCTCTTTCTCCGGATTGCGGAAAAAACGAACCGGATTGAACACATTCCCCGGATCCTCTACAGCTGGCGGGAAGTATTCTCCAGCGCGAGCCACCGGAATCTGTATACCTGCCTGGAGAACGGCTGCCGGGCTGCGGTGGAACACGAGGCTGCCCTTGGCCGGCAGGCGGATGCCGTACCGGTCAACAGCGTTATCCGGCTGTGGTATTCCGTGCCGGAAAACGCCAGTATTGAAGCGCTGGTACACGGAGACGACGAAGAGGAGTGTCAGGCATGTCTCGGTGAACTGCAGTTCAGGACCGA
>JAEEGH010020491.1_pt1 | contig 13745 bp, 8 predicted proteins | sample 9134181 | NCBI WGS metagenome assembly JAEEGH01 (sample SAMN16246544, study PRJNA631951) | gut metagenome | biome: gut microbiome; feature: rumen; material: DP-attached | host: Bos | place: Iran: Karaj | collected 2018-10
CGACTCGTATTCCTGCGAGTCCACGATGAGTCGTGCTTTTCCAACAGGCCGAATCCAATAGCGTCTCTTTCGCGCAATGCCCTGGCCCGAACCAAATGACGGGATAATCCAACTGAAACACTTTTTCGATGAGGCCGTCGGAGCATTCCAAATGTCCATCCCAATGAAAATACGGATGATAGTGCCGTCGCGAATAGAGATATTGATAGCCCCAGTCTATGCGAAAATTCAGTTTCATGGCAATCTGCTCCTTGATTTTTATCGAATTGATGACAATAGAATAAAGCAAGGATATGGAAAAGTCAAGTTAGTACCACGAATGGACACGAATGAACACTAATATTTTGCAATTGTAGCATTCCCATCATTACTGGCATAAATAGTTGGCCCAAAAGTAAACTATAAGAAATATCGTTACAATTTTATGAATTGAAAATCAAAAGTCCAATGATATTTTATAATCTTGTAAAGAACAATAAATATCATAAGATGAAGTGAATCACAATGCAAAAAGAAACACAAGAACATCAAGTCATTGAAGCAATGCGCAAAGAAGGAGGATATGCTACCCTGCGCCGCCTTAATGAAATTGTGGATTTTTCAACTTGGGAAACCAAAACTCCAGAAGCCTCCATAAGAGGAATTGTCCAAAAAAGCAAGCAAATTTTCAGGATACAACCTGGTTTGTGGGCACTTGAAGAATCCCGCGAACAAGTTCTACATAAGTTTGAACTGAAACAAGGAAACAAGAAAAGTGAAGAACAATTTAACCATAGTTATTATCAAGGGTTGCTTGTTGAAATAGGCAAATTCCGTAACCAAAAGACGTTCGTTCCAGCACAAGATAAAAATCATAATTTTATCGGTCAGCATTTAGGTGATATAGCTGACACGACAAAACTACCTCCATTCACATACGAGAGCTTGATAAAACGAGCAATGACAATTGATGTTATTTGGTTCAATGAAAGAAGAATGCCATCGAACTTTTATGAGGTGGAACACACAACGGACATCAAGAATTCACTTTCAAAATTCTATGAACTACAAGACTTCCATGCAGGATTTTATATTGTAGCCGATGCATGTCGAAAAAAGGAGTTTGAGGATAAGCTTAATTTATCAATTTTCGATAGTATCAAAGGCCGTGTTAAATTTATCGAGTACAATCGAGTAGCAGAAATGTATGAAGGGTTAACAAAGATTAGTAAGTCCTTTTGGTAGAGAAAATATTACAATACCCAGCTATACAGCAATATATTCATTTATGTACAATTCTTGTGCCTTGACAATTATCACTTACATGATGATACAGTGATATGCCCTCTCAATTTGTCACGCAGTGCATGATGAATTTGGAAAGTTATACAGAATTGATGCATGTTCCTCAAATGCAGCATGATATCAATTTGTGACGCAGTGTGTCACAAATTGGGAAAGTCATACAGAATTGATGCATGTTCCTAAAATGCAATATGATACCAATTCGCGACACAGTGTGTCTCGAATTGGAATTGGTAGATAGAATTGACGCAAGTACTTCAAATGCATGATGATATCAATTCTAGACACAGTGTGTCTAGAATTGAATAGGTACGATAGCATTGATGCATAAGCTATTTATTTGTAATATCTTAGTTATCACCGAATTCAATTTGGAACGCAGTGCGTTCCAAATGTGAAACATTCCACATAGTCGCACCCTGACGGGCGCCATGTTTAGAGCCATCTTTCCGCCGGCTGCGCTCCCTACGGTCACTGACCGGCGGTTACGAAAAATCACACCCTGCGGGCGGTTATACTTCGCGCTTTTAGGTAGTTACACCATCCTTCATTACCGCTGAAAGAGCTGTGAATATCCTATACTACTATCGCTCATTTTCGTATTTTTTCGCGAAGATTTTCTCCCTGGCCACGAGTTTTCGCATGACATCCTTTGCCGCCGCGCAGCGATGACAACCGCCGAGCCGCCGGAGCCGTTGACATTTTCAGTATTCAGAATTCATTTTATTCAAACAATTCCTTCAGTGGATTGACGGCCCGGCGGCGAGGCATTTTGGTGTGTTTTGTGTGTTTTGTGGACTGAAATTTCATGTGAATTCGTGTGAATTCGTGGTTCCTAATAAATGGTTTGGTTGCGGCCCAAAGGCCGTTCCATGTTACATTTGCAGTGTATTGCAAATCTTCTTGGATTTTTTGCAGTGTATTGCAAATAGATTGTGAAATCAAACAAAGTGGTTACGAAAAATCACACCCTGCGGGCGGTCGCGCATACCGATCACTCTTCCTTTATCAAAAACAACGTCGTTGATGATTCAGGAACATCGAATTCGATGGTTTTCAGGCCGTCGCCTATCTTCTTTTGTTGTGGATATATCATCGTGACGCTCGCCTTTTTTGGGAGATGGAGCCGTTGGTGGCCTGCGGCAGCGTTGTGCACGGCAACCCATGATTTGTTGGCATAAAGCGAGACGGCTGTGTCGTCTGTATAAACATGGATGCCCGCTTCGGCAAACAGACCACGCAACGCGTCACGGGAAAGGAAGCCTGTGGTGCATAGCCTTACAGGGCCTTTCGCCGCGTATGTGACCGCTTCGCCATCCGACAGTTTCAACGTGCCCAGCGGACGGGCGTCCGGATCCTCTATGCGGAACAACGGTGTAAATTGGCAGACGACATAGCTTTTCATCTCTTTTCCAGTTTCCGACAGCGTTGTCAGTGATTCAAACGGGCGGTTGTCCTGCCGTATTTTCATGCCTGTCAGAGCGGACATGCTCTCCAACGAAGCGCCGTCCGCCGTGAGATATCCGGGCGCGTAGAGAAAAACGACCATCTTGCCAGCGGCCTTCAGTTTTTCGATGACCGCGCGTTTTTCAGGCGTTATATAAAATAAGTTCGGGAAGAAATACATCTTGTAGTCGCGAATGTTTCCGCTGGCGAGATCCGCAAATGAATAGGTGTCAAATGGCACGCCTGCATGAACGAATTCACGGACTTGCGCAGACGTGATCAAGATGGACAGTTCGCGCCCCTGTCCTGTGACGTTGGTGAACATCACGCTTTCATAGTCGCCGATGAAGGCGATGTCGGCGACGGATGTGCAGTCTTCCTTCATGGTACGAATCGCGAACAGTTGCTTCATGAAATCGGCATACATGGGATCCGCATACCAGCCTTGCGCAAAATCATAATACCAATAGCCGCATCCCCAGACGAGCGACTGCACAAAATCGCGGGAAAGGATGGCGCGAGACTGATTAGGAGTCCATGCGTAATGGCAGTAGGTCCCATGAAAATTATGAGGCTGGTTGTCCGCTTCCAGAATGGCCAGTTTGTTGCCACGGCGACGGAATGTCTCCAACAGGCAACGGGCCTGCTGCGGCTCGCCGAGAGCCCGCGATTCACTGCCGTAAATATGCGGAGAGCATTGGAAATCAACGTATGGCGAATCCAACAGCCGTTCATTTTCCAGATGCCATCCTTCGGCGGGAAAGCTCATGCCGAAAAAGTAGCCGCAGTAATTGCCTACCAAGGCACGATTGCCACAGGCTTCCTTGACCGTCCGATTGCTGTTTAGCAGGCATATTCTGACGACCTGCGCATGACAACGCTGGTAGTCCACGCTGGGGCGGTCTTTGGCGGGATCTCTCAAGATTCCAGCGCTCGTCCGATTTCGATCCGTTGGCGGCGGGACGTTGGCAGTCTCAAACGTCACCGTCTCGTCATGCCATGCCCGACGCAATGCAGAGACATCATCTTTGTAGTTCTCACGCAGCCAGTTACGGAACGCAATCGTCATCGGAAGACTGTTGTCCGGCATATATTGCGTCATACCATAATAATGCCATTCATGATTGACGCCGTAATCGGTGCGATACGCGAAAATGCGGCTTGCGAATGGAGACGCTTCCAGCCATTCGACCATGCGACGCTGAAAATCAGCCACATCTTTCATCCACAGCTTGGAAGCCATGGACGGCGCGGCGATATTCTTGATTTCAACATTGCATTCAAAATCAGGCGTGCCGTTGGCATAGCCTGTGACTTCCTCCCGATGCGCCTTGCACCACCATTTCGGCGGATTGTCCGTGGAGATGCAATACATGAAATACGCGTCAGGATCATCCATCAGCGCATCCAGCAAACGATCATAAACCTTTTGAAAATCGATACTTCCGTCTAGGTTCCAAATTTTGGCGGTGCTGTATCCGATGCCATACACATGGATGCCTGCGTCACGAAAATATCCAATTTGTTCTTTGAGTTTGATATTATGATTGTTCCAATCCTCGCTCGTATTATAGTACATGGTTTCGTAAAGACGGCCGCCGATATCGAACATCGGTTTGCCACGCTCATAGACGATACGGCAGGAAGGCTTCTGCTCATGGGACAACCTCTCCAATACACTTGCGGCAAGCTCTCTGTTTTTCCGCTTCGATTCTTCATACCGTGCCTTGTCATTCGGCGTCAACAACACCGTCATGTCCCGTAACCCCGCCCATGGACTGGCCAAGGCATTTTCAAAGGGTTTAACTGCCGACCAGTCTTCATCGTTGAAATCCAACGTATTCCATCCGTCGGGCCCTGTCTGGCTGCAACGCCATGAAGCATCGCTGACGACTTGCTCCACATGGCCGTCACGATATTTCAGTTCAAGCCGCAAAACCACGCCGCCGCTGGCGGCCTTGTTGATGTCCATAATCGCCAGCAGATGGCGTCCGGGAGCCTTCAGACGCTCTGTCATATCATGGCCGCCCTCCAGACTGACCGTGCCTGGCGGTTCAGCAACGCCATCAATGTAAATCGTGCCGACATCGTCCAGCCAATGCCATGCTTTTGCAGAAACAAGCCCTTCCCGAACCGTAAACGCCTTGCGGAAAAAACGCGGCTTGTCAATTCCTTGCTCAAATGGCTCCGGATAAGCGATCCAATTGGTTTCGGTGACGGTGAAATAATCACGCGCCCAAAGGCCATTCATCAACACAAGAATCCCCAACAGTCCTATATGTGTTTTCATCGATTTGAACTCCTTGATTATAGGATAGAAAACCATTTTTACCATTTATAATATACATGCGGTCATATGTTTTTACATAAGTGTTTGACATCGTTTTTATGGGAAGTATTGTATGCCAAGACGAATGAAAGTAATCATAGACATACTCACAATTTAACTTCAAGGAAAAAAACGATGGAATTTGTTATGATGAAGAAAATGACATGGCGGATGGCGGCAGCGGTGATGTGCATTTCCATTCTCGGCGGATGCTGTGTATTGTCTGGAAAGTGCTGCAAATCAGCCGCCAATGACAATAAAGGAGCGGAATTCTACAACTATACGCTCATGTCACAGACTGGCGAGACGGTGAAAATGGACAGCTTCAAAGGAAAGGTCGTACTGGTGGTCAACACCGCCACGGCATGCGGCTTCACGCCGCAATATGCGCCGCTTGAAAAGATGTATCTTGCCCTCCACGATAAAGGATTGGAAATCATTGACATCCCATGTAATCAGTTTGGTTCGCAAGCCCCTGGAACGGACGATGAAATCCATGAATTCTGCACGCTGAACTACAACACGACCTTCCCGCAGATGCACAAATCAGACGTCAACGGCGACAACCAACTTCCTTTGTATGCTTTTCTGAAATCACAGCAGGGCTTCAAAGGATTTGGTGAAGGCAAAATGGCTGACATCCTTCGCAACCATCTGGGCAAAAACAATCCTGACTATGAGAAGAACGACGACATCAAATGGAATTTCACAAAATTTGTGATCGACCGCACGGGAAAGGTCGTCGCGCGTTTTGAACCCACGGCGGACATGGCCACTGTGGAAGCATTCATCGCAGATTTGCTCAAAAAGTAAGCATACGTGCTTTTTGGGCTTCATGCCCATTCAGAATCGACCTTTCACCGTCACCGTTCCGCTTCGGCCTTTTTCAGATCATGGCTCCAGTCTTTGGCAAGATCAAGGCCGGAAAGGACGGCGGGATCATCTGGCAGGCGGATTTGGAAATCGTTGGCATAGCATGTGCGCAATTCGCCTTCGGTCAATGAAAAATTGACCACATGGCCGCCGTGGCGGCGTTCCGTATCGACAAAATGCAGATGCCATCCGGGGGCGTTGACACCTTTGATGTAGCCTGGCAGACGGAAGCCAACTAAGTCGCCTGACGTATCTTGCAGATCGAAAATCGCTTCGTTTTTCGCCGCTTCCGCCAGCCCTACTCCATCCTTTTCCTGTCGCGCGACGGCACGGACTTTCATCCGCTTGAAAGTTCCCGTAAGATGGACCGCCAACGGATAATTTTCCATGGGGCAGCATGTCGCCATCTGCTCTTCAAATGCTTCATAACTAGGCACATCGCAAATTTTCACGCTCTGTTCGGCACGGAAATCGGCAATCGTGCCGTAAGGAATCGTCGCGTTGTCTTTTGGCAGATAGACATGTCCGTCCGCACAGGCCTGATAGACGACGCCGTCAATCATCTGCATTTCACCGTCCAGACGATCCATGGTCGCGATCGCCATATTGCCGAGCTTTTTGACATCGGCGACGGAGAGTGTTCCGCTATAATGTCCGCTGAGCAAAAAGCTGAACAACGAAAACTGTGTGAATGTGATTCGTTTTGAATCTGACATGGATTAGCCTTGCATGTATTGAAAATGATAGTTGAAAGCCTTTTATTTTCCTTTTGAAATCTAATATAGCCATGATTTGGAGAAAACCAAACAAGAAAATAGTCACGAACGGGTGATTTGCAGCATTTGAGGATCATCGCCATTTTGGATATTTTTTTATCGATTTTCTCAAAAAAAATGCATATTCGAGCGTAAACTCTCATTGCATTATGGAAAATCCTCCTATATATTAATTTTGGAGTAGTTTTTTTATATTAAAAAATATGACTAGGCTTCGTTTTTTTGAAAAAAAAACGACATTTTTTCAAAAAAACAACTTGTCTCTGAAAAAAAGTTGTGTAAAACATAGTCGAACGAAAAAAAACGTCAAAATAAAAAATCAAGACCAAGGAAACAAAGATGAAAAGCAAAAAGTTGTTGGTAATGGTACTGGTACTTCTGGCAGGAAGCATTGCCTTTGCACAATACACAGAGGGCGTAGACTTCGTCCAATATACCGGGAATGATTACAATACCTATAGATCTTTGAATGATTGGAACCCATGGCCGGTGAGTAATCCGCACCCCAAAGGCTGGACCGAATCACACATTATATCCTTGAATGTTCAAAAAGGCTCAACTGTTTATTTGACCAGTTATGTAAGCAATTTTAATCTTGTTGGTGATAGCCCTATTGCGGATCTTGGAGATTCTACCAATCCGTTAGGTTATGACATGAATGCCAATCGTTATGGATATGTGATCGCAGATAAAAGTGAAAATGGAAATGTCCTAATAGATCAATATGGAAATTACTCAGTCAAACCGGGTAGTGAAATCCATTGGGGCACTGGGGAGACAATTGAAGTAACCTACTACGATCCTAATGGCACCGGTGCTCATCAGACAACTCTCGGCTATAAGCTTGGTACGTTTGAAGAAAACACCGAGATTTTCTTCGTCATGAGACCAAACGGTTATGATGGAACTATGGTGACTAGTTATGATCTTGTTCATGACCCTGCTGGTGAGCCTGAAGTTCGAAATGAATCCATTTTTAAATCACGCCATATCGGTCCAGATGATTTAGCTGCCAATGCCCGTGTCAATTTTGCCTTTGGTGATCTTCACTCTGCTACTGGAGCTTCACATGAGTTTGTCATCGGCTACGTGGCGTCGGTTGAGCCGTCGCCATCCGGACAGCCGCTTCCTGGCGTGTTGACGTCCTGCTTGGTTGGCTTGGCTGCCACTGGCCTCGCCGCCCGTCGCCGCAAGCACTCCCGCAAATAAGTAATTGCGTTTAAACTGAGACATACGAAAGGCCGTCCAAAAACAATTTTGGACGGCCTTTTCTTTCCTTAATCTGTATCGATAAAAAAGAACGGTTCAGATTAATTCTGATTGTGTTCTTTCAGGTATTTCTTGGCCGATTCATCGCCTTGTTCAGCGGCCATCCGATACCATTTCATTGCCGTTTTCATGTTCTTTCTCACGCCATAGCCATCTTCGTAGCAAATGCCAAGATTATACTGCGCAGAGGCATGCCCTTGTTCAGCAGCCTTGCGCATCCACTTCACGACCTCTGCCGCATCCTCTTCCACACCGTACCCAAAAAAGTAGCAATTGCCAAGATTGAATTGGGCTTGGGCGTCTCCTTGTTCGGCGGCTTTGCGATACCATTTTACGGCCTGTGCATAGTCCTTTTTCACACCACTGCCTTTTTTGTAGCAAAGACCGAGATTGAATTGCGCATCGCAAAGCCCCTGTTCAGCGGCTTTATGCCACCATTCCACAGCTTTTTTCATGTTTTTTTTTACACCAGCCCCTAGATCGAAACAGACGCCCAAATAGAATTGCGCTTTCATATTTCCTTGTTCTGCAGCTCGTTGATACCATTTCACAGCTGCCTTCTTGTTTTCTATCACTCCTTTGCCATCATCATAGCATTCGGCAAGCTCAAATTGCGCATCGGCATCCCCCTGTTCGGCGGCTTTGCGATACCATTTTACCGCCTCCTTCTTATCCATCTTCACACCATCGCCATGATAGTAGCACATGGCAAGAAAAAACTGAGCCTGATACAGTCCCTGCTCGGCGGCCTTTTGCCACCATTCCACTGCCTTTTTCTTACACGCTCTCAAGCCTTCGCCCCAATAATAGCAGTAGCCAAGACCGTATTGCGCATGCGCATTATCCTGTTCAGCCGCCATTCGATACCATTTGGCCGCCTCTTTCATATCCTTCTTCACGCCCTCGCCTTTTTCATAGCTAAGAGCGAGATTGAATTGTGCTTGTGCGTCGCCCTGCTCTGCGGCTTTGCGCATCCATTCAACTCCCTTCGGTTTGCTTTTTCCCACACCAGTGCCATCCAAATAGCAAAGCCCAAGAAAAAACTGCCCCATGACATACCCCTGTTCTGCAGACAAACGGAACCATTTCACCGCTTCTTTGTAATCCGGTTCACCTACTATTCCATTATAATACGTAGCACCAAGAATGAACTGGTGCACGGGATCGTCCAGTTCAGAAGACTCATTCAAATGTGCGATTTCATCTTTAGACATGGCAACTCCTTTGAAATTGTTAATTCCATTCACACAGAGACATGTCATTCTCCTTCCCTAAAAAGAAAAATACACAGCCCCCCCCATAGCGAAAAAACATGGCGGAGAGACAGGGATTCGAACCCTGGGTAGCACGAAGCTACAACGGTTTTCGAGACCGTCCCATTCGACCACTCTGGCATCTCTCCGTTGGTCAAACAGCTTTAAAATACAAGTTGTCTATATACTTTACTTTAGCCGCGTTTCCGTCTTTTTCAAGTTGATAGATGGCGATTTTACAGGAGAATGGGATCCGTCTTGTCGATCATAGAGACGCCCAGATTCAGGCGGTAGATGCGCGGATATGTGTCTTTACGGCTGTTGGAGGCTCGCGTCGTGCCGTTCGGCAGATATTCTGTCCGTTCGATTCCCATACGGAATTGCGACGCATAGCCTAACGCCGCACGCGGCACCGTGAATTCCGCCAGCCAGCCGCGGTATGTCTCCATGAAGGGCTGTTTGCTGACATGCATGGCGGGCAACGGCATGGTAAAGCCTTCGCGATCGTAGAGAATCAGCCACGCTGTCTCCGGATAATCATGGTGGCCGCTGAATTCGGCCTCCACCTTCACCGTTTCTGAATCGACAGAAAACCGCCACCGCATGTAGTCTCTTCCGACTTCCCGCCATTCGCCTTCAGTCCACGTATTTCTTTCATCCTCAAAGAGATACTCTTCCAGCGGATCGCCTTCGGACAGCGTCTGCCGAGCGTCTTTGAAATCCGTGTCCAGAAGCTTTTTCAACTGTTTGGCACGCCAACGGAGCTTTTCCGGAAAATACTTGAACACTTCCGCTTCGGAATGGTAGCCGAGCCGTCCATCTTGTTCACACAGTTCAGCAAGTCGTTCGGACGCTGTGATTTCCTGCAGAACAATCCTGCGCATCGCAAGCAAAAGACACCGCGAATCCTGCGGTTGTGCAGTCGTCAGCGCATGCCGCATCTCATAGAAGCGGAGGATGCGCGCAGCTGAAGCAAACTGTATATCGAGTGCCTCCGCCAGAGAGAGTTCCCTCTTATGCCGTTCGGCATCTGTCTTCTGTAATTCCAACAGCCCTTCATGCCATTTGTCCGACAACGTGGCGCAGAGCCGCGCCGCTTCGTCCAGCCTAAAATTGGCAAGACATTCGCCGATGGCGTCGCCAGACGGGAAGCCGTCCGGCTGCCATGAACGCGTCAATGACGTGAAATTGAATTTCAAATGCAACGGCCAAACTGGGCCGTCATGCATCGGACCATAATATTGGAATTGGATATCCAGCGGATAGTTGCTGTAGGCTTCTGCGAACAGTTTCCATGCCGCCACGGCGTGATTGGCTTCCGCGCCCCAATCTGGCGACGCAAGTTCTTGAAGGAAAGCATCTTCGTCATTGGAGAAGTCTTCAAATGCGAGTTTTCCAGCGGCTTCGTTCATGAGGCCCGGATAGTTGCCGAAATACCAGCATTGCATCACATGTTTCACACCCAAGCGTTTCATCTCACGATATTTGCGATACAGGATGCCCGGAACGGGAACAAACGGAATCGTTGCGACTTCATGGGAACAGCCCACCTGTATTTTCGCCGACAGCTCTGCGTGATTTTTGCACGCCTCCGCCATGCGGCAGTAACGGTCCGACGGACCGACGGCAGACAGCCAATAGTCGCCGCCAGCTCGCGTCCGACCAAGCTGATTGCGCGTAATACCGGATTCGAAATTAAACGAAACGACCACTTCGCCGTCGAGATCTTTCGGCAAATCATAGACCCATCCGTCGATCTGTTCAGCATACGGAATGTACAGCCAGCTGATAAATTCCGCCGACGGATTGGCGCGTTTCATTCCACGAGCCATCGACGCATTCACAGCCTTGAAAATCGCCTGCGGACTGCCCAATGAACAGCCGTCGCACAGTTTTCCGCATTCGTTCAACGGCGAAAAACGGCTCAGGCAGGACGTCATCCGTTCGCCGTAGGAAATATTGATTATTCCGCCAAGATGCGGCACTGCCGAAAACAACGAGAACGTGCACTCCTCCAGATAGTTACGCGCCTCTGGCGAATTGACACAGAACGGAAAACTGCCATGGACGCTCTTTTCCTGCGACCAGCTACAGGCCAGTTGATTCTCATGGCCTTTCGGCAATGGATTTGCGGACGACCATGCGGCAGGCTCAATGCAGAACGCCCAGATTTTTATGCCGTAACGACGGCAGCGTTCAACAACATCGCGCAATTTCGCCAACCGTTTTGCCGCATCCGCGCAGGCGGGCCGCAATGTCGTGTCGCAGATTTCACGGAATGTGATGGTCAGCCATAGGCCATTGACACCTTCCTGCGCCAACAGCGAGAGATATTCCTCCGGATAGTAGTCGATGTCGTTCATCAATTCATCGATATTGTGCGGCGGCCGTTTGATGGGGCCAAAGAAGCAACGAGAGATACGGTTTTTCAACCATGGCTTCCGCTCGACGATGCCGCGTTTCAAAAAAGGCGATGCCTTCAATTGATCCATCAGCCAATAGACAGCGCGGCGGATGCCTTCCGTGTCGCTTGCCGTGATGACGATGCCTTTGTTGATTTCGACGCGATAGGCCTCCGTCTCCATGGCTTTTTTCGACTTGACGATTTTGCAAGTGATTGATTTACCGTCGATTCCAGCTTCGGAGAGAAAACGCCGCATATCCGCGTAGGCGGTTTCGAGAAGCTTTTCGTCGTCTGGAAAGTCACATTTCAGGCAAATTCCTTTCGTCGTGTCCAGACAACCGTCTGGACACATGTTGTCCCATTTGGGCGTAAACGGCCTGTGTTCCTTTAATAAAGGGATGAAGGCTGGTTCGCCTTTCGGAAACGACGGCATCTGGTATGATTTGATTTCCATAGACTTAGAAAGCTAAAAGCTTAAAGCTGAAAGCTAAAAGCAAAGGCTACTAACCACTAACCACTAACCACTAACCACTAACCACTGGTCCCGCAGGAGCGGGACCCTCCCATGCAAAAACAGCCCCGCAGGAAGGCTTCCTGGCGGGGCTGGTAATAGAATCAATCAGCGTTATGCAAACAACTTACGCCAGTTTCGGCATCTTTTCGAGGACGATCTTTTCGGCTTCGAGATTCCACAGACCATTGTTGCGCGCGCAGGCATCCGCGAGTTCGGCGAAGACGGGATCCGTCTTGCCCTTTTCCGCGAAGTCCGCGATGGCGGTCAGCGGGAAGTCGCAATGCGTGTAGATCAACTTCTTGCCGCCCTTGATGTCGGGCAGATGGAGCGTCGTCTCGCGAGCTGCCGTGAGGCCGCCAATATGGGTGATCATCATGGCGGGATTCAGCTTGCCTTCGCTCATCAGCTGGAGGGCTTCCTTGATGTCGTCCGTCGTGCCGCCGGAGGTTCCGACGACGTGCGTCGCGGCATAGTGGACGTTGTAGAAGTTGAACTTCGCGGAGAATTCCGTATCCGTCGGGCCGGCGAAGAAGTTCAGGCAACCATCAGCGGCCAGAATCGCATCGCCTTGTTCGACGACGGGAGCCACAGGAGCGAGAACAAACACGTCGTTATAGCCTTTGCCGCCGTTCAGATCTTTCAGAGCCTGGACAGGATTGTCGCACTTCGTGTTCAGATAGACGAGTTTCACACCGTTTTTCGCGGCGTCTTCAGGCGTCAGAATAGATTTCGCGCGATCAAGGCGGGAGTCGTCAATATCCGTCACGACAACGAGTCCGGGCTTGCGCGGACCATGGACCAAATAGTCGATAAGGCCGAGACCCATCGGGCCGGCGGACGCGAGACATGCGCATGCGCCGCCTTCGACGACGCCCATGTTGTGATGGTACGTTCCCGCGGGAATGTGATACTGCGCATGGCATGCGCCGATGAGGCAGCTCATCGGTTCGCTCAAGCTGGCCATGAAGAAGGCGTCGCCCGTGTATTTCAGCAGGCAGCCGTGTTCCATGACGATGCTTGGGATGCGGATGTAGGTGGAATCGCCGCCGATGGTCTGGAAGGAATAGCCTGGAGCGGCGTAGGAGCCTTCAATCGGCATGGCGGGCTGGATGCCGAAGCGATCGCCGGGCTTGAACTGATCCTGCCACTTCTTGCCGACTTCGATGATGCGGCCAGTGAATTCATGGCCGAGAATCGGAGGATTCGTCGCGCAGTCGTTCGGAACGCGTTTGTGGTCTGCACCGGCCTTGGAGGCCTTGTAGCTGGACATGCAGATGGAGTCGCTTACGACTTCGGCGATGATGCCGTCGTCGCCGCATGGCGGAAGCTCGAAGCTCTCCAGACGCAGATCCATTTTACCGTAAATTCTCAACGCAGTCGTTTTCATCTTACGTGTCTCTATTTTAATAACGTTGGTTAAAGGCGGAAACCATTTCCGCCAACGGTTACTTCTTCGATTTGATCAAGTCGGCCAACGACTTGACGGACTTCAAAACGCCAGCCTTGATGTCGCTCTGTTCGAATTTCACTTCAAACATCTCTTCCATCGCGACGACCAGTTCTAGCAGCAGGAAGGAATCCACGCCATATTCGGACA
>JAEEGH010020492.1_pt1 | contig 13745 bp, 11 predicted proteins | sample 9134181 | NCBI WGS metagenome assembly JAEEGH01 (sample SAMN16246544, study PRJNA631951) | gut metagenome | biome: gut microbiome; feature: rumen; material: DP-attached | host: Bos | place: Iran: Karaj | collected 2018-10
AAGGACGCTTTAACGTGGTACCACCTTAATTCCCTTACATAAGTAAGAGCACTTAATTATGTCTATAACGGAGACCTCCGGAGTTCTTACTAATTTTTCAGAACCCTTACAAAGAAGTGATATTTATCTTAAGTTGTTTATTAGCCTTCCACCATCGCTAACTCGCTATTAACAGAGCTTAAGTAAACTTGTCTTCTAGGATTAATAAATTAAAGATTTTTGTCTTTTAAGAAATTTGGAAGGAATGAATCTTTCTCATCGTGAGTATTTTCTTCATTCTCTTCGTTTGCTTTATTTTCAACTTCTTGTTGAGCTTGTTGACTTGCTTGAACTGGACGATCATATGTTGGGACATGAGTGAAGTCGAATTCTTCAGTGAAGTCAGACGCGATAACAGATACAAGTATCTGATCGGTAAGCTCTTCATTAATTGAAACACCAAACTTAATATCTACTGAGTTGCCTGCTGCTTCAATAATCTTATTGACTGTTTCTTGTGCTTCGTAAAGCGAAACCTCACGTCCACATGTGACTGCACAAATAGCACGTTGCGCACCATTAATGCTTGCTTCAAGAAGCGGAGAGTTGATTGCATTATTTGCTGCTTCTTGAGCACGGTTTGGACCAGAGCCCATACCGAATCCAATAAGTGAAATGCCAGAATCCTTTAATGTGTTTCTAACATCTGCAAAGTCAAGGTTAATGAATGCTGGGCAAAGAATCAAATCTGTAACAGTTTTAACACTTTGTGCGAGAACTCCATCACTTTCGGCGAATGCTTCAGAGATTGGAGCAGTACCGCTGACCATAAGTAATTTATCGTTAGAAACGATAATAATTGCATCAACTGCATCCTTAAGGTTATTTAAACCTTCAACTGAGTTAGCAATACGTTTCTTACCTTCGAATGTGAATGGACGTGTGACAATTGCGACTGTAAGTGCGCCTGCTTCCTTGGCTGCTTGTGCAATTACAGGTGCTGCGCCTGTGCCGGTGCCTCCGCCCATACCTGCTGCGATAAAGACTAAGTTAGCTCCAGCAACGATTTCACGAATTTGATCAATCGATTCTTCGGCTGCTTTTCTACCAATTTCAGGATTTCCACCAGCACCTAAACCACCAGTTGATTGTTGTCCTAAAACTAATCTATTTGTAGCTTTACTTCTAGAGAGAGCTTGTTGATCTGTATTTGCAACATAAAATTCGACAGATGATATATTATCATCAATCATTCTATTGACTGCGTTATTTCCTGCACCACCAACACCAATGACAATGATTCTGGCAAATGCTTCATAATTATCTAAACCGTCATCGTACATAATCGTTCTCCTTTACTATTCTTTATCACTTTTATTTCGTTCAAGTTGATTACTTTTAAGTCTAGTATCACTAAGTGATCCTTTGTATTTTGAGGATGCAAATATTGCACCTATAATTGCGCTGAACGTAGTGTCGCGTGCGCCAATACATGAAGGTTCAAGATAGTGAATTGATGCACTATTTCTAAACTTATTTTTAACAAGTCCATCAAATCCAAACATCTTTGTAAGTCCTCCAGCAAAGACGATTGGAAGATTCTTAACATGGTCTGGATAACCTTTCATTAATGTATCAAATGCAACATCAAACTTACCAAAGTATTCTTCATTGAAGAAATCCTTAATAAGCATATTTAAACTTTCTGGATCATGTTGAGTTTGGATACCATTTACAAATGTTGTTGCAATAACTGGCTTATAAGAAAGTGGTCTTTCGTCTAATCCGTACTTAGAAATTAATTCAAGTGCATCAGCATATGCTAATCCAAATTTTTCACCAACCTTATTAATAAGTGCAGCAGCTCCTGAAGCAAAAGTAATTGTCTCAAATGGAGCAGAATTACCAATTAATGTGACATTTGTAATGTCAGCACCAATATCAACAAGAATAAATGATTGTGGGATGTCTTGGCTATATTTAGCAAGTTCACATATTGCGTATGAGTTAACGCACATTCTACGTACTTTAATGCCCGCCTTTTCAAGAACGCGCCTATAATCGCTTACGATATGTGCAGGTAATGTGTGAATTTTTGCTTTAACTGTAATGTTATTTGATTTTTCTCCAATAGGAGGGTTGATGAATGAACGACCCTTCTCAAGAACAAATGAATCTGGAATGATATCAACGATTTCACTGCCATTTGGAATAGCTTCTTTTTGAACAAGTGAAATAACATTTTCAATATCAAGTTGAGCAATTTGTCCATATGGAGAAACAACATTTGTTGTTTTTGAACTTTGGAAAACGTTTAAACCTAAGGATGGAAGAACCAAAGAAGCTTCGTTAATTGTGATCTTTTCTTTAGTTGTCTCATCTTTAAACTCCTTCATTGAAGAAATAATTGATGAAAGTGTTTGGAAGTCATTAATATCTCCATGCGAAACAAGTCCAATAATTGGACGTTGGGAAACATGAATTAAATTGATTTTATTTTCTCTTACGTAACCTACCGCAAGTCTAATTTCGGTATCAGAGATTTCAATTGCGCTGATATAGTTTTCCATATAAGTACCCAATATATTTTATATATTAAAAAACGATATATCAAGGATATTAAAAAGAAAGCCGCAAATTCATGCGGCATTCAGTTCATTTATTACTTAACTCTTGCGATAATTCTTAGTTTTGCTGATTTACTTCTTGGATTGTTTTCTAATTCGTTATCATTAGCAATAATAACTTTGTTATTAACTAACTTAAAATCTGGTAAATCTTTCTCGGTTGGAAGAGCAAATACATTGTGTCTTGTTCCTTCAACTTTGGAGACTTCATTAAAAGCATTTTTTACTAATCGGTCTTCTAAGGAGTGAAAGGTAATAAAGCACGCTCTACCACCAACTTTGAGTGAATCGAGGGCATCTTTTAAAGCAACTTTTAATGCTCCAAGTTCATCATTAACTTCAATACGAATTGCTTGGAAAATTTGCTTGGCTGGATGTCCTTTCTTCATCAGTTCTTTTTGAGGTTTTACTAACTTAATAATATCAACTAATTCTGATGTTGTTTCGATAGGCTTTTGTGAACGAATTTCTACAATTTTCTTAGCAATTTGATAGGAAAATTTATCTTCACCATATTCCCTAAAAACGCGAGTCAGTTCTGCAAGTGAATAGGTATTAATAAGCTCATAAGCAGAGAATTTTTGACGTCTGTCCATCCTCATATCGAGTCTTGCATCGTCTTTGTAAGAAAACCCTCTTGAAACATCATCGAATTGAGGAGAAGAAACGCCTAAATCGGCCATAATACCATCAATTTTACCAATTCCTAAATCATCTAAATCTTTGCGAAAATTGCGAAAATCATCGTGAATTCCCGCAAATTTTTCAGAAAATTCCGCTAAATTTGCTTTCGATTCTTCTATGGCTGTTTCATCTTTATCAAACGAAATTAATCGACCAGTTTTGAGTCTTTTTAAAACCTCTTTTGAGTGTCCACCACGACCTAAAGTAAGGTCAACGTAAATACCATCTGGCTTTATATTTAAACCTTCGATTGTTTCGTTAAGTAAAACTGGAATATGCTTAGTCATCAAACTCCAAATCCTTTAACGCATCAAATTGAGAATTGCCTTGTTCTTCTTTCTCTTTCAAAAACTCTTCTTCAGATAAAACTCGATAACCTTTTCCTGACTTTGGAGCAGTTGCATTAGGAGCTTTTGGTGAAAGAGGAACAGAAGCACTCAACAAATTAAAAATATAGTGATCCATTTCAATTGAAGTTCCTTTATATTCAATACAATCCTCATCTTCATCTTTCGATGGAGCAAAATGAAGTTCATCGCTTCCTTCAATTGTGGTCTTAAAATTCTGTAATGTGTAGGAACATTGAAGAGTTACTTCTGCCTTAATAGAAAGGCTAACATAAATAAATTCTTCAAATCTTTGAGCTTTTAGCTCAGCGTGACACAACTCAACACTTACAAGAGGATTATGACATATAAAAACTTCCGGGTCGAAAACAATATCTTCTTTTAGTTCTGCGACCTTTGTATAAGGAAGTTTAAGTACGTCTAATTTCATTATTTTCTAAGTTCAGCACCAAGCTTAGTTTCAAGTGCTTTAATAATAGCTTGTTCAAGTGCGACAATGTCTTGTTCACCAAGTGTCTTATTTGCGTCATTAAGCGAGACTGAAACTGCAAGTGAATAGTGACCTTCTCTTACATGCTCGCCATGGTAAACATCAAATACTTCGACAGACTTAATGACATCGCGGTTTACTTTGAAAATTTCATTAACTACTTCTTTAGAAGTAACATTATCAGTTAAGACAAATGCAAAGTCACGTTTAACTGTTTGATATTTACTGATTTGTTGCATCTTTGTAGCAGAAGTTTTGGTAGCAAAAATAAGGCCTAAATCCGCTTCTAAAACAACAACATTTTCTTTTCCTAAATCGAGTTCCTTTAAGGTGTTTGGATGTAATTCGCCAAGTACTGCGAGTGGTTTTCCATCAACCTTAACAAGAGCGGATTTACCTGGATGAAATTCGGCTTCTTTGCATCTTTCAACAATGACTCGTTTTTCATCAATGTTAAATGCTTTTAGAATGCCATCTAAAACACCCTTAAGGTGATAATAACTATATGGTTCACCTTCCATTGCACCACGTCTTAAGTCGTTTCCGGTACAAGCAATTGCTAAATGAATGTGTTTCTTTCCATCAGTAGTAAATAAGTCACTAACCTCAAAGATAGCAAGGTTTTCATTACCGTGATTTAAGTTATAAGAAAGTGTTCCAAGAATTGATGGGAGGATATTTGTTCTTAAATATTCATGCTCATCTGTTAATGGGTTAAGAATCTTATAAGATTCACCTTTATTAAGAATAGCGAATTGTTTAACTTCTTTTTCTCTAACTAAGGAATAACAAAGAACTTCATCAATGCCAATTCCTCTTAAGTAAGAACGAACTTCTCTCTTTTTCTCTAAATCTGGTTCAAGTCCACCACGTTGGAGTTCAATTTCAGGAAGTTTAGATTCAATGTTTTCAAAACCATTAATTCTAATAACTTCTTCAGCAAGGTCTGCTTCACCTGAAATATCAATTCTGTGTGCTGGAACTTCACAAATAAGTTTATCGTTCTTTTCTTCGACTTTAAGCCATGCTGCTTCTAATGAAGCAATGACTGTTTCTTTTGAGAAGTTGGTGCCCAATCTACCATTGATATAATCAACACTTGATTCAATGATAACTGGCTTAAATTCTTTATTTTGAACGTTAACAACTTCGCCAATCTCTTTTGCACCGCAAAGATCTCTAAGTAAGGCTGCTGTCATATCTTGGACATACTTCCATTGACTTGGATTAATACCTTTAACAAATCTTTGTGATGAATCTGAAACAAGGTTAAGTCTAATAGATGTTCTTCTAATTGCAGCGTAATCAAAGTTTGCAGCTTCCACCACTACGTTCTTTGTATTTTCATCAACTGCACATTCAAGTGAACCCATAACACCACCAAGGCACATAACTCTGCCGTTTGAGGTAATACAAATATCGCCTTTTTGGAGTTTATAGGTCTTTTCATCAAGAGCAACAAAATCGAGCTCTAAATCGTCTCTAACAACAAGTTCTTGCTTTGCAAGCTTGTCCATATCGTACATATGAATTGGTTGTCCTGTTAAAAGCATGACATAGTTACCAATATCAACAATGTTATTAATGGAACGAATGCCACTTGATCTAAGGGCATCTTTCATCCATTTTGGAGACTCACCAACTTTAATGTTTTTAACTACTCTTGCTGAAAATTGTGCACATTTCTCGGTTAAAATAGATGCAGGGAATTTAGAAACAAGGTTTTCTTTTACTTCGTATGTTGGAAGTTTAACTTCTCTACCAAACAAAGTTTTAATCTCTTTTGCAGCATTTAAGACTGAATACATATCTGGTCTATTTGCAAGCAACTTTAAGTCTAAAATTGTGTCATCTAAGCCAAGATATCCTAAAACGTCTTCGTTGCCTACTTCGGCATCTAATGGAAGTTCTTCAATACCTGCTTGTTGAGCTTCAGAAAGGAATTTTGTATCAACTCCTAGTTCTACTAGGCTACAAAGCATTCCGTTACTAACATGACCACGAATCATGCCGTTTTTAATGGTGCCTCCTTTAAGGACACAACCATCTAATGCGACAATGACTTTAAGGCCTTTTCTACAGTTAGGAGCACCACAAACAATATCAAGTGTTCCATACTTAGCACCTGCATTTACTTTAGTAACGTGTAAATGATCAGAGTTTTCCATGTTTTCACACATGATAACTTCACCAATTACAAGTTTTGATGCTTCAGCGACTTTGTTAATAGATTCAACTTCAACACCGGCGAAGGTTAATCTATGTGCAATTTCTTCAGGGGTTAATCCATCAAGATTAACGTATTTCTTTAATTCATTTAATGAAACTAACATTTTCTTAACCTCCTTTACTATTTACGGGTGAATTGTTCGATAAATCGAACATCACCTTGATAAAATTTACGAATATCATCAATGCCATATCTAAGCATTGCGACTCTTTCGATACCAACGCCAAAGGCGAATCCACTATAAACTGATGGATCATAGCCTGACATCTTTAAAACATTTGGGTGAACCATGCCAGCACCTAAAATTTCAATAAATCCGGTGCCTTTACACATTGAACAGCCTTTACCACCACAGTTCATACAAGAAATATCAACTTCAACTGATGGTTCAGTGAATGGGAAATATGAACCACGGAATCTAACTTCACGTTTTTCACCAAACATTCTTCTTACAAAGAGCTCAAGTGTAGCTTTAAGATTAGCCATTGTAATGCCTTTACCAACGACTAAACCTTCAACTTGTCCGAATTGATGTGAGTGAGTTGCGTCATCATCATCTCTTCTATAAGTTTTACCTGGACAAATCATCATTAAAGGTTTTCCGCCTTTTTCGTCCATTGCGTGAGCTTGTTCCGGAGATGTATGAGTTCTAAGTAATGTAGTTGGATTAATGTACAACGAATCTTGCATTTCTCTTGCTGGATGATCTGCAGGAATGTTCATTCTTTCAAAATTATAGTAATCAGTTTCGACATCTGGTCCTTCTTTAACTTCGTATCCCATTGATACAAAAGTATCAATAATTTCATCTTGGATTAAATAGAAAGGATTAATTCCTCCTAATTTATAGTTATAGCTAGGAAGAGTAATATCAATCTTTTCTCTTTCTAGTTTTGCGGCAATTGCTTTTTCTTGAATTTCCTTTTGTTTAGCTTGGAATGCTGTTTGAACTGCATTTCTAGCATCATTCATTGCCTGACCAAACTTTGTCTTTTCTTCTCCAATTAAGTTTCTAATCTCACCCATAAGTTGAGACAAAGCACTTTTCTTAGACATATGAGTTTCTTGGAAAGATTTTAATGAAAGCTCATCTTTTACTTCTTTTAAATCTGCTAAAATCTTTTCTTTAAGTTCAGCGACTTTTGTGAATATTTCGGACATACATTGACCTCCTAAAATAAATAAAAAGCACCCAACAGGAACGAATCTCTCCGTGGTGCCATCCTTATTCAAATATTATATATTTGCTCTAACATCTTAACGCGACTAACGCTTCTCATTACAAGAAGATGCTCAGAGGTGAATTCGCTCGTCTTATGCACTTGTGGGTTCCACTATTCCACATTCCCTATTACATAAGCTTGTAGAGCTACTACTTCTCTTCAACGCGCCTATTATTATAAATGCAGGCGTAAAAAAAGTCCATACCCATTGGGTACAGACTCTTTTGTTAGTTATTTGTTTTTAGAAATCAGCTGTTGAGTAGAAGGTGATAATAGTGAAACCATAACTTGAGTTATATTGAACGTCAGCCTCAACTGCGCCATCTTCACTAAAACACTCGTAACCCCAGTTTCCAGCAGTTGCAGGAATTTCATAGTTCGCAGCTTCTAAAATTGCAAATACTTCTTCGACAAAATCACCATCAAGAATGATTTGAGCATTTGGATAATATTGATCATCACCATCCATTAATACATCAAAATCATAAACATATTGTTCAAGAGATGCAAAATCAGGGGTTTCAAAATCTGTTAAGCCTCTATGTTTGAGGAATTTAGCAATAGCTCTTGAAATGTAACCTGGTTTTGGAATGACTGTTAATTCAATATTCCAAGCATTATTTGTGCCTTTCCAGAGTTCGGCAGTGAATTCACCATTTGGTGAAAGGTAGGTATTTTCTTTACCTTCAACTGCTGTAAATCCAGCTGTTAATAATGTAGCAGTATAAGATTCCATGCAAGCTTCTTCTGTGCCAGCTTCGACATAGATTGTAAGTCCCATGCCATAATCGGTGTAAATTTGATATCCAGAAGCTTCACCTTCGAATGCAGGAAGTGTATCTTGTTCAACTTCATCGCCTAATAATGCTGCGATATCATCGGTTGGCCATTCTGCTGATGGGGCAACATAGACTCCGAAATAAATTTCGACATAAGAAGTCTTTGCTGCAACTTCAATTGTGATATCTTGTGCTGGTGAAAGGTATAAGTGACTTCCAAGATCGGTCCAACCAGCTGCGAGCAAAGCGGCTTCAAATGTTGCACCTAATGTTTGGCCACTACCGTAAACATCAAGTTCAGTAGCTGTATACCAATTATATTTTGTACCACCATCAAGAGCAGGAACTGTAGTTGTGCTTCCCGGAACAAGTGATTCGATAACTGCTGCAACGCTGGCTGCTGGCCATGCTGGAACAGCAGAAATTCTAATCCAAAGTTGTTCAGAATAAGTTGAATAGTACAAATAAATTTGTACATCACCATTTGGTGAAACATATGTATCGGCAGCACTTGCTTCTGTCCAACCTGCTGTTAATAAAATTGCAGCATACTCTTCTTTAAGAGTACTAGGTCCATCGACATCAATTTCATTGTAGTAATCATCAATTACAATATTTGTAATATCTTGTGATGTAAATTCTGGAATAACAGTTTGGCTTCCTGGAACTGCAGCTTGAACTAATGCTGCTGCTGCTTCTGCTGGCCATTCGGTTGATGGAAGCGGATCCATAACATAGTAAATACGAACAATAACATAATCTCCTGCATCTGCAGTTAAAACCTTTGCAATACCTTCATTAAATTCTTTCGTTAAAGTGTATGTGCTTGAGCTTACTGAAGCTTGCCAACCTGCAGCTTCAAATTTAGCAATATAATTTGCAAAACCTTCTGAACCTAAACCATAAATATAGAGTTGGTCATAAACGTAACTTGTATAACCCGCAGCTAACCAATCTGCATTTTCTGGATCTGGGTTAAATTCATAGAATAATCCATTTCCATCTGGTTCTGGAATTGCAAATGCTGGAAGATTCAAACCAGCAAAGACTTGAGCAATTGCTTCTGCTGGGAATTCATAGTTGAATGGATCGGATGCAAAGAAGTAGAATTCACCAGAAAGTGAATAGCTATTTCCGGAAGCACCGAAGAATTGAACTGAAAGTCTTCTCAAACCATCAGCTGTATCAACTGATTTTTCAAAAACCCAGAATGAACCAGCTGGGGCACTTGAGAATGCGTTGTATTGATTAGAAACATCTTCCCAACCATTATTTGCTGAATAAAGTGCAGCATAATCTGGAATATCGGTTCCGCTTACAGCAAGTCTATTGCCTTGTGCATCAAAGATGCGAATGTTGTCTTCGCTTGCATCGTAGAATGGGGTTGCGCCTTCAACTGGGAAGAATGGAAGGACTTCGCCATGTAAGTGATCAGCGAAAATTGCCTTTTCTTCAGCGGTCCAGTCTCTCTTAACGGCAGGATTAATAGTTACATTAAATGAAGCAGTTTGTCCTTCAAATGAAACTGTAACTGTGCATGGACCAGCTTGTTCAGAGCTAAATCCACTAAATGTAGCTTGTGAAGAAACATCTTGTGTACTGCCATCATCATAAGCTGCGGTTACAACGATGCCAGATGCGTCAAATGATTCTCCAACTTCGTATTCGGATTTATATTCACCCGAGATACTAATTGATAAGAGTTGTGCAACAGGTGCTGGCTTATCTTCTTCGTCTTGTTTTTCTTCTTTATCCTTTGGTTGTTCTTCTTGAGGTTTCTTGCCAAGGATTTTTTCGTTCCAGAAATTAACGAGTGGTTGACCAACGTTTGAGCTCGCCCATTCTTTGGCCATTTCAAATCCTTCTTGGAATGTACAACCGGATAAAACTAAACCAGAAGCAAGCAATGTTGCAATAAGTACTTTTGCTTTTTTCATAAAGTTTTCTCCTTTTCTTTCATTTACCACCAGCATCCCGCAGTAAGCTAATAGTAAAGTTCGGTTTTTTAATGCCTAAAAACCAGCCCGGCATACTGTTAAACACGAAAAACGTTTTTATTATTTTACACTAATATGTAATATATGACAATTATTTTTATATCTTGTAAACAAGATATGACAGTTTTGATTAAAGGTTTGAAAGCGTATACATTGCGATAGCGCCAGCTATGGCAACATTTAATGAATCTATGTTTTTAATGTCAATTCTGACACGTTTATTTGAGACTTTTAAGATCTCTTCTGAAACTCCGTGAGCTTCGTTTCCAAGAACCAAAATATGTTTATTAACTTTAATGATTGTTGATAAATCAACACTACCTTTAATTTCAGTAGCGATTACTTCATATCCTTTAGGAAAAGAACCATCAAAATTAACAATATTTAATTTGAATATTGCGCCTTGAGTAGATTGAAGAACTTTTTCGTTATATGGAGAACATCCACTATTCAAAATGACGTCATTATAGCCAAAAGCAAGTGCAGTTCTTAATAAAGTGCCTAAATTTCCTGGATCTTGAACATTATCAAGCATCAAAACTTTATGCGACTTGATTGGTTTTTCTTCTAAATATGAGCAAACACAGATGACTCCTTGTGGGGTTTTTGCGCTTGAAATTGATTCCATTATTTCTTTAGAAACTAAATATTGAGGAACTTCTAAATCTTTAATCTCTTTAGTAGTGAAAACACTTAAAAGTGCACCACTCTTTTTTGCCATCTCCAAAGCATGAAAACCTTCAATCTTAAATAAACCTTGTTCTTTCGAAAACTTGGAAATAGAAAGTTTTTGAAGGTCTTTAATCTTCTGGTTTTGTTTGGAATCTATTCTTTTAATCATTGATGAATTCCCTTTTTTAGTTTCTTTTGGAGTTCTTTATAGTTTGGACAATATTTGTAGATTATATTATAGAAGTTTTTCCCGTGATTGCGTTCGAAATCGTGTGCGAGTTCATGAACAACCACCGATTCGATGATTTCTTTTGAGTAATGAACTAAATCGATTTGAAATGATAAAGTATGAGTTCTTTTTGAGTTGGATCCAAATTGTCTTTCTGTTGGTTTAATTTTTACCTTATATGGTTCAGAAATGCCCATAATTTCCTCGTTTTTTCTAACTAATTCTTTTATCGAGATTTCCGCATTTTTCTTTAAAAACTCATGTAAATCCTGCATATTTTCTATATTTAAACTCTTTAATGAAATCTGCTCACCAAGTAGGTAAACAAAGTCATATTCAAAAGAGTAATTTGAGTTCATTTTCTCAAACTGAACCACGAGTTTATCTGCAAACTTTTCCAATCCTTTAACAATCGTTTTTTGTCCAGTTAAATAAGGAGCAGACACATGAAAACCATCTTTTCGGTATCTATAATAAATATTTCTTTGGCGAGAATATCTCACGTGGACAGGTATATCTTTATTCTTATATTTATATATGAACTCACTTATTTTCATTGTTTAGTATTTTACAACAAAAATGCTTATTGCTAAAATTATTGCATGCAAAAAATACTTATCAGTGCCTGTCTAGTCGGTGAAAAGACAAACTACAAAGGTCAAGGAAACTATTGTCCTCAAGTTGAGAAACTTAGAGAAAAGTATGACCTTGTTTTATTTTGCCCAGAGATGGAAGGCGGATTAAAATGTCCTAGAAATCCTAGTGAAATCAAGGGAAATATGGTTATTATGAACGACGGAACTGATGTCACTAGAAACTTCGAATTAGGCGCAAATAAAGCACTCGCACTTTGCAAGTATTTGGGTATCACAAAAGCTGTGTTAAAAGAGAACTCTCCATCATGCGGAACACATCTAATTCATAACGGTTATTTTATGGACAGATTGATCGTTGGAATGGGTATCACAGCAAGGCTATTAAAATCCAAAGGAATTGAAGTATATTCCGAGGATGAAATTGATAAACTTCTTGAAGAAAAATAAAATAAAAAAATCCACCGATTTGGTGGATTTTTATTAATTAATTAATAATTTGTCTGTTGTCTAACGTAATTTACATCGAGTTTTTTCTTGTAAGAATCGATAATATCTTCAGGCTTCATTTTGACTGCTTGTGAGAGGTTCAAATAAGCTTGAAATGCCTTCTCGTAATGCTTCAAATCAAAGTGTGTTTTTAGTGCGATACAAGCCTTATAAACTTCGAGGATTTGAGTGGTTAAATCTTTGTGCGATTTTCTCAAATTGTATTCAAACTTTTTTGCGCCAATAGGAATACCTAATGAGAGCAAAAAATGCATGCCATCAGCATATTCATCCATAATCACATCTTTTGGAGAAGGACTTTTGTTTGACCAGAACTTAAAACAACGAGTTTCGTTGGCAAATTCACCAATTTCAACGATAAGTGCTAAAAGTCTTCTTTCTATAGTTGTTTCATAAGTAACATCATGATTCTTTGCGATTTCAGCATCTAAAGCTTTTTGTAAAGAATATAATTCTTTTAGATTAACAGATTTCATATTTTTCTTAACTCCGTGGATTATTTTATCATAGTCCATTTTTAAGAATTAGAATTTTTCTCAACTTTATTGCGAATAAACTTTCTATTGTTTATAATTTTAAACAATTAGAGGAGAATATTATGTCTAAAGTAATGGCAGTTAATGCTGGCTCATCAAGTTTGAAATTTAAACTTTATGAAATGCCAGAAGAAAAAGTACTTTGTTCCGGTAACGTGGAACGTATTGGTCTAGAAGACGCAATTTTTGGTATGAAATGGGGAAATGAATCTGAAAAGAAGATTCTTCCAGTTAAAGATCATGCTAAAGGTGTCGAACTTGTTATACAAGGAATGCTCGAACACGGCATTGTCCAAGATATGAATGAAATTGTGGCAGTTGGTCATCGTATCGTTCAAGGTGGTAAATACTTCTCAAAATCTGAATTATTTAATGAAGATACAGAAGCAAAGATTGAATCTCTTATACCACTTGCACCACTTCACAATAAAGCTCACTTAGTTGGTTTTAGAGCATTTAAACAAATCCTTCCAAATGTTGTGCACGTTGCTGTTTTTGATACCGCATTCCATCAAACAATGGCACCAGAAGATTATATCTTCCCAATTCCAAAAGAATTCACAGAGAAATATGATTGCAGACGTTATGGCGCGCACGGAACTTCACACAAGTTCTTAGCACAAGAAGGTGCAAAATATCTTCCAGGTGTAGAACATCCTAGAATTATTTCTTGCCATATTGGTTCAGGCGCATCCATCACCGCTATTAAAGATGGAAAGTGTGTCGCAACTTCCATGGGCTTAACTCCACTCGGTGGCATTATGATGGGGACACGTACTGGTGATTTAGATCCATCCGTAATGAATTACTTATGTAAATGTACTGGAATTTCAGTTGAAGAAATGTATC
>JAEEGH010020496.1_pt1 | contig 13744 bp, 12 predicted proteins | sample 9134181 | NCBI WGS metagenome assembly JAEEGH01 (sample SAMN16246544, study PRJNA631951) | gut metagenome | biome: gut microbiome; feature: rumen; material: DP-attached | host: Bos | place: Iran: Karaj | collected 2018-10
ATGCATCTGCTCCGGAGACCAATAGTCCACATAGTGGCGCACCTCGGGACGAGGCCCGACCAGACTCATGTCGCCGACAAACACGTTGATAAGTTGCGGCAGCTCATCCAGTTTCAGTTTGCGGATGATGTAGCCGCTGCGTGTGATGCGCGGGTCGCGGCCACCGATGGTGACCAGACTCCCCTTGTCGCTGCCCACCCGCATGGAGCGGAACTTGAAGATACGGAAGTCCTTGTTGTCTTTCCCCACGCGCACCTGACGGTAAAACACAGGCCCTTTGGAATCCAATTTGATCCAAATGGCAATGATAATGAACAAAGGGCTTAGCACAAGCAATCCTAAGCCGCTGGCGATGATATCGAAGATGCGTTTCATGAAAAAAATCCTATGCTTACTGCTTATTCCACCGGACCTTATCCCCAAAGTCACGGCGCAAAGTTTCATTCCCCATAATAACAGCAAACTTAAATGCCAAATATTCGCTTTTAATATCAATCAAAGCCTCTATTACAGGTCTCATCTCTTCACTCCGTCCGGAAAGATAACTATGGACAACTCCTTGAAAGTAGTTATATTTCTGCTTGAACTGATTATAGAATCGTGTTTCTTTCAAAACACGCTTAGGTGCATTCGTTCCATTGAACATACGTTCCAGCATTTTTACCGTTTGCAGCACTGCCGGATCCTTGCTTTCTGATACAAATGCCACACGCTCATTTTCAAAATCAACACTGTGGGTTATAACCTCCTCCACATTGTATGTATCAGGATGCCTGATATCATCAAACAAATTTGATTTCTTCCCATTACAATAACCGCAAGATATGTATAGATTAGACCACTCATTAACAGATTCTTTATCATTCGCCTGCGAAACAATATGCTCCACTTCATAATCTGTGGGCACTTTTCGCTCACAGATATAGCACTTGTCATCCTGATCGTTCAAAATGGCACGTCTCACCGCATCATCAGAATAACCTTTAGTTGCCAGTTCCTCCGGAGCATACTCGCTCTTTCTTATCCTTATCATTTTTTTTCATTCTATCGTTGATAATTACGGCTAATCTCATAATATCGGCCCTTCAAAGAAGGCGCTATCAATTCCGGCAGGTTATCAAAATCTGTTTGCAATCGTTTCAATTCGTCCTTTTCCGCCACATCCAAAGCATCGCCCTTTTTAAGGAGTTCTTCCAAGCGTTCCAAACGGACTTCTATTTCTATTGAATTCGTCTTTACCCCGAAATATCCCTCCGCCAGTGATTCATAAGAATAATCTGTCAAATCTCCTATCACCTCATGCCGTTCCATATCATATGCGACTGCATTTTTGATGGAATTCAACACAAATGGGGAATGAGTGGACACAATGAACTGGATGTTGGGAAACACAGAGGTGAGTAAAGGCAATATCTGACGTTGCAGTTCCAGATGAAGATGGGTTTCCACCTCATCGATTAGTACAATCCCCTCCTTGTCAAACACATCCACAAGTTTGGAGGTGCCTTGCATCTTGAAAATCAAATCGGAAATAATATCCAATGCTGCAGAATAACCAGCTGACAATTCCGTAAACTTGAACCGTTTGCCTTTTGTCACAAAAAAGAACTTATAGTTGTCCGAATCAAAATCAAGTTTGAGTTCGGGATCCTCAAAAAGATCTTTAAATATCCTTTCTATGCTGGCAAACCATTTTCCAATAGACGAAACACGTTTCTCATTATCCTTCAGTTGGGCGAAAGCCGTCTGTAACTGATAATGTGTCAATAAGTCAAGAAATTGATCCACCTTGCTCACCTGTATGCTCTTCAAAGACATGTCCGGTTTTCTGGGTTGGTCGTGTTCCACAAAATTGGGCCAGCGCCTATCATTATAGTAGGCAACAATGAAACGACCATCATCAATATCCTTTGCGAGTTTTGAGATATCATTGAATGACACATTCACTCCGCCGTACAACGATTCCATCTTCTCCTCCAATCCCTTAATCTCCCTTTCGTATAGCTCCACACTGTCGCCATCATTTAGTTTCAATTTATAGTCAACAATATTCCTAAAGTTCTGAATATTCTTTTCATATTTCAAGAAATACATGACCTTGTCAGCATATATCTTCTCTATGAAATCCATAATGGCATCCAACAACGATGTCTTGCCACTTCCATTTTTACCGGTCAGCAGCAAATGCTGTCGCTCCGTCCCCGACAAAGGTATCTCCAGATTCCTCAGATGAAATATCTGATTGACATGTATTGATGTAATGAAATTGCTCATATTACAATTAATAAAACTTTGTTTTTAACAACTAACCTATTTGATAATTATTGCATCACACGACTATTTTTTCTTCGCAGCAGAAGGTTTTCAATGGTTAATCACCGCCTCCCCATCACCTCCAAACACCGGGACTGCGGGTGCTATCCGATGGCATTACAATATTGAATCCACTTTAAAAGTCAGCGCGCTGACTTTTAATATCACATTTCATATAACTTAGAATATTTTATTTTATCCGAAACGGCCATTTCGGAAACAACTGTTTCGATTGTAAAAAAATGCTGTTCGGATTTACGGGGAAATATACAGAATGACTTTGCCTTATTATCGGGCAATTTAGCTTTAGTGTCATTATTTGCATTTACAACTATACCAGTTGGTTGTATTTTATATCGGGCAATATCGGGCAATTATTTTCCAACTCTTTTCAATCTATAACTCGTTTTAGGGCCTGAATTCTCCTTTACAGCCAAACCCAATTGAACAAGCAAGGACAAGTCATTCTTTGCTGTCCGATCGGATATTTCATTATCAAAGAAGGACAAGTAGTCTGCTTTTACAAAAACATCACATTCTCTCTTACCACTCAGGAAAACTATGCAATCCGTGTATTACCTCCAATCCCGCTGGCGATGATATCGAAGAGACGTTTCATGAAATTGTTTTTTTATCCGAAACAGCCATTTCGGAAACAACTGTTTCGATTGTAAATAATGACTATTCCGGATTTGGAAACCAATGTACAGGTTCGATCGTGATGAGTATAAAGTCTGTTTCACGATCTTGTCCTGTAAACAGGTGAAACATTGCCCTGCTTCGTAATAATACCAGCGTTTTGCAGCATCCTTTGCGCATCCTTGCTACTTGAAAGCGATCTTTTAATCACTTCCTGACGTTTCTTCTCCCTGTTCTTATCAAGAAAAATTTTCATAACCTTTTCATTTTTAATATAATTATACAATTGCCACATTTGAACTTAAATGTGAAGGGTTATTATCATTTCAATTTGCAAAAGTAATCAAAAAATCAACACAAAGCTTAATTGGCGAACCTTAAAAAACATTTTTCACATTTCACAGGAGACAACCGGTATCCGTTTCAGACAGACTTACTCCCTTATCACCTCCAAATACCTCAATCAAATAACAGATCTGTTTGGCAACAAAACGATGCGCTGTAATGATGGGATATCCGCGAGGACATTTCACATATCAAGTATTGGATTACAGCATTTATTTAGCAACTGGTCTATCTTCTCATTATCAAAGCCAAGATAATTCAAAACACAGCAAATCAACAATACCCGTAATTTTTCCGTAAGATGGAAAAGTTCAGAACCGTCCAACGCCTTCCGATCATCTTTTACTTCATATCTCAAGATATGGGAATAATAATCCCTGGAACCTTTGGCCGCCTTCAAATCATCATCTGTCAATGAAAGCTTTCTAACACTTTTGAATTCATCTCTCAAAGATTTAAGCTGCTTTTGAAAATCCGTTTCCTTCCTGAAGCGTATTGCAAATCCATCCAAAGCTTGAGCCACAACAAGGAAGTCGCCGCTTGAATATACCCTCTTCTTCTCCAGACTGCAGATTAAATTGTTCCAAATCTGCGAAATCCTAATATCAGAATAGAATCGCCTTACGACATCTTGAAAACTTCCTTTGACATCATCATAGGAAAACAAAAAATCATGGTTCCTGACAAACTCAGGCTCACCATTCCTATAGAGAGGTGTAACCAGCTCCACTGGATGGTAAACAGACTCTTCTCTGCCATTATCCTGAAAGTGCTTTCTGGAATACAGATACACTTTACTGAGTTCCAACGGATATGAAAGGGTAGCAACAGACAGGAAGTTTTCAAATCCCATCATCTTTGAAAGCACCTGTCCGGCACTCATCCCCTCTTTCAGTATTTCAAGTCTTGTAGCCTGCTCAACAAAGATTTTCGGATATTCGGACGTGAATGTAACCGCTTTGGTCAAACTTAACCTTGTCCCATCATCCAAGTCAACAAAGTCAATAACATTTTGCTTATCCTGTGTGGTATCTATTTTTAAACCAATAGTGTTCTCATCATATTTCACCACAACATTCCGAGGCCGGCACCAGTGTACCAACTCATCAATTGACACATCCGCTTTGAAAAACTCCTGCGAATCCATTGATTCCGCATGAATTCCTATCAGTGCATATATACATGTGTATCTTGTAAGAGGAAATGAACTGCTGAAATTATACGTAATTGCCGAACGACAATCCATTAGGGATATGTCCTTCATATTGTTATTGGGAGCATAACACCTTCCATATATAACATCAACAATATTACTCTCAAAATCAAAAGATTTCCCTGCCGAATCAAAGGCACCCATAAGTTCCAGGAGCACCTTTCCATTTGGTTCAACTGTTAACACCCCTGCGACTTTATCGTCAGGCGAAGAAGGCAGCCACCAGTATCCTTTGAACAATCTGTTATTCCCCATGAGAGTAATCCATTTTTGGAGAGTATTATTGTGGTTTCACATTTATCTATTTACATTTACCGCAAAAGAGCTCTTAAACAACAGCTTGAACAAACCCACAAGATATCCCCAGCCATATCCAAAATGCACCACAAAATAGATCCAATCTTGGATAGTAACCTGTTTCAAATTATGGGAATCCTTTAAAGAGAATAATGTGGCCAGACCAAAATACAGTAAGATAACCGCAAAGTATGCGACCATAAACCACCGTGAAATGAAAAAAGTAAATGGTCCCAACAGCAAGCCCAAGACAAACAACAAGGGGAAAAACTGTCTGATTGTTGCCGGGCTTCCCAGTTTTTTATTCACCAAGGGTTTAAACAAACCATATTGGTAGAACATTTTATATACCTTTTTGATGGTATCCCGTGCATAGTAATCAATGACAAGATGAGGCAGCAGGAAGATTTTTCCTCCATTCTTAATGATTCGGCCATTAAATTCATCGTCTTGATTTCGAATCAATTCCTCATCAAAGTATCCGATTTTGTCAAAAATCTCACGATGAAAACAGCCAAACGGAACGGTATCGACTTGCATCACTTCCTTGGCACCAACTCTAAAATATGAATTTCCCATGCCGAAGCTGCTGCTCAACACATTGGCTATACCGACACATACCGGAGAGTCGTTAACGGGAAGCGTTCTGCACACGCCCCCAACATTTTCAGCATCCAATGACGACAAGTTGGCCACCAATTCAGAAAAATAGTTCTCGGGAAAGATGGCATGGGCATCCAATCGTATGATTATCTCTCCTTTTGCCTCACAAATACCAATATTCATGGCTGGTGGGACTATCCTTTGCGGATTGTCAAGCACCCGCAGATAAGGGCATTGCGGCAAATATGAGGCGATAATTTCCCGAGTTCGGTCTGTACTCATGCCATCCACAAAGAGGACTTCCAAATCCTCTTTCGGATAGTCCTGTCGCATGATGCTCTCGATGCAACGTGCGATGTACTTTTCTTCGTTATAAATGGGGCAGATGACTGATAATGTCATTTCGTTATATTGTTATTTTTTGACAACCATCGATTTCACCTTGTCGTAATTACGACCAAGCATCTTTTTGACTGTTTCAAGAACCAGCCATTTCATATGCTTCTTTTTTCGGGTTTTTGAGGAATTCACAATGCTTAATACATCTGACGCTGACATCTTGTCATGCACAACATAGCGTCCAATAATAGTTAGACCGTTTTTTTGTGCGACCTTGTCTGTAGGTGTTGAGGTATATAGAAAACCAATTTCTGCCTTTTGGGCTTTTGCTATGATTACAGGAGATGAATAGCCATTGGGAATAGAAGCGTGTTTTACTACATGACCAAGAGTTGCCTCTAATGCATTTACGGATTCTGACCATTCTTTCTCTACTTCATCATCAGACAATTCGGCCATATTGTGAGGATGCGTATGGGAATGTGAACCGACAACATGTCCTCTTTCCGCCAACTCCTTTACTTGCTCTGCCGTAAGGAACCCTTGTGTACCAATATACTTTGTGCTAATAAAAAACACGCCCTTAAAACCATACTTTGCCAATATAGGAGCAGCCTTAGTAATAAACGATTCACCTCCGTCATCGAAAGTGAATACTACATCTTTTCCTTGCAAGGCCTTTACCTGCTCCTCAAAGGCAGATACTTCCACCTTGTATTGGAAAGCACTTTCATTTTGGAAACCACTAGACTTGTCGTTTGCGGTGACAATGTCGTGGTACATTAAGACTACACTCATTTCAATGTTTCATTTTGTCCATTGCCCAAACGATATAAAGACGGTATTTCTTTACTATGGCATCTTGGATAATCTTTCTTATCTTGCCACGCTTCATCTGCTTCCAAGGTTCTTGATCCTCCTTGTCATAATATTTGAATACCGTGGCGCTTGCCTTATCCGACTTCCATTGCTTGCGGCTTATTGTACCGTTCCAAACATTTGCCACATCAAAGATTTCATCAATGTACCAACTATCGTTTGTAACAACGGTGTTGATTTGAGAGTACTCTCTACCTATGGCATCATAATACCAAGCCAAAGGTATATTAGCCCCTGCTTGATAGAAGAAATGTGAGGTGCCATCATTGCGCAAATTCACCTCAAAGAAATAGGCTTTGCCGTCATACAAGCCATATTCAAAACTAAACAAACCACAATAGTCTATTTCTAGAAGAAACCTCTCAATCTGTTTTTTGTTAATACCACTAGGCAACTCTGCTGTGACCAGACCATGAGATCCATCACCACAAGCAATAAACCTGTCTTTTATCAGTGTCCCTGCCGTTAATACAGTTCCATCTTTCAATCTTGCACCATAAACCAAAGCAACACTTTCTTTCGGTATGTATTGCTGAAGGATAAACTCCGACTCCTCACGCACATACTTCAACGCATTGGCCAATTCCTTTTCGTTTTGACAAATTCTAAACTTAAACTCGTTGCGATGTCCAGCTGTTGTATGAGCAGGTTTTATACTACAAGGGTATTTTACATTTTGAATATTTGAATCTTTGAAGCAAAATTGCGATTGTGGTACAAGTAAACCAAACTGTCGCGCCAAATCCGTCATCGTGTTTTTGTCATCTATCTTCGTTAGAAGACCTTGCTCGCGTGTACCCGGAATAACAAACTGATTCTCAAGTTCAGTTTTGTGTTGATCAATGAATTCAATGATTTCATCGCTTGGAGTAAAGATTACTGGCTTTTGTGCTTCTTCGGTAAAATGTAAAAGCAAATATTGATAGCCTTCCTCTATACTCGCTGTTGTCACATATTCTCCAAACCACTTACTGGCAGATGCACAACCCACAGGCTTGTCCCACATCAAAAAGAAAACCACCCTGCCTTTGCCCGACAACTGCCGTAAAAGGCCGAGGGTGTTGTAGTTATCACGCCCCCAGATGATGATTTTATTATGCATTCTTCAATTCTTTGGATGACCATTTATTGTTTGTTGAAGCCAATGAGAGGTCTATCTTGTCACCACACAATCTTAAGAATTCAGGGGTATAGAAATCCATCATACCCCCCAACGAAGTGAATGTCATTTCTCCAAAATAGATTTTTCCGTTCAGATTATACAAGTCGCACCTAACCACAGGAAATCCTTGACACAACCTTTCAGCAACTTCCAACATTCTTTCAAATCCAGCGGGTTTTGGCATGGGTTGGGCTTGTGAGAAATCGTTTGACCAAACCGAGTACTCAGGATGTGGATTCCAATCTCTATCGTATGTCAACACTTCTGCGCCATCTTTATTATGCACAAAACGGTTCATACAAACCCATATATATTCGGCATGACCGTTGAAACACCAAATTTTATAGTCTATCAGTGTTTCTGAGAACTTTGCAGAAAGCTCATCATTGATCAACAGACCTTCTGCAATTATTCTACTTTTTATGCGCAAATAATGGAGGTCGCCTGCACCCGTTGCAATAACTTTTTTATTCTCAATCTCTTTGACTTTGTTTATTAACTCTTCCCTTGTAATTAGACTTTTGTCTTTGACATAAAAATTCGTACAGCTACCGTTTGTGGATTTAATGATAAACGATTGAGGCAACGACTCAAAATCTATTTCATCCGCCCAATCCCATACTCCATACAACGGAACCAAAATGTCATCAAGTCCACATTCATGAACATAGTCACGTACCGCGTATTTGTCCGCCAATCTAGACCAATCACGAGTATTTGTATTAATGGCTAACCATAATATTTTCTCATTTAGGTCTTTGGGGCTATTTAAGTCTAATTTCTTGTGAAAACGTTCATAATACCTAGCTTTAGCCATAAAAGCAGGGCATCGCGGAGTAAGCCATTCCACCGTTTTCAATAACGGAGCAAATAGTATCCGCTTGGTTTTGGATGTTGTAATATGCATGTTATAAAAGTACTATTTATACAATCTTTATAGTGTCATTGGAAATGTTGACTGCGTTTAATCTGGATAAATTCCCAGCAATCGCCTCACCCCTCCCAAAACACACTGCTGGTGCTCAATGCCATAGCGGAAATTAAACTCTAATAATTTTGCACCTTCGTCTGTTATTGCGATGTCAAGTGCTATGTTTTTGAAATCAATCAGTTTCGTTCCGATAGATTCTATTTGAGCTTTCAGTTCTGGCCAGTTTTCTAAAGTAATGTCTCCAAAAGATTTTCCCGTGTCGGGATGGCATGTCATGATACCTCCTCCATGTTCAGCAGTAGCTGTAGGAGTCACTTGCCCTGTCTGTGTGTCCACTTTTACCGACACACCACCCTGGGCACTATTGTCCACTTCCTTCCCTTTACGACCCATGCGGATGATACAAGTTTTCATCTTCATCAAATCACCTTCTTTTTGCACTACTACCCGCAATGTGTTCACGCTACTGGGATTAATATCCATCATTTGTTGTGATTGGAGAATTCCCTTTTGAAGAATAAATGTAGTACTGGGTAGGTTTTGAATAAAATCAATTAAGTCTTTCTTTTCACCATTAACTAACAAAGAATTGCCCCCATATTTCAAAACAAAAATACCAAAACCTCCCTGCCCACCAGCAGGCTTGAGAAACAACTTTCCCTTGCCATCCTGCAAAGTGTTTTCTATCGCTGAAACAATATCTATTTCATGATTGTTTAAAAAGTCAAGCCATTTCTTTCCTCGGTTATAAGCAACCACTTCACCGGTTGGTATATCTCTTTCTTTGAATAACAAAGCCTGATTCAATTTATCACCATAAAACACTGTATCAATTCCCGCATGGTCTTTCTCCAATTTTTTATGGTGATAAAAGGTTGGGACATAATCCAACAGTTCTTCTTCGGACAATTGCATGTACGGCAAGCCATAACGCCAATAATGGAACGTTCCACAACGCCAATATCGCTTGACCAATTGCTTTTCTTTCTTAATTTGAAGGGTATCCTTGAGAGACTCTTTAGAATGAATCTCCTCTTGGATACGAATGTCCTTTCGGCCTGTCAACCATTCCAAGCCGTTGAAAATAAGCTTACTTTTCTTCAAGACTTTGAAAACCGCCCTTCTCAAATGCTCCTTGTCCATATTGGTGTATTCTTAATCAAACAAATGAAGTCTTTTCATTAACTCTTCGGACAACACATTTCTAAAATCATATTGCTGCACGTGTTCGACAGAGGCGTTCTTCATGGCCAATAAATCAACCTCTCCTGTAATAACCTTCTTCATGGCTTCAAATAATGCTTCTGAATCATGCGTTGGGATGATGATGCCTGTTCGATTATTTTCAATTACTTCTGTATTCAAGTTCCAATCGGAGGCAATGATGGGAACACCTGCGATGTTAGCATCAAGCACTACACCAGGAAAACCTTCGCCACGCCAATAGGTCGGGAACAGCATCATGTCGTATGTGGATAATAAATCATAACCCTTATCCGTGGTCAAATCCAAATAACCTTTATAACATAAAGCATTGTTTGTTTTAAGAATCCTTTCAAACTCTTCAGCAAACTCAGCATCTTTAGCTCCATAGAAATCAATGATGTACTTGCCCTTAAATCCTATATTATCCAGTTTTGTTGCTGCTTCGGCAATTTCCCTTATGCCTTTCTCATGATGGATCCGAGACAAGAAAACAAAACGAAACAGCTGCTCTTGACCATGTTGTGTAATACTAGGATGATAGGTTATTGGTTTTGAATTTGGCACAAAAATCGCATTTTTCACACCAAGTCCATTCAAGTCTGTAACCATCGACCGACCTTGAACAGGGATGAAAACCAGATTATTCAAAGCATTGATATTGTACTTTCCATTTTGCACAGCGATAGGCAAATCCCCTCCAACTACCCAAAAATAGGCATTCTTATTAATGGGAAATTTGTATAAGAAATTGATTAAGAACCTTGATGCGCCGCTACCAGAAATAATGACTTTTGCGTTGGGATTGAACAACAACACAAAAAACATCTTTACCAAACACCAAGGATGCTTCTGCCACTGAAAGGTGTCAACAGGTATCACCTTCTCGAAAAGTTCATTGAACCTTTTCAAGAAAAGTTGGTTTTTCATCGTTTCGCCACAAGTGGGTTTGTGGTTGAGGTGGATGCCACCTATGAGAATAAGTTTGTTTTTGCTTTTCATATCAATTAATAACTGCTTCCCAATGTTCTGTGATTACATCTGCCGAAAACAATTCTAGCCCTTTAGTTTTTGAGGATTCTCACATCATGCATAATTGATCTAAAGACAACTGTTCCATTGATAAAATGGCAAATTTGATGCTTTCGGGGTTGTCCCAATCGCATAAGAAGCCATTACTATCATCAACAAGTACATCATAATCAGAAACCCTTGTCATAATGATAGGTTTTCCCAACATCATTCCTTCGCAAATCGCATTTGGCAAACCCTCAAAATGGCTAAGCAACATAACCGCATCGGCTTGATGCATCTTATCAGCAATGTCGCTTGTGTCTGGGTGAAGTACAAGGACATTTTCCAAATTGTTTTTCTTTATCGCCTCAACTGTATCGTCATACGCCTTGGTATTACCCGACATCTCCTTGCGACCATACCAATCAATCAGAACCGAACTCCGTTCTGTATCATTCATCAGCGATAATGCTTTCACCAATCCCAAAGGATTCTTTAGATATTGGTATGTGGCGGCCACAATGAGATGCAATTTACCATCTCTCATAGGCTTGTATTCGGAATGAATCGCTCCAAGTTGAACACAATTATAAATCACATTTAGTTTGTCGGAATATTGAGGGAGGTGTTTTCGCCACATGAAACAAGCATTCTGAGAGTTACATACGATATAGTCTGAATAGCGTTGAAACCAACCGAAGAACCTGCCTTGTCGAGAAGTGAAAGTGGATTCTCGAGAACTCCTCTCCCCGGTAATCACTTTCCATGAATGCTTACCTATAGCTGACACATCATTCAAAAAATTGCATGTGGGAAGAAAGGAAATGACAATATCGTATTTTCCTTTTCTGATATGACTTCTGACATTTCTAACACGCTTAATATAATTTTGTTCAATCTCCCAAACAACAGGAATCCCCTTTCCCCTCAAAATCGGTTCATAAAAGTTCGCTTTGTCATAACAATATACAACAACATCGTATCCTTTTATTTTCAAAAGACCTGCTACAGTAACCATTTGGCGCTCTGCTCCACCTGAACAGAGGTCGGCAGCGAGAAAAAGTATGCGTTTCATGCCTGATTCCTTTCTGTTTTATACCAACCCAAAGCTGTTCCCATACTTATCATCGCCACCGACAAAGTTTCGCCAGTGAACCCCATAGAATATAAGGTTTTGAAAAACCAAATGAGAAGACTTGAAAGAAATGCCATTCTCATTCTAAACGACTTTATTCTTCGTACTTGCAATAATAAAGTAATAAAAACGGCAAAATATAATATTGCTCCCAACAAACCATAATTGACCAACACTTCAAGCCAGTCATTATGAGCATGACGATGACGAGTGGACTCCAAATCCAGTATTCCATCAAACCCCAGCCCAAACAGCTGTTTGGCAATATTATCGGAATTAAACCAAGCATGCCATGCACCAGCATAAATAACATTGCGACCAGAGCTGTAACCTGCTTGTGTTTGTTCAATTCTATACATCAGGTAGTCGTTATTGGAAATCCAGCGATAAGTCAAAATAGAGCCACCGACAATAAGAGCCAATACCAAAACAATCTTAATCCCAGAACGACGACTATCTTTTAGCATGCTATATACAAACAACACAATAGGAAGAACAGCAGCTAAAATGTTTCCTCGTTTGGCACCCATAATAAGAAAGAAAATGCATATCATAATAGTAACCCATTTTTGAATATTGTTTTTCATTAGAAACACCATGGGCAATAGCATTAAAAAAGCGACTGCTGAATTATTAGTGATATCTACATCATCATTGCGCAGTTCTAATAATGCCATTCTTTCGTAATGATAATATTGCAACACAGCTGTAACAAGCAAAACAACTCCCATAACAGTAATGAAACAATCATTCATCACCTTTTTTTGTGACAAACAGACAAATAGACTTAACGGCAACAAAGCACAAAGGATATTACCTATCTGCGCGTATGAAGGGTTTTCCCAAAGAAAACTGATAAAGAAGTATAAAAGATTGAAGGCGACAAAAACTAAAAGCGCTTTTTCGCACGACATGCGTTTTCCTTCTTCAAACACAATTACATACAAAGACAGTAGCACTAAAGCAAATCGCCATACCAAGTATGGGAACGGAAACAACCACCCTACCATATTACCAGCAATGGATAGCAGAGCAAGGTTCCGAATAAGGATATATTTGTTAATTATCATAATAATTCAATGAATCAAATTCTCCACCATCCAACCATAAAAATCAGGTTCCGGTTCATCATGCCATTGCAGGTCAAAGGTATAATAACCCGGACAATGCGAAATACCTTTAGTTCCGAAACCGTAACTCATTTCAACAATCAGTGGTTTTTCTTTATCATAGATAAAATCAAAGGCCACAGTTTGAAGCTTGAGTTTTTGAGCCACTTGAAATGCTATCTCCAAAACTTTCTTGTCAGCTTCAACATATTCGAAATGACCACTCCCGGAGGCTCTGAAATCTCCTTTTCGGCAATATCTTCTTTCACACAAAGCCCGTTCACCTCCTATGACGACAACACGGGTGTCGAATTCATTGTTTGGAATAAACTCCTGAAAATAAGCATAGCCTTTTTCGCGGGAGTGCATCTTGGCAAAATCAGTAATGACAAACAAACGACCAACACCCTTCAGCACTCCCACGAATGAGTCTTTGCCTTCTCTCCATTTGCGATGACGTTCCTTCAGATAACCTGCGCGGTCAACTTGAGGACACCCTTTTCCAAAGGCCTTTCTTACCAGTTTTCGTGCTTCGTGGGCCGTATCCACCAACCTCACGTTG
>JAEEGH010020497.1_pt1 | contig 13743 bp, 10 predicted proteins | sample 9134181 | NCBI WGS metagenome assembly JAEEGH01 (sample SAMN16246544, study PRJNA631951) | gut metagenome | biome: gut microbiome; feature: rumen; material: DP-attached | host: Bos | place: Iran: Karaj | collected 2018-10
ATTTCATCAACTCGATGTTCGCCACCCATCCGAGTACGGAAGAGCGAATCAGGATACTCGAACAGTTCTAAAAGAAAAATCCTCGCCAGTTGGCGAGGATTTCTTCTTGAGTTGCGGAGGCAGGATTCGAACGTGCGACCTCCAGGTTATGAGCCTGGCGAGCTACCAACTGCTCCACTCCGCGATGTCATTTTTTCTAAGCGGGTGCAAAGGTACACATATTTTTTGAATTACGCAAATAATTATGTGTTTTTTTTGCTTTTTCAGCCTTTTTGTAACTTTTTACGCCTTTTTTCTTGTTCAATTCAAAGAAATAGCTTAATTTTGCACACTGTTAGTGCTGTGTGCAATTATCAAACTAAACAAAAGGAGGATTAAGACATGTCAATATCCAAGACGAGACACAAGCTCGTGGACGTGGCCAGACAGTTGTTTGCCAAGAACGGTCTGGAGAACACGACAATGAACGACATCGCCCAACTCTCAGGCAAGGGCCGTCGCACGCTCTACACTTACTTCAAGTCGAAGGATGAGATCTACTATGCCGTCATTGAGAGCGAGCTAGAACGTTTGAGCGACAAGCTCGACGAGGTGGCAGCCCGTAAAATCAGTCCGCAAGACAAGATTATCGAACTCATCTACACCCACCTGAGTATGATTCGTGAAACGGTAGTCAGAAATGGTAACCTGCGCGCCGAGTTCTTCCGAAACATCTGGATGGTCGAGAAGGTGCGCAAGCACTTTGACGACGCAGAGATTGAACTCTTCCGTAAAGTATATTCGGAAGGGAAGGAAGACGGTGAGTTCGATATCGACAATGTGGATCTGGTGGCAGACATCACGCACTATTGTATCAAGGGTCTGGAGGTACCATATATCTACGGCCGCATTGCCCACGGAATGAAGGAAGAGGACACCAAACCGCAGGTGGCCAAGGTGGTATACGGTGCACTGGGGAAATACAGGAAATAAACATTAATTATAATAACAAATTCAAACTGATTATGGGATTATTAGAAGGAAAGACAGCGCTGATCACAGGTGCTGCACGCGGTATCGGAAAGGCTATCGCACTGAAGTTCGCCGCTGAAGGCGCAAACATCGCATTCACCGACCTTGCAGTCAATGAGGAGACGGAGCAGGAGATTGCCGCCCTGGGCGTGAAGGCCAAGAGCTATGCCTCGAATGCTGCCGACTTCGCTCAGACGGAGGAAGTGGTTAAGGCCGTAAAAGAAGAGTTCGGCTCGATTGACATCCTGGTGAACAATGCCGGTATCACCAAAGACGGTCTGATGCTTCGCATGACTGAGCAGCAGTGGGACGCCGTGATCGCCGTTAACCTGAAATCGGCCTTTAACTTCATCCATGCTTGTGTGCCCATCATGATGCGCCAGCGTGGTGGAAGCATCATCAATATGGCCTCTGTGGTAGGTGTGCATGGTAATGCTGGACAGGCTAACTACGCTGCCTCTAAGGCTGGTCTGATTGCGCTCGCTAAGAGTATCGGTCAGGAGATGGGTCCGAAGGGTATCCGCGCCAACGCCATTGCCCCCGGCTTCATCGACACCGCTATGACTCAGGCTCTGCCCGAAGACGTTCGCAATGAGTGGATCAACAAGATTCCTCTGCGTCGTGGTGGTCAGGTAGAGGATATCGCCAACGTGGCTACGTTCCTCGCCTCAGACATGTCAAGCTACGTCAGCGGCCAGGTGATTCAGGTCGACGGCGGCATGAACATGTGATAATGCATAATTAATAATGCATAATGCATAATTATGGAGGTCGTCTACGAGGACAACCATATTATCATCGTCAATAAACAGAGTGGGGAGATCGTTCAGGGCGACAAGACTGGCGACCGCCCCCTCTCTGATATTGTGAAGGACTATATAAAAGAAAGGTACGCGAAGCCTGGGGCTGTGTTCCTCGGCGTCGTGCACCGTCTTGATCGTCCTGTCAGCGGATTGGTAATCTTCGCACGCACCTCGAAAGCCCTCTCACGACTGAACAAGATGTTTGCCGAGGGGGAAGTACATAAGACCTATTGGGCGATTGTCAAGAATGCCCCTCGCGCTAGCGATGGGACTCTGGAGCATTGGATTGTGCGTAATGAGAAGCAGAACAAGTCGTATGCTTACGACCACGAGCGCCCTAACGCCAAGAAGGCCATTCTGAAATATCGCGCACTCTCCCACTCCGACAACTACACCCTCCTTGAAGTCAACCTCATGACAGGCCGCCACCATCAGATCCGTTGTCAGTTGGCTGCGATGGGCTGTCCCATCAAGGGCGACCTGAAATACGGGGCCCCACGCTCCAACCCTGATGGCTCAATCTCCCTGATGGCCCGTCGCGTGGAGTTCATCCATCCTGTATCCAAAGAACCCATCGTCGTCGAGGCTCCCGTCCCTCACGACACCCTCTGGCAGGCTTTAACCCAAGATTCCTCACAAAGGGGACAGTCCCTGTTGTGAGAAAATAACTGTCACAACTGTCACACATGAAGAGACTAAGACTGTTCATCCTGCTGATGTTCCTGCCGCTGATGATGAAGGCGAGCGTTAACGTCCAGAACATCGTATTACTCACCAATTACCTTCTGGAGAAGGAGAAACACCCGGACTTGAAGATGGTCGTACTATCCGACCCTCACGTGATGGCCCCCGAGCTGCTGATCAGTGACGGTGAGGCCTGGACCAGTTACCTCGATGGTCAGCGGAAGATGGTGGACTATAGCGCAAGCCTCTTCGACGAGATGGTCTCAAGAATCAAGAACGACCTCCGTCCTAACTTGGTGCTGATTACTGGCGACCTGACAAAAGACGGCGAGCAGCTGAGCCACGCCTATGTGAAAACCAAACTGGACGAGTTACGGTCTGAAGGCATTCAAGTCCTGGTAATCCCAGGGAATCACGACCGTGATGCAAACCCGAATGCCGTCTCATACGACGGGGCTGGCACAACGGCTGTAGAAGTAGCCACCAATGACTGGTTTGCCGACCAATACGCCAACTATGGCTACGGCCCCTCGTCAGAGCGCGAGGCCACCTCACTGACATACGCCTGCGAGCCTTTGAAGGGTCTGGTGGTGATTGGCATCGACTCTGGCACAAACGGCGAACTCTCATCCACAACCATCGAATGGGTCTGCGACAAAGCACAAAAAGCCTGCGGCGAGGGCAAGCGCGTCATCGCCATGATGCACCACCCGCTCATCCCCCATGTGACCCACGCTGAAACACTGGTCAGAACCTACGTCATCAAAGACTTCGACACCATCCGCCAGGCACTCATCGAGGCGGGCATCAAAGTCATCTTCACGGGTCACTTCCACACCTCAGACATCGCCAAGGATTTCAACGACAGTCTGACAAAGGAAATCTACGACGTAAACACAGGTTCGCTCATCTCCTACCCCTGCGACTACCGCGAGGTAACCCTCTGCGGCGACCTCTCAGAACTGCGTCTCACGACAAGCCACATCACAACTCTGCCCAACGACGACACCTTCAGCAGCGACTACGCCAAAGAACGCCTGCACAGCGCCGTTAAGCAGATGGTCAAAGAAATAGCCAAGGCAAAGGTTAGAAAGGAAGCGGGGACACTGGGAGTCAAGCTGATGGCCAAGAAGATCAACAAGGTATCCACAGCTGCCGCCGATGCCTTCATCATCCATGCAGAAGGCAACGAGGGGCAAGTTGACACGAGCGACATCATGGAGAGCTTTGAACAGATATTCCAGATGGTAAAGGGCTCTCGGGAGATGTGCGAGAGCATGCTTCAAGATAAGGCTCCCTACGGTATCGAAGGCCGTGAGAACGTGACAGACGATTTAAACCTGAGTATCAGTCTGGATCCTGGTACAGACGCCCAATCTTTCATCCCCATCGAGACGGAGCTGGATGCCGATGGCAACGGGGTGGTCAATCATCAGGACATCGCCGCCTTGGTTGAAATCATCATGAATCATCATGAATAGCCATATATCATATCTCTAACAAACGATTCCTCAAATGAATAAACTTTTACGCGAAACCTTCCCTCTGGCCATCCTCGCCGGCATCTGCATCTCCATCGGCTGCGTAGTGAACCTGCGTGTGGGTGGCGTTGCCGGAGCCGTTCTCTTCGCCTTCGGCCTCACCACCGTCGTCTATTACGGTCTGAAACTCTATACAGGCACAGCCGGATTCATCCGTCGCCAGGGCGACTGGACGATGCTCTGCGTGGTGCTCTTGGGCAATATTGTGGGCTGTCTGCTCTCTGCCTGGATGATTGCCTATGCCCAGCCCGACTGCATCGAGCCCGCCTCGAAGATCCTCGCCGGACGATTGGCGAAAGGCCCCTGGGCGTGCTTCCTGCTGGCCATCGGCTGCGGATTCATCATGACCACCGCCGTTGAGTTCGCCCGTAAGGGCAAGATGCTGCCGCTGATCCTCGGTGTGCCCGTCTTCATCCTCTGCGGCTTCGCCCACTCCATCGCCGATGCCTTCTATTTCCTCGTCTCACCCTCAGACCAAGTGCTCCAGTCCGCCGTCCTCGTCGTCTACCTCAGCGAGGTGCTCGGCAACTTCGTCGGCTGCAACCTCTACCGCTGGACGCTCTTCTTCAAGCCCGAGGACGAGAAGCCTTCCTGACAGATTTAATTGTCACCGCTCGGCTTGCCGCTTGCTACCAAAGGGACGCAAGAACTGTCACAGGCGGCTCTAAGACAACTTTTTCCTCAAATCCTTGGAAGTTTCAGAAATATTCCTTATATTTGCAGCGAGAATTAGAATAATTGGATTATGACAACAATTGAACTCAGAACCTCCATCGTGGAAGATCTCGACCAAATGAGCGTTGAGATGCTGGAGAGCGTGTCGCGCTATGTGAAGCGACTACGCCGTCATCCTCGTCCACTCAGGCGTTCCGCTGCAGCGCAACCCAATCAAGTGGCTAGCGCGACAGAGATTTCACCAAGGGCTCTGCGTTTCCAGCGCGGCAACCCCTGGTATGCTACAGACGAGGAAGTAGATAAGTTGCGTCAAGAATACTTAATGAAGAAGTATAAATGAAACGAGTATTTGTTGATGCAAACATCGTTATCGATTTGCTGTGTGAACGCCACCCCTGGTTCCCTCAGGTGTTGCGCATTTTCAGCATGGGCGACCTGAAGCAGATTGACCTCTATTGTTCATCGCTTTCATTAGGCACTGCCAGTTATCTGATGGAAACAAGAAAGATGAGCAGTCAGGACATTTTCGACAGCATAGAGCTGCTTTGCCAGATGTGCACTCCTACTACGGTAGATTCTACGGTGGTCAAGAATGCCCTCAAATCTGGGTTTACCGATTTTGAGGACGCCCTACAGCATTGCTCTGCACAGACTGTCGATGCCGATTGCATCGTAACTCGCAACAAGAAGGATTTTTCTGCTTCTGAGATTCCTGTATATGAAATTGACGAGTTCCTCGACTTATTGCAGTCCGAGGATAATCAATAATGTCTAACCCTCAAAACAAACCGCTTATGGTAACATAGCAAAGACAGAAAGAAAAAGAAATACGTTGAAGCGTCCGCTGAATCTTGTTCTCAGAAATCGGCAAAATTTCAAGGACACACAAGATAAAGTAGATGATTCACGCCCGAGGGCGTGAGCATTGCTCGTTAAGTGTGTAGGGTGTTTGCCGATACCTTGAGAACATAAGCGATTAATTGCTCACGTTTTTTATACTAACTCATATGAAACAATAACTCAAAAACAATTTCAATTATGAAGAAATTACACTCTATATCCAAAGTAACTTGTCTTAGGTTTATCATACTGATCGTATTATTGTCGCTATGGGGCTTTAATGCCGAAGCTCAAGAAGATCAAGTTCCAGTAAGTAGCAAAAATAAGACATATGCCAAAGGGGATATTAATGAAGATGGCTTTGTCAACGCTGCAGATGTTGTTGCTCTAGTCAATATCATCATGAATCAGAATGGGACAGAAGAAGGCGGTGAAGAAAACCCAGTCTATTATCCTGATGTCGTTAAAAATCAATATAAGTCACTATTTGTAGGAAAATTCGGTATGCCTTCAGCTAATCAGGATTGGGGCTTTAATTTTCCTGTTACGAGATCGGCTTCAACAAGATCTTTCCGCGTAATTGTTGAAGATCTGATTTCTAACGATTTTGATTTTAATGATGTGGTCTTCGATGTAGAAGAAAATAACGACAAACTTAAAGTGACTGTTCAAGCGGTAGGTACAACTACGGCGATGCGAATATTCGGTCATGAGGTGCATGACTTATTTGGGGTTGCAAAAGATGTTATGGTGAATGTCGGACCAAGATCCTATACTATATCACCAGTTTCTTTTGAAGTGGAAGCTATCTATGGAGATGTATTTGTTCAAACTGACGTGAGGAATAATTTGTTAGTTCAACTATGGGCGACTATGGGAGAGCCAACAGCTATGATTGCCGTCAATACAGATTATGAATGGTGCAGCGAAGAACAGTCAATAAGTAATAAGTATTCTGATTTTTGTTCTTGGGTTCAGGGCTCAGTTCAGGAGTTTTATTCCCCAGCGCCTAATTCACAAGTAGATGTATACATTGATGATGATTGGAAAAATAACATGCTTTCAGGTATAGCTTCTACGTTGTGTGATTTTAAGCGTATTTCCAATAATGTGGATAAGTGGTATACAGGCATAGAAAGTAATTCGGAATTTGAGGTTCCTGTTAGCCCGTCCAACCAAATCCTTTATAATTTTTGGGCCTCACCTTATACATTGATAGCCCGTAATCTAACTATGCAATCCTATGCGGAAGAGAGTTGTCAGTATCCTATATTGACATTGTGCGACATCGTAGATGCGCTTGCGTACGAAGATCTTACTACGTTTTTTGGCGATGTGCCATATAGAACTAAAGATGACGATCCGTTTTCTGGGTTACCTCGACTATCTACTTCTGACATTATTAATAATCTGATAGCAAGGCTTTCCCAGTCGTTATCTTATGCTGATGATCGTAAGGGAGGTGAAATATCTGGAACTACTGGGCTAGACTATTTTGCCAATCCTACATCCGACTTGGCATCATTGATACTTGCCGAACTATATATGTCTAAGGGTAATTATCAGTCTGCCGTGCCTCTACTTGCAGGAATTATCAATAGCGGACGTTATTCTATAAAAGGAAGCCCAACTCGAAGTGCTCTTAATAGTAGTGAAATTCTCTTCTCGCTTACCAACTCTGAAGCTGTTGAAACGATATTCAGGACTTTTACAGACGTCCTTTTATTGAAAGCAGAATGTGATTATATGATAGGCAATAGTTCATCTGCGAATGATCTGATAGATCAGATAATCATTGCCAAAGGGATAGATGTTAGCGAAACAAATCAGCTCAAAAAGATTGCAGTCATACGAAATATGCTATTTGAACAGACTAATGGCTATTTCGCATATTTAAAACGAAGCGGTCTTGCTAAAGAGTTATTAGGATTAGATGATTATCAATTACTTCTGCCAATACCGTTGAGTGAATTGAATATGAATTTATATATGACCCAAAATCCGGGATACTGAACCCAGAGGAGATCTCAAGAACCTGGGCACAAAGGGATCAAGCACCTTTGTGCCCTTTTGTCAAGAGGTGAAAAAATTGAAAAGATAAGGAGGTAAAGATATGCTGAAAGTAACGGATGTTGAATACATGGGTGGTTATTCCCTGGTCTGTTGGTTTAACAACGGGCAGATTAAATATGTTGATCTGGAACCGCTGTTGAATAATCCTGGCTCCGGAGCTTAAGAATTTGTAAACAAATTTTCGAATTGATAATAAAATAATCAAGCAATTGATTATCAGAGGGTTAAGACACTGGAGGTTTGGGCTAAGGAAAGTCGGAGTTTTATGGCAGGAAAGTCGAGGTTTCATGGCAGGAAAGTCAGAGTTTGGGCTGGGGAGAGAGCGAGAGGCTTATTTATTTGGATATATGTAAAATATTTTCGTAACAATAAAATGCATCGGGGTGTGTGACGACGGGGTTGTGACAGTTGTGACAGTTATTTTCGGCCTGAAAAAGTTGACTAGAATTTTATTATTATATATATAATATATTATATATATAATAATATTGTTGATGTTGGTGAAAATTTAATTGTCACAACTGTCACAGACCGTTTGTGGTGTAGAAAAAAAATTGTATCTTTGCAGGCAGATAACAGAATCATGTGCGCAGGCAGTACCGCTGTAGATGCAGTCGCACGCACACGCATTATAAACACGCATACGCATTATAAATAAGGTGTAAGATGAAAAAGGAGATTACGGCAGAATACATGCACAAGTTGCTGAAAGATGGAGCATTCAAGGATGTCGACCTGAGCCGGCTGGCGACGATGAGCGACGATGAGCGCAGAGTGTTCACCATAGAGCAGGCCGACCGTCTGCTGGGCGAGCATCCCTACGGCGACAAGATGCGCTGGTTTATGGGGCAGTTCTTCGAGGATGAGTTTGAATTGCGCGACGACAATCCACTCTGCGAGGAGCAGAGCGTGCTGGCGCAGTGGTATATCGCGCTGGCCGACTTAGGCTGGTGCCTGATCACCCATCTGCCCTTCGACCTGAACAGCATAGAGCCTGGCCTTGGCACACACGCTGAAAACCTTGGACAGGACTTCACAATCAACAACGAACAGCTGACCGCCTGGCTGCGCTCGACTCCCTACAAGCGCGTGGCTGCCCTCGTGGCCCGCATCATGCTGGAGCGCGAGTACGAACGCGTGGTGGGCCACTTCGATGCCGCACAGGACTATTACGCCGAGCACTGCCATTCCGGCTCGCTCAACGTGCAGCAGACGGAGCAATGCGAGGCGTTCGTCACCAACGTACTTGACGCGATCGCAACCGTCCTCAGCCATCAGCAACGCGGCCGTGAGCTGGGCCTCGACGACGACGGACTGGAGGTGGTGGATGCCCTCTGGGGCTGGATGCCGCACGACTACGACGCCGACTACGTGGCCGCCACCCATGAGATCTGCGAGGCCGCAGAGGCGGCGATGCCTGCGCCGACGGTCATCCGCAGCCGCAACGGCTTTGCACTCTTCCAGAAGCCCGTGATTCAGCAGATGGAGGCCATCGCCAGGAAGCACGACCTCGACATCGACCTCACCGACAAGTATAATATCTCGATGGGCTACCTGACGGACTGGCTCTTCCGCAAATACATGGGTAAGGAAATAGAACACGACTCACCGCTCGATGGATACAAGGAGTTTTAGCAGCAGTCCGACCCTGAGCCGCCAGCGCAGCTATGAGCGCTTGCAGGTAGACGCCGACCGTCTGTTCGACATCGGCTGGCTCATCGTGCGACTCACCCAGGAGCTGCGGCAGATGCTCTCCGCAGAGCCCTCACCCACTCCCCCGCAACTGTTCGGCAGCCTGCGACGGAACGCCGAGCGATGGTTCGTGTGGGAGATGCTGCACCAGCACACCAAGTCGATCGCCCGCATCCTCGACCTGCAACAGCTGTTCCCTGAGCGCGACCTGTTTATCAGGAAGCTTCAGGAGGAGCGTGAGCAGCAGATCGACCAGTTCTCGCAGCTGCTGATATCGAAGCGGTGGGACACACTGAGAGACGACGACACCTCGTGGCGGAAGTTCGCCAAGGTGATGTTCGGCCTCAGCGAGACGCCAGAGACATCTGAGCGATTTTTTGCGCTGACAGACTACATCCACATGCTGACGCTCGTCATACTCGGCAAGGAACAGCCCTACCTCAACGACACAGCCGACCCAGAGCCCTCGCCGACAGAGACGACTGACACCCCCGCACCTGGCCTCATCGCCACAAGGGCAGAACTGAAACTGTTTCTCAGGCAAGAATGGTTCGACAAGTTCAGCACAGACAAGAAGCGGTTCACGATGAAGTGGCGCGAGGACTTTGTGAACGCCCTTCTGGACTCCGACTGCGGCGAGGCCATCATCGCCGACTACACCAACGAGACCCACGACAGGAAGCTGATTGTGAAGGGAGTCATCGTGGGCTGTCTGAAGGCAGAAAAGGTGCTCGATGGGAGCGACCTGAGCATAGCGCGCACGATCCTCTATCCTAACGGCGTCGCGCAAGATCAGGCAGCGGTGGCCGAAGCGCAGACAAAGGCCAAGACGCTATCGAGTTACATCGGGCAGTACAAGAAACAAAAGCACGAAAAGCTCTATTACTGGATACAAGACTGGGTGGAAACCCATCCGGCAGAGACCGCAGAGACATAACAAGATTCGACTGAAATTCGATTCAGATTCGATTCAGATTCGATTAGCGTTCGATTGGCAGAAATAGTCAGTCGAACGCTTGTTTTTTGGCATCAGAAAACAACAAATAATTGAGCCTAAGACATTCGCAACTATCTGATAATCAATCACAAACAAAATCACCCTAAAACTTTTTGAAAATAATTCCGAAAACATTTGGAGCGTATATAATAGAACTCTACTTTTGCACCCAGCGATCTTTGAAATGTTGAAACACCCAAGCCGCCGTGAAGGCACGACGGCCACCACCAAGAAGTATCCTCTTCACTCGTACGAACATTCTCTCGCGATCACCCAGGTTGAGTCGGCATTGGCCTGGTGTGTGACTTAGCCGACAAGTGTTATTTTCTACAGATGAAATTTTATTTGCCAATGAAACACGTTTTTTATCAAGGTGGGCACAAAGTAGCCCGCACCATCACTAACCGCGAGGATTTCCTCGCCCTACGCAACTCAGCAGACAACCTCTCGAATGTCGCACTCGCCCGTATGGGCAATGCCGAGGCCAAGGCTCGTCTGGTGCAGTTTGCTTACAACGATCTGATGCCCGACGGCAAGGTGGCAGGCTGTTGCCATCCGTCGGACCATTTCTTCCACGACATCGACTGCTACGACGCCGCTCAGGCAGCCGAGGCCAAGGAACGAATCCTCTCGATGAAAGACGCCATCGGCCTGTGGATGCTCGAAAAGTCTGTCGGCGGCGGGTGGCATCTGGTATGTCAGCGCGAACGTGGCAAGACCATCCTTGAGAATCAGGTGCGCATCGCCAGCCTCCTGAAGTTGGAGATGGATACCAACTGTCACGATCTGAGCCGTGTGGTCTACTCCACCAGTGGCTCCGAAGAAGATCTGGTGTATCTCGACGACCGTCTGTTTGAGGAGAGCATGACAGAGGAAGAGAGCGCCGAGGAGTATGAACTATTAAAGGTTCGTGTGCGTGAAGGGCGTGAGGAGGTGCCGGAGAGCGCCAAGCACGACCAGAAGCACTATCGTCCGTGGGAGGAAGAAGTTACACTGAGCGGCAGCACACAGGGGTCAGACCCTCTTGTGACGTCGGAGACATCACAGACGGGTCAGACCCCGTGTGCCGCCGAGGCCAGGGAGTTTCCAAAGGAGTATCACGGACACGCGTTTGAAGAGATCATCCGCAAGTACTGGGAACTGAACAATCACGGCTTTGAGCCAACCGTCGGCGACCGCGATGCGAAGACCTACGAACTGGCCTACGCCCTGCGACACATCTGCGGCAACAACTTCGACTGGCTCGACCAGGTGATCCCCTGCTACGACGGTTTCCCGCTGGAGGAGAAGCGCGCCAAGATCCGCAGTGCGCTGAAGAGCAACTACGAAGGTATGCCCCGTTCGCTGACCGTTGTGCTCGATGCGCTGGAAGGCAAGGCCGACTCAAAGGACGACTCCAAGGACGAGACACCCAAGCCGAACGACTTCTACTTCAATGCTCCCCAGCCTCCTGAGCTCTGCAAGCATCTGCCCAAGCTCATCCGTCTGCTCACCTCGAAGGTGCCTGGCCCCTACAAGGCCGCTGTGGCCAGCAGCGTCTTCCCTGCACTGGGCGCACACCTCTATCAGACCACCTTTAAATACACAGACAATGTGGAGCATGAGGCGACGCTGATGGACTGTCTGGTGGCAGAGTCGGGCACGGGTAAGGGTTGCATCGACAAACCCATCGACCACATCATGGCCGACATCCGAGAGCGCGACGCCGTCAACGAGAAGCGCGAGGCCGAGTGGAAGGAGGAGATGAACACCAAGGGTGCCAACAAGGACAAGTCGAAGCGTCCTGAGGGCCTGATCATTCAGGAGATTCACGGCGATATGACCAATGCCGCACTGGTCACCCGTACGGACGAGGCCGAAGGTCATTTCCTCTATGTGAAGGTGAACGAGATCCAGATGTTCGACGCCCTCAAAGGCAACGGCAAGGCTGGTCATCAGTATCTGGTGATGTGTCTCTCGTTCGACCCCAACAACCGCTACGGCCAGACGCGTATCGGCACCCAATCGGTGACCAAGACCGTCTGCCTGCGCATGAACTGGAACGCCTGCACCACGCCCAAGAAGGTGAAGAAGTATTTCAAGCCCGTCTGTACCGACGGCCCTGTGCAGCGCATCAGCTTCAGCACCATCCCCCAGCGCGAGATCGGAGCCGACCAACTGGTGTTCGGCGACTACGACGCCATGTTCGACGCAGAGCTGAAGCCGTATATCCTCAACCTCTGTGCATCGCGAGGACTCATCGACTGTCCGCAGGCCACCAAGCTGGCCAAGAAGTTGCAGAAGGAGTGTCAGGAACTGGCCGTGCTCTCCCAGAGCCGCGTGTTCGACGATCTGTCTCACCGTGCCTGCGTCATCGCCTGGCTGAAAGCCTGTGTACTCTACGTGGCCAACGGCTGCAAGTGGGAGAAGAGCATCGAGGAGTTTGTGCGCTGGTCGCTGCAGAACGACCTCTGGTGCAAGATGAACTTCTTTGGAGCGATGATTGCCGCCGAGACAGATGACACCTGCTACGAGACCAAGCGCGGGCCTCAGAACATGCTGATGATGCTGCCTGATGAGTTCACGATGGACGATGTGTTGCGCGTACGCCAGCAATGCGGTCTGTCATTGAAGGGAGCCGGTGAGCAGACCCGTCAGTGGAGCTCGCGAGGGTATGTGACAGTTGTGACAGATAATTCCTTCCGCAAGCTCAAATACAAGACGGCGGTGTGACCAGATATCTCACAATGGGGCGCTCGGCTTTGCCGCTTGCTACCAAAGGGACGCAAGACCGACCCCGTTGTGAGATTTTTTGAAGTTTCTGCGAAAAAAGATGCACGATTCAGAAAAATTGCTTAAATTTGCAGTCGAAATCAGAGTTTGGAATGATCAGGACTTTAACCATCAGCCTCGTGACGCTATGCCTTTTCCCTATCAAAGGCAGGAGTCAGGCGTTTGAGCTGCGGAAAGAGAACGACAGCCTGTATTGGCTCGGCGTGAAGGGCGGAAGCAAGAGCGATGAGTGGCGGATAGAGCATCCGGTGTATCAGTTCCAGACGGGGGATGTAGATAGAGATGGCAGCGAGGATGCGATGGTGGGAGTTATTAAGAAGACGAGGTACTATCCGATGGGAAAAAGGCTGTTCATATTTAAACAGATAGATGCAAAAGCGGGAGTGAGAAGACAAGAAGGGCGGATCAGACCACCCCTAACCCCTCCTACTCAGGAGGGGAAGCTGCCGCAGGAGTCATCTCACGCCACTGCGTCTATGCACCGCAGGAAGTTAGTGCGACCGATGTGGTTGGGATCGAAGCTGGGAGGTATTCTGGAAGATTTCCGATTCGTGGCACCAGTAGAGGGCGACAGTATAGGTCGGATAAGAGCATTGGAATCGACCATAGACTCGCGTTATGTGGTATCAGACTATAAGTGGAGCGGCTTCGGTAT
>JAEEGH010020498.1_pt1 | contig 13743 bp, 12 predicted proteins | sample 9134181 | NCBI WGS metagenome assembly JAEEGH01 (sample SAMN16246544, study PRJNA631951) | gut metagenome | biome: gut microbiome; feature: rumen; material: DP-attached | host: Bos | place: Iran: Karaj | collected 2018-10
TAAGGGCATGAACTATTTTGTGGAGGCTATTCAACAACTGATTCTCCAATATCCTGAGATGAAGGAAAATACGGGTGTAGCCATCCTTGGTGGACATGCTGAAGAAGTTGCGTCACAACTGGCATTGCCATCTTATCCACTAGGCTACGTCAGCGATTCCCGACGTATTGTCAGTGTATATAATGCTGCCGATGTCTTTGTGTTACCTTCCCTGGAGGATAATCTTCCCAACACGTTGATGGAATCGATGGCATGCGGTGTTCCTTGCGTCAGTTTCCGTGTCGGTGGTATCCCTGAGATGATTGACCATCAGGTGAATGGCTATGTGGCGCTCCCTCGCGATGCGGAAGATTTGGCTCACGGCATCCATTATGTGTTGGCTGAGGCTGACTACGCCGATCTGAGCCGGAAGTGTTTGAAAAAGGTCGCTCACAGCTATTCGCAACAAAGTGTAGCAAACCAATATATTGAAGAATATCAGCAAGGAATGAACCCCTAAAGTCCAAAATAGATGAATCCATTGACACAAACTCTTTTACTCTCGGCATCTACCCTGCGCATGTTGCCGCATATCGCCATCTTCCTCCTGAAGAAAAAGAAAATAGTCGACGATTTGCTGAAGGTGCAGGATGGCAAGCCTACAGTTCTTAATTTCATCAAAGCCTGTACCCGCGAGCGGACGTTCCGCAATTTGTTCTATTATCGGATAGGGGAATATTTGGCTACTCCTATCCAGTGGTTGCTGCCGCCGGAACGTACGTTGACCATCTGGTGTCCGAGAATTGGTCCAGGAGCTCATTTCGAGCATAACTACGCTACGTACCTGAATGCGGAGAGTATAGGCCGTGATTTCTACTGCCTGCAACTGGTCACGTTGGGCAATGGCAAAGGAGGTCGTCCTACTATTGGCGACAATGTGAGTATTTATACTGGTGCCATTGTCTATGGTGGCATCCGCATCGGTAATAACGTCAAGATAGCTGCAGGTTCTGTAGTCTTTCACGACGTACCGGACAACTGCATAGTGGCAGGCAACCCCGCAACAATAGTCAAGAGTATATGATACGATTTACCATAGTAACGATAACCTATTATGCCGATAAGGTGTTGCAGCGAACACTCGACAGTGTCCGCCGGCAGACTTGTCAGGAAATCGAGCACCTGATCATCGACGGTGCCTCGAAAGACGGGACGGTAGCAATGGCAGAAGCCTACCAACAGGAAGTTTCCTATGAGGTCGTCATCCTGTCCGAACCAGACAAAGGCATCTATGATGCGATGAACAAGGGACTCCACAGGGCGACAGGCGACTATCTGGTCTTTCTTAATGCCGGTGATACCCTCCATGCTGACAATACCTTGGAGACCATTGCCAACTGCCAAAGGCTAACAGCCAACAGCCAACCACCCGCTGTCATCTACGGAGATACCGCCATCGTGGATATGAACGGCAACTTCCTCCACCTGCGCCGTCTGCGTCCTCCTAAGCAACTTACATGGAAATCGTTCCGGCAGGGAATGCTCGTCTGTCACCAGGCTTTCTATGTACGTACAGATATCGCCCAGCAATATGACTACGACCTGCAATATCGTCATTCGGCAGATGTCGACTGGTGTATCAAGGTCATGAAAAAGGCAGATGAGTTACAGTTACCTTTAGTTAATACTCATGAGATACTTGCTGACTTTATGGAAGGTGGTAACACCACCCAGAATCATCGTGCCTCATTGAAAGAACGCTACCATGTGATGTGTTGTCATTACGGCTGTGTCCAGACTTTCTTCCTTCACCTTTGGTTTGTCATCCGCAACTTTCTTCGAAGTTAATTTCTATAAAACAGACGTGTATTGGAAGAATTCTTCGTATCTTTGCACCCATCAAAACAACAATAATAATGAAAAAGACAATGTTATTGTCAGTTGTTGCCATGGCACTGCTGACATCATGTGGTGGTAAACTCGGTGCTCTTTCCGCCGATAACTTTAAGGTAGTCCCCAGTCCTTTAGAGACAGAGGGCGGACAAGTGCAGGCTACCATCAACGGTATGTTCCCGGAACAGTATATGAACCGTAAGGCGGTGGTTACTGTGACACCCGAGCTGCGCTACACCAAGAACGGGGTGCAGCAGGCATTGAAAGGACAGTCAGCGACTTTCCAAGGTGAGAAGGTGATGGGTAACGACCAGACGATTTCCTACCTGTTAGGAGGACATTACACGATGAAGACGGCATTCCCCTATGAGGCAGCGATGCAGCAGAGCGACCTCTTCCTGACTTTCGACGCCAAGGTTGGTAAGAAGGAAGTGAAAGTGCCTGCCGTGAAGGTCGCTACGGGTGTCATCGCCACCAGTGAGCTCTACCATCAGACCGTCAGCAGTGCACAGCCCTGTGTGGCACCTGATGCTTTCCAGCGTATCACAGAGCAGAAGCTCGACGCCAATGTGAAGTTCCTTATCCAGCAGGCAGAGCTGCGCAAGAGTGAGCTGCAGTCGAACTCCGTCCAGGATTTCGTGAAACTGTTACAGCAGATTGCCCGTGACCAGGAGGGACTGAACCTCTCTAATGTGGAGATCTCTGCCTATGCCTCTCCTGATGGTGGTCTGAAACTCAATGAGCAGCTTGCCAACAAACGTCAGCAGAACACCGAGACTTATGTACGCCAGCAGTTGAAGAACGCCAACCTGGAAGGTGGTATCAGCTCCGAGTATACCGCCCAGGACTGGGAGGGTTTCCAAGAGTTGGTGAAGGCAAGTAACATACAGGACAAGGATGTCATCCTGCGTGTCCTCTCCATGTACCAGGATCCTCAGGAGCGTGAGCAACAGATCAAGAATATGAGTCAGGGCTTCCGTGAGCTCGCCGAGGGCGTGTTGCCAGAGTTACGTCGTGCCCGTATGACCATCAACTACGAGGTGATCGGTCGTGACGACGAGCAGATTTTCAACCAGTATCAACAGGATGCCTCGAAACTCAGTGTGGAGGAACTAATCTACGCTGCCTCCATCGCTACCACAGACCGTGAGAGAGAGGATATCCTGAAGACCACCGCCCGTCTGTATACACAGGATGCAAGAGCCTATAACAACCTCGGTACCCTTGCTATGCAACAGGGTAATTACGAGGAGGCTAAACGTTATTTCCAACAGGCACAGGCTGTCCAGAAATTGCCAGAGACCAGTGCTAACCTCGGACTGATGGCACTGCAACAAGGAGATGTCCAGACTGCCGAGAACCTGATAGCCCAGTCTTCGGGTGCCTCTGGTCTTGCTGAGGCTTTAGGAAACCTGCACCTGGCACAAGGTAACTATGCCCTTGCCCAGCAGGACTTCGGCTATCGTCCCAGCAACAGTGCGGCACTCGCCCAGTTGTTGAACAAAGACTATGCCCGTGCCCAGCAGACCTTGAAGAATATCAAGAACCCTGACGGTATCACAGACTATCTCGCAGCCATCGTACAGGCTCGTCAGGAGAACTATGACGCGGCAGCTTCTTTCCTGCGTAGTGCACTGCAGAAGAACCCCGGGCTCAAGACTTATGCCGACAAGGACCTGGAGCTGGTAAAGGTACAAAAATAAAGCGTAAGGACGTAAAAAGGTAAAAGGAGATGGAAAGACTGCAGCCGATAGGATTTCTTAAGAAGGTGATGTGTTATCTGCCTTTATGTCTTTTTACCTTTTTACTCTTGTCTTGCGGACCAGAAGGGAATAAGTTCCGCCTGTCTGGTCGTCTGCGTAATATCAACCAGGGTGAGTTCCTGATATACAGTCCTGACGGTGGCTTTGTCGGAGTGGACACCATCAAGGTGCGGAACGGTCGTTTCGCCTATGAGAAGGAAGTACGTAATATGGTGACGCTGATCATCGTCTTCCCGAACTTCAGTGAGCAGGCAGTGTTCGCTACACCAGGTGAAGAGGTGGAGATCAAGGGTGACGCCACCCATTTGAAGGAGATGACCATCAAGGGAACCGATGAGAATGACGAGTTGACCAAGTTACGTGCCCGTGTCAACAAACTGACTCCTCCGGAGATTCCCGGTGCCATCGCTCAGTTCATAGAGGAGAACCCCACCTCTATCGTCAGCATGTATTTACTTGACAAATACTTTGTGTCAGTGAAGGAGCCAAACTATTCAGAAGGACAGCGGCTGGCAGCCCTGATGCTGAAAGCCGACCCGGATAATGGAAGACTGCGAAAGCTGGGCAAACAACTTGAGGGACTGAAGAATAGTCGGCTGCAAGTCGCTCTTCCTTCATTTGCGGCTACGGATCTCAAGGGTAGAAAGATCAGCAGCGGTGAGATGAGAGGAAAGGTGGGAGTAATCACCACATGGGCATCATGGAACTATCCTAGTACGGAGATTCAGCGTCGGTTACGCCGGCTCCAGCGTAAATACCCCAACCAGCTCTCTCTTGTCAGCATCTGTTTGGATGGTGCCAAGAAAGAGGTGCAGCAACGAGTTGACAGGGACACCCTTGACTGGGCTGTCGTGTGGGATGGGAAACTGTTCGAGACACCATTGGTGCAACAGCTCGGACTGTTTGTCGTTCCCTCCGTCATCGTCGTCAATAAACAAGGGAAGATCGTCGCTCGTGACCTGGAGCTTAATAATGTGGAGCAGGATATAGAGAAATACCTGAAGTAATCACACATCAGGCTCGAAGAGCACTACTTTCCCCGCTTTCAGTGACGCAGGAACATCAATAAGCCGCTGGTTACTGCTTCCTCGGAACAACAGGCTTTCATCACGTAATGACTTGATGAAAGGACCATCAACCAATACATCAATAAGCTCCAGCAGCTGGCGATGGCGGGGGTTGTTTATCAGTGTCTCAAAGGTGAAACCAGTAAAGCACCAGATATCCTTAGACGTCCGCTGGCGAATGGCACGTGCCAGTTCTGTGAATCCCTCAGGCTGATACATCGGGTCACCTCCGGAGAACGTCACGTTGGCATAAGGGTCAGCCTCTATGATACGCATGATCTGCTCTGTCGACATCGGATGACCACCACTGAAGTCCCATGATTGTGGATTATGGCATCCAGGACATGCGTGACGGCAACCGGCACAATAGATAGAGGTCCGGAATCCCGGACCGTCTACCATTGTGTCTTCTACGATATCTAATACGGAGATCATAGTTATATAGTTACTATAGTACTATAGGAACTATAGTTTTTAGAAGAGATTCTGTTGCTGGGAGCCCTCGATATGGGTCACACGGTCATTGAGCTCACAGAGCTTGCCATGATTCCAACGATCAGTGGTTCCTACGAGATAGCCTGTGATACGTTGCAGCTTGTCAATATTCGTACTACCGCACTTAGGACATTTCTCCAAATGTGGAGCCGCGTTCTCATAGCCACAGTCCATACAGCGGTTACGATTATGGTTGACAGAGCCATAACCCATATCCAGCTTATCCATCATATCCACCACACTCATGATGACCTGAGGGTTATGGGTGGCGTCGCCATCAATCTCCACATAGAAGATATGACCGCCACGAGTCAGCTCATGATAGGGAGCCTCTACTTCCGCTTTATGACGGGCGGAGCATTTATAATATACAGGAACGTGATTGGAGTTGGTGTAATAGTCACGATCGGTAACACCAGGGATCACGCCGAACTCCTTACGGTCTTTCTTGGTGAACTTACCACTGAGTCCCTCTGCCGGGGTGGCAAGGACAGAATAGTTATGCTGATAACGCTCACTGAAATCGTTGACACGCTGACGCATATAACTGATAATCCTCAGTCCCAGCTCCTGAGCCTCCTCGCTCTCGCCATGATGCTTACCAATAAGTGCTACCAGACACTCAGCGAGACCAATGAAGCCAATACCCAGTGTACCTTGGTTGATGACACGCTCAATGGTGTCGTTAGGACCGAGCTTGTCGGCACCAATCCACAGGCTGCGCATCAACAAGGGGAACTGTTTGACAAAGGCGGTCTTCTGGAACTGGAAACGCTCATCTAACTGTTTGGCTGCTGTCTCCAATAACTCGTCAAGCTTCGCGAAGAACTTGGCGATACGTGCCTCCTTGTCTTTTACGTCCATACACTCAATGGCGATACGTACGATATTAATCGTAGTAAACGAGAGGTTACCACGACCGATGGATGTCTTGGGACCAAAGCGGTTCTCGAAGACACGGGTGCGGCACCCCATGGTAGCCACCTCATGGATATAACGCTTAGGATCGTCGGCACGCCACTCACTATCCTGATTGTATGAGGCATCAAGATTCAGGAAGTTCGGGAAGAAACGACGCGCCGTCACCTTACAAGCCAACTGGTAGAGGTCGTAGTTGGGATCCTGCGGGAGATAGTTGACACCTCTCTTTTTCTTCCATATCTGGATGGGGAAGATCGCGGTCTCACCATTACCCACTCCCTGATACGTGCTGTTGAGCAGCTCACGCATGATACAACGTCCCTCGGCAGAGGTATCCGTACCATAGTTGATACTGGAGAAGACCACCTGATTACCACCACGGGAGTGGATTGTGTTCATATTATGGATAAAAGCTTCCATCGCCTGATGGACACGTCCCACCGTCTTGTTGATGGCATGCTGGCGGACACGGTCGATACCCGTCAACTTGTCAAGAGGTTGTTTGATATAGTCCATGAGCACCTCGTCATACAAGGAGCTATAGTCCTCCCCGTTGAGGTCCTCCAAGGCTTTCAGCTCTTCTATATAAGAACTGCGGACATAAGGAGCGAGATAGAAGTCAAAGGCGGGAATAGCCTGACCACCATGCATCTCGTTCTGGGCACATTCCAGAGAGATACAAGCAAGCACTGCCGCCGTCTCGATACGTTTGGCAGGACGACTGGCGCCATGTCCTGCGATAAAACCTTGTGTCAGGATATTGTCAAGCGGGTGCTGCACACAGGTCAGTGACTTCGTGGGGTAATAGTCCTTGTCATGGATATGCAGGTAGTTATGCTCCACAGCGTCACGACTTTCCGGTGAGAGCAGATAGTCGTCGACAAACGGTTTGGTACTCTCTGAGGCGAACTTCATCATCATACCGGCAGGAGTGTCGGCGTTCATGTTCGCATTCTCACGTGTGACATCATTGTTCTTGATGTTCACGATATCCAGGAACACGTCACGGGTCTTTGCCCTGCGGGCGATGGAGCGCTGGTTACGATAAGCGATATAGCGTTGTGCCACGTCTTTTCGCGCACTCTTCATCAGTTCCATTTCCACGGCATCCTGAATCTCCTCAACCGTCATCTGCGAATTACCCTTAGCGGCAATACGGTCGGTGATGGTCTGCAGCAATCGCTCATCCTCTCCCTTGTCAGTATGGAGCATCGCCTTGCGAATAGCAGCCATGATTTTTTGTTCGTTGAATCCCACAATGCGCCCATCGCGCTTAACGACTGTTTGTATCATAGTTGTAATTTATATTTTGTTTTTAGTTTTCTTATAGTAACTTTCTGTAACAACGGTGACGACGATGCTGGGTAGCCTCCAGGTATTGCCATTGTCCTCTCATATGTTCATTGGATTCCATCTGGGGCATTGCTTCTGCCCATTTAAAGCCATAGCGTTGGAACCATTGGATAAGGTCGTCGAAGATCAAGGAGTTGGCACCTTTGGCACGATATTCAGGAAGAACCCCGATAAGCAGTAAGTCAACCACATCTGTCTTATGCCATTTTAGAACTTTGTAGATATGCCACCATCCAAAGGGAAGGAGTCTGCCGTCTCGTGTCTTCCTTAATGCGTTGTTGAATGAGGGGAAGGTAATGCCAAACCCCACCAGCTTATGCTCAGGAGTATTCCAGTCCTCAATGGCTGTTATCAAATTCAGGTCAGCAACTTTGATATACTGGTCAACAAGCTGGCTGATTTGTTTCTCAGAGAGTTGGGAATAGCCATAGAGGTCCTTATAGGTCGCATTGATAACATCGAAGATCTCCTTACCCTTTCCCTTAGAGAGAAGCTCTTGACGACTGTATTTTTTTACGTGGAGGTTATAGCGGCTGCGGATCATCTCCGCAATCTTATGGAACTTATCAGGAACTTTCTCAGGAACTTTCACCCGATACTCCATATAGTCATTGTCTTTCTGAAAACCGCCTAATTGCTCTATATATTGGACATAATAAGGATAATTGTAGTTGATGTACATCGTAGCATCCTGCTCAAAGCCCTCCACCAGTAAGCCTTCACGATCCATATCGGTAAAGCCCAGCGGACCAGCGATCTCTGTCATGCCCCTCTCTTCCCCCCAGGTAATCACCTGGTTAATCAAGGTGCGGCATACTTCTATATCCTCTATAAAGTCGAGCCACCCAAAGCGTACTTCCTTACGTTGCCATCGCTCATTAGCACGATGGTTGATGATAGCAGCCACACGTCCTACCATCTTACCCTCGCGAAAAGCCATGAAATAATCGACTTCGCAGAACTCGAAACATGCGTTCCGGTCACGCCGCAAAGTATTCATTTCGTCTGAGTATAGAAACGGGACAGCCTGCGGGCATCCACGATATAAGTCATAATGGAACTGGACAAATTGCTCTAAGTCCTCCAAGTTATTGACTTTTCTGATTTCTATTGCTTTCATAGTACCCCGACCGAGAATCGAACTCGGAACTAAGCTTTAGGAGAGCCTTGTTATATCCATTTAACTATCAGGGCTTCGTCTAAGTGTTTGCAAAGATACAAAAAAGTTTAGAGTTTAGAGTTTAAAGTTTAAAGTTTTTGAGTACCTTTGCATCATATTTTATATATTTTAAACTATGGGAAAATTAATCATTAACTCTTATGACGAGTTTGCCGCCCATCTGGGTGAGGAATTAGGTACCTCCGAATGGCTGGAGGTGGACCAGGACCGTATCAATCTGTTTGCGGATGCCACGCTGGATCATCAATGGATTCATGTTGATGTGAATCGTGCTAAAGAAGAGAGTCCATACAAGAGTACCATCGCACATGGATACCTGACGTTGAGCTTGCTGCCTTATATGTGGGATCAGATCATTGAGGTTCACAACATTAAGATGCTGGTTAACTATGGCATGAACGACATGCGCTTTGGACAACCTGTGATTACTGGTAGCCGTGTGCGATTAGTTACTAAGTTGCACAACATACAGAACTTACGTGGAATCTGCAAGGCAGAGATCAAATTCTTCATTGAGATAGAGGGACAGCGGAAACCAGCCCTTGAGGGTATTGCCTCCTTCCTTTACTATTTTGAGAATTAAAGAAGGAAGAAACCCTGTTGAACACCAGTCCGACAGGGTTTCTTCTTATATACTAACCAAGGTCTTTGTTGATCAGTTCCAATAGCTTCTCTACCGCTTCTTCCTCTGGGATATTCTTCTCCACACAGACCTTCTGTTTGTACAGACTGATCTTTCCTCTTCCTGCTCCCACATAGCCATAGTCAGCATCCGCCATCTCACCGGGACCGTTGACGATACAACCCATGATACCGATCTTCAAACCGACCAGATGACTGGTGGCTGCCTTGATGCGGGCAATGGTTTCCTGTATATTATATAAGGTACGCCCACAACCCGGACAGGAGATATATTCTGTCTTAGTGAATTTAATACGGGCAGCCTGAAGGATGGCGTCGGCGAGTTCTACGAGACGGGACTCTTCGAAAGATATATTGCGGATGATCAGTTTCGTGGCTTTTTTGTCAATGAGCAGGGCACCTACAGCCATAGCAACCTTCAATTGAAGCGTCTCCCAGTCTTGACAGAAGACTGTGAGGGTGATGGTATCATCCTTAATGGATTTTTCAGCCTCTTCACGCAAAAGCGTACATTCAGGAATCAGATCCACCAACTTGCGGGCAACGGGAATCTCATACTCTGGCTCTTCGGAGAGAGACACACGGATGGTGTCGCCGATACCCTCTGTTAACAAGGCTCCGATACCCACGGCACTCTTGATTCTGCCATCCTCGCCTTCGCCAGCCTCTGTCACCCCTAAGTGCAACGGATAATGCATATCCTCCTTGTCCATCGTCTTCACCAACAAGCGGACCGTGGTGACCATCACGACAGTATTGCTTGCCTTGATACTGATAACGATATCGTTGAAGGCTTCCCGTTTGCAGATACGCAAGAACTCCATGCAGCTTTCCACGATACCCTCTGGGGTGTCACCATAGCGTGACATGATACGGTCGGAGAGAGAACCATGGTTCACACCTATACGGATTGCCGTATGATGTTCCTTACAGATATTCAGGAACGGTACGAGCTTCGCCTCTATCTTCTTCAACTCGGCGGCATATTCCTCATCGGTATATTCCAGATGTTTGAAGACACGTCCTGGATCTACGTAATTGCCTGGGTTGATGCGTACCTTCTCACAATATTGGGCAGCGACATCGGCGACATGAGCCGTGAAATGTACGTCAGCGACCAATGGGGTATGGTAGCCGTCTTCTTTCAGACGTGCTGAGATATTTTTCATGTTCTCTGCCTCACGAGTACCCTGCGTGGTGAAACGCACCAGTTCACCACCAGCATCAATGATACGTTTCGCCTGTGCCACACACCCCTCAGTGTCATTGGTATCCACTGTTCCCATCGACTGGATACGAATAGGGTTGTTACCACCTATCTCTATATTGCCGACACGGGTGACGGAAGACTTTCTTCTTTGATAAGCCATTTAGTTTGTCTTAAATTGATACTTTACTTCGGCAAGTTCTTTGTTTGCTTTCACGATTTTCTCCTTCAGACTACTCTTATAGTCGCTCAATCGCTGTGCGACGGCCTCATCACTAAGGGCGAGCATCTCGACAGCAAGGATAGCGGCATTCTGTGCACCATTCACACCAACAGTGGCGACAGGGATGCCTGGGGGCATCTGGATAATGCTGAGCAGAGCGTCAAGTCCGTCGAGCATTCCCTTGACGGGGACACCAATAACAGGCAGTGTGGTGCTGGCGGCAATGACTCCGGGGAGTGCTGCTGCCATGCCTGCGGCGGCGATGATCACCCGGATACCACGTCCTTTAGCGTTGCGGGCAAAATTCTCTACTTCCTCTGGGGTACGATGTGCCGAGAGGGCATTGACTTCAAACGGTACCTGCATCTCATCAAGTAACTTGCAGGCTTTCTCCATAACGGGCAGATCACTGGTACTGCCCATGATAATGCTGACAATTGGATTCATATTTTCTATTTTTAAAATTTATATGAACAATATCGCAATGGCTGCGCACACAAAACCGACCCAGAAGCCACCGACGACTTGTGAGAGGGAATGCTGGCGAAGCACCATGCGACAGGTACCTAAGATACCTGCTACGATAAACACGACACATAACCACCAAACAGGATTGAAGTCCAGATATTCGGCGAAGGCGAAGAGTGCTCCGCCCACACCACCGATGGCCGCAGTATGGGTGGAGATCTTCCACCATACGTTAATCAGTGCACAGATAATCTGTACCATCAGTGCCGCGATGACTATAGATATCATAAAATGGGGCATATGCAGACGCTCCATGATATAGATACATGTGAAATAACAAACGATGGAAAGGATGTAAGGCACCATACGTCGCTCCCTTTGTCCGAGTTCGATGAGGCTCCATCCCTGATAACGACGGTAGAAGTGAATCATCAGGGAAGGCAGCAGAATGGTAAACAGATAGACCATGATAAGTACTTGCAGTTTATATGCCCATGGGAAAATACTCATATAACTGAAAGTAAATAGGGCTATCAGTCCAATGATAGGGAGGTAGAAGGGAGTGAAGAGCATGCTGATCACCCGCGCTATCAATATGATTTGTTGCCGCTGTCTCATTTCCTTAGTCTTGCGATGGGTATTCCTAACTGTTCGCGGTATTTTGCCACGGTACGACGGGCAATAGGGTATCCCTTCTCTGCGAGGAGTTTGCCTATAGCCTCGTCGCTCAAAGGTTTTTGCTTGTCCTCCGCATCAACGAGGTCACGCAAAGTCGCCTTGATCTCTCTGGTGGAGAGCTCGTCCCCCTCCGCAGTCACGTAACTGTCACTGAAGAAATGACGCAAAGGGAACGTGCCCCAGCGGGTCTGTGCGTATTTGGAGTTGCTGACACGTGAGATCGTACTCAGGTCGAGCCCTGTCTTCTCTGCGATATCTTTTAAGATCATCGGACGAAGCAACGCCTCGTCACCCTCCTCGAAATAACGGTGCTGCCACTGGATGATAGCTCTCATCGTCATAGTCAGTGTTTGACGACGTGTGCGGATGGCTTCTATGAACCCCATGGCGGCATCCACCTTCTTCTTGGTATAGAGCAATGCTTCCTTCATCTGACGGCTCATATGCTCTTTGTTGTCCTGATACTCCTTCAAGGTTTCCGTGAAGGACGGAGAAACATGCAGTTCTGGTATCTCTCCTGTGTTCAGTTGGAAGGTGACAGTACCATCATCTTGCGTGTCAACGATGAAGTCTGGTGTGATTTGCTGCATGGCACGTCCTACCGTCTCTCCTAAGGAAGCCCCGGGTTTGGGGTTGAGTTTCCGTAGCTCCTTCATCAGTGCGTCAGCCTGCAGGTCGGTGAGCCCCAGTGCTTGCTGGATTTTCTTCCAGTGTTTCTTGGTGAAAGCCTCAAAATAGTCTTGGACAACCTTCAGCATCAAGTCACGAAGGTGTGAGGGTTGGCGACGTTGTATCTGCAGGGTCAGGCACTCTTGCAGGGAGCGTCCTCCGATACCCGCAGGGTCGAACTCCTGCAGATAATGCAGCACGGACTCTATCTCTTGGGGTGTCGCGTCGATAGCGTGATAGATGGCAAGCTCATCGCTGATACTGTCAAGGGACTTACGAAGGAGACCGTCGTCGTCCAGGGAACCGATGAGGTATTCCATGATATCACGCTGCCGCTCGTCCAGGTCAATGACACCCATCTGCTCCTTGAGTTGATCATAGAACGACTGTGATGCTCCATACACCATCTCCTCCCTTTCCTCATGGTAATCCTGTCCTCCTTGATATACAGGCAGCTCCTCGTCGTCCCTGCCGATATTCTCCAAGGCAGCGTCCAGAGCCGACTGCCTCTCATCTTTCTCATAGTCATCGGAGGACTCGGAGTTTTCTGAGTACTCGGAATCCTCTGAGAACTCAGAATAATCTGACTCGTCACCAGTGTTGAACTCCAAGGCAGGATTGTCGTCCATCTCCGTATTGACACGCTCTATGAGTTGTGTGATGGGCAGCTCTATCAGCTGCGCCTGCAACAACTGCTGCTGCGTGATACTCTGCGTCTGTTTTAACGCCAGGGTCTGTTGCTGTTCCTGAATCTGCTCCTGCGCCATTTCGTCTGCAAAATTACGAAATAATTATCATTCGCGACAATTATTTAAAGTATTCTTTCAGTTGTTGTGCATAAGACGCCAACTGTTCGGTGTCGCTGTTACCATAGCGTTGCCATATCTCCTGACAGGCAGGGAAGAGCGGACTGGTCACCGTATCTTTCCTCCTGAGATAAGGGTCACAGTGCTGGAAAAGGACCATGATATCGACAATCTCTTTGGTAGAGATCTTCATCAGGCTCCCTATCTGTCGTATCTCTGGTGTCTCCGGAACCATCGTGACAGGTGTTAGTCGGAAATACTGGTCGAGTATGATGATCAACATGATAGGAGTGACAGGACTGTCCTCGCAGACTGGTCGGAAGTCACGCTCGAAGGTCTCTTGGATATCCACCCCTTCGTAGAAAAGGTTATTTCCGAATCCTCGCATCTGACGCCATA
>JAEEGH010020503.1_pt1 | contig 13741 bp, 13 predicted proteins | sample 9134181 | NCBI WGS metagenome assembly JAEEGH01 (sample SAMN16246544, study PRJNA631951) | gut metagenome | biome: gut microbiome; feature: rumen; material: DP-attached | host: Bos | place: Iran: Karaj | collected 2018-10
GGTCGCCGGTGCGGCTGCCCTTGACGAGACCATCAACAGGGGTGAAGCCCATCGAGGTCTCCACCGACTTGCCGTATTCAACGGCGGCGATGGAGGCACCACTGCCGAGGTGGCATGTCACGATCTTCGACTTCTTCCAATCCTTGCCAACGAAAGCAGCAGCCTTCTCGGCCACGTACTTGTGGCTGGTGCCGTGGAAACCGTAGCGGCGGATACGGTACTTCTCGTAGTATTCGTAAGGCACGGCATAGAGGTAAGCCTCAGGCGGCATGGTGCTGTGGAACGAGGTGTCGAACACAGCGGCCATCGGGATGCCGGGAAGCACTTCCTTCATGGCAGCGATGCCCTGCAAGGCACCTGGATTGTGTAATGGGGCAAGGTCGACGAGGTCTTTGATCATTTCAACGACATGGTCGTCAATAAGAACACTGTGGGAGAACTTCTCGCCGCCGTGGGCCACGCGGTGACCGACAGCGTTGATTTCCTTCAGGTCCTTGATGACCCCCATCTTCGGGTCGACCAAAGCCTTCAGCACCAGCTTGATACCTTCGGTGTGATTCGGGATGGGGAGTTGTTCGTAATATTTCTCGCCATTGTATTTGTGGGTGAATTCGCCCATTTCGAGGCCGATGCGCTCCAGCAAGCCCTTGGCCAGCAGGCGCGATGAATTGGCGTTCTCCATTTCTAGCAGCTGATATTTAATGGAGGAACTGCCGCAGTTTAAAACGAGGATTTTCATATTGAATGGTTGTAATTGTTTGATTTTTATGTTGGTTGGTTGTGTAGAGACGCACGGCCGTGCGTCTCTACACAACCAACGTTTTATTATTTTTGTTTCTGTGCAATAGCCTGATTACAGGTGATAGCCACCAGTTTGTAGACATCGTCAATCGAACAGCCGCGGCTGAGGTCGTTGCAGGGCTTGGCGAGGCCTTGAAGCACGGGACCGACGGCTTCGGCGCCAGCTAGACGTTGGACGAGTTTATAAGCGATGTTACCCACTTCGAGGCAGGGGAACACAAGGGTGTTGGCCTTGCCGGCGACAGGGCTGCCTGGAGCTTTGCTCGAACCCACTGAAGGCACGATGGCGGCATCAGCCTGCAACTCACCGTCCAAGAGGAGGTCGGGACGACGTTCCTTGGCGATGCGGGTGGCCTCGATGACCTTGTCGACCACCTCATGCTTGGCGCTGCCCTTGGTGGAGAAGCTCAAAATGGCGGTGATGGGGTCGATCTTGGCGATGGCCTTGGCTGTGTCGGCGGTGCAGATGGCGATTTCTGCCAGCTGCTCAGCCGTCGGCATGGGCGTGACGGCGCAGTCGGCGAAGACCATGCGGCCGTTGGTGCCGTAAGGGCATCCCTCGGGCAGGAACATCGTGAAGGCACCGCTGACGCAGGTCACGCCGGGCACGGTCTTGATGATCTGCAGGGCGGGACGGAGCATGTCGCCTGTGGTGCTGCGGGCACCGCTGACGAGACCGTCGGCCTCACCAGCCTTGACCATCAGGATGCCGAGATACATGAAGTTCTGGGCCAGTTCGTCGGCTTGTTCGGGGGTCATGCCCTTGGCTTTACGGAGTTCGTAAAGCAAATCTGCATATTTCTGCTTGTCGGGGTTGTTCTTCGGGTCGATGATGCGAGCCTTGCCGATGTTTTGGAGACCAAATTCAGCGGTCATCTCCTTGATTTTTTTGGCAGGTCCGATCAGAATGATGTCGGCGACACCGTCAGCCAAAAGGCGGTCGGCTGCTTTCAGGGTACGGGGCTCGTCGCCCTCGGGGAGCACAATGCGCTGCTTGTTGGCTTGGGCATTGGCAATGATTTCTTGCATTAAATCCATATTCAGTTGTTTAATTGTTGATTGATTATTGTTTAATTGATGATTTCAGAAATTAGACCTGCAAAGTTAGGAAAACTTTGCCTTGATTTGCAAATAATGCATTATTTTTGCAGCGCAATTTGAAAGTTATTCATGCCACAGTACCCCGACATATTCTATCATCCCTTTGCGCAGACGACTCAAGCCGTTGACAAAGTGCAGGCTGTCGATACCATCGCCTGCGATAGTGTGGTGCCGAGTTTTATCACCTCGGGTTTCGATGGCACGTTGACGCCTTTGGTGCGCATGAGCTATGAAATCCTTCAAGGCTGGAATTTGGCCTTGTTGGGCATATTGCTGTTGCTCATCGTTCTCAACAAGCAACTCTATCCCCGCCAGTTCCGTCAGGTGCTGTCGGTGCCAGGCGGAGTGGCCCACACCAACCAGTTGCTGAGAGAGTGGAATCCTGTGCGCAGTTTCCTTTGCGTTTCGTTCACTATGGGGTACATCCTCCTTATGGCGCTCTTTGTGCAAAAGAGTTGTGTGGTTTTGTCGCATGATGTGCTGTCCTACAATAGTTGGTCGATGTTTTGGACCATTTGTGGTTGTATGACAGGTTGGGTGCTGCTCCGTTATCTGATGCTGCATCTTGTCAATTGGCTCTTCGAGACCCGCGACACGGTTGATCGGCAAATGTCGGTCCAGTTTTCCATATCCATTTTCACCCTCATCGTGATGATGCCTGTCGTGCTGCTTTTGATTTATAATCCAACAAAATATTTTGTTTGGATTGGCATTGGTTTATTGGGATTGGCGGCCATTTTCAGGCTGGTTTTGGGCATTATTGAAACGAGAGTTGCAACAAAAATGTCCACGTTTTATATTTTTTTGTATCTTTGCGCCCTCGAAATCGCACCCGTTGCAACACTCGTGACCGCAGGCTGGCGTTACTTTAGTCAGGGAACTGTTTTTTAATGAGTTACACAACTTGGATGTGGGAAAAATTGAACGTTTTTAGTTCTTAAAATGAGAAGAAAAAGATGAAGATTAAGTCAATCTTGGTGTCACAACCCAAGCCTGCCGACATTTCGAAGACGCCCTTTGCCGACATGATGAAGAAGTATGGTGTGAACTTCACTTTCGAGAAATTCATCAAACTCGATGATGTCACGGCAAGCGAGCTTCGTCAAGAACATATCAAACTTCCGGAATACACAGCCATCATCCTCACCAGCCGCAACGCCATCGACCATTTCTTTAGGGTGGCCAAGGAAATGCGCTACGCTGTTCCCGAAACGTTGAAATACTTCTGCATCAATGAGTCGACGGCCTTCTACCTGCAACGTTATGTGCAATACCGCAAGCGTAAGGTGTTCTATGGCAACCAGACCTTGAATGATCTCATCGACATCATGAAGAAGCACAAGGATGAGAAATACCTTTATTGCTGCTCCGACATCAGTTCCGACTCGACCATCGACCTGCTGACCGCCGCCAAGTTGAATTTCACCAAGGCGGTGATGTTCCGCACGGTGCCTGCCGATTTGAAGGATGTGGTGAAAATCAACGAATACGACATGTTGGTCTTCTTCAGCCCTGCCGGAATCCACTCGCTGAAAGAGAACTTCCCCGATTTCGAACAGAAGGAAGTTGCCATCGGTGGTTTTGGCGAGGCCACCTGCCAAGCCATTATAGATGCTGGCTTTGAACTTAATTTCCGTGCACCTACACAGACGGCTCCTTCAATGACTATGGCCATTGAGGAGTATATCGCTGCCGAGTACAAGAAGAGCAAGAAGAAATAAATACTTGTCTTCCAAAGCGTTTTAACCAATGACGGCTACGGAGGGACTCCCCAAATACGAGCGTATCTGCAAAGATAACGACATTCAAGCGCTTTTCGACAAAGGCGAAGGCTTCTCCGTGTATCCTTTTCGGGTTGTCTTCCTGTTTCGACACGATGAGAGCCGTCCTGTTACTGTCCGGTTGCTGGTTTCGGTGTCGAAGAAACGCTTCCATCATGCCTTCAAGCGTAATCGCGTGAAACGGTTGGTACGCGAAACATGGCGGCGTAACAAGGCTCCACTTTACGAAATCTGCGAAAGAGATAATATTTCCTTGGATGTAGCGTTAGTCTATACGGCTACGGTCATCCACAGCTATGAAGAGGTGTTCGAGAAGACCCGTAAAGCCGTCAATGAGTTGATTAAGAAGTATGTAGCTCGCCAACCATGAAACGCATTGCCCAACTTCCCGCCAAGTTCCTGATCCTTTTGATTCGGATTTATCAGGTGACGCTGTCGCCATTCATTGGAAAGAGCTGCCGCTACATACCCACCTGTTCCAACTACGGCATCGAGGCGATTCAGAAATATGGCTTCTTCAAAGGTGGCTGGCTCACCTTCAAGCGCATCCTCTCCTGCAACCCATGGGGCGGCAGTGGATACGACCCAGTGCCATAGCTGGGGATTCCCCTTCGGGAATGGAGGGGAGTCTATTAGTTTATGGCGGCGGTTGTAAATGTTGTGTTTGGGTAAGTGTTTTTCACCGCCGCAGTTTAAAAAGAAAATACTCCATTCCCCGAAGGGGAAACTAAACATAGTAATTGAATAATAGAATAAAATGAAGAGAATATCATTTGTCGCTTTAATCACAACCCTGTGCCTCTCCCTGAGCCTTGTCGCCCAAGAGAAACAGAACAACTTCGAAATCGCCAAGAGCCTCGACATCTATAACAGCCTCCTGCGCGAGCTTAACCTCAATTATGTCGATGAAATCAACCCAGGCGAACTCAATGAGGCTGCCATCAAAGCCATGCTCGATGGTCTTGACCCATATACGGTCTTCATCCCAGAGTCTGACATCGAGAACGCCAAGTTCATGACCACGGGCGAGTACGGTGGCATCGGCGCTGTCATCCAATATGACGGAGAGTTCACGAGAATCTCCGAACCTTACTATGGCTGGCCGGCACAGAAAGCAGGCCTCATTGCGGGCGACGTCATCTTAGAGGTGAACGGCGTAGACTGCAAGAAAAAGAACACCCAAGAGGTCAGCGACCTGCTGAAGGGACAACCTGGCACTGAGGTGACGATTAAGCTTAAACGTTATGGTCAAGATAAACCATTGGAAATCAAGCTGAAGCGCGAAAAAGTGAAAATCGACAACATACCTTATTATAAGGTGTTTGACAACGGTGTCGCTTATCTCTCTTTGAGTGGCTTTACCCGCGATGCGGCTCGGGAGTTGAAGGAGAAGTTCATGGAAATGCGCAAAGACCGCCAGTTAAAAGGTTTCATCCTTGACCTGCGCGGCAATGGAGGTGGTCTGATGAATGAAGCAGTCGACATTGTCAACCTGTTCATCCCCAAAGGCAAAGCTGTCGTTTCGATGAAGGGTAAGGCTGCCAATGCCAACAGCATGCACCCCACTACCAACGATCCTGTTGATTTGGAAATTCCCTTGGCTATCCTTGTCGATGGCAACAGTGCCTCGGCCAGTGAGATTGTGGCAGGTGCTATCCAGGATTATGACCGTGGTGTCATCATCGGTCAAAGGACATTCGGTAAAGGATTGGTGCAGAATATCTTGCCTCTGAGCTACAATACGCAGATGAAAGTCACGGTGGCGCATTATTACATCCCGAGTGGGCGCTGCATTCAGGAAATCGACTATTCGCACAAGAAAGACACCACCCAAATGAAGAAAGACACCCTTGGCAAAGCTTTCAAGACCATGGGCGGTCGCACAGTCTATGAAGGTCACGGCATTATGCCCGATGTGAAAGTTGACCGCGACCCCTATGCTACTGTGACAGCCTATCTCTATGCCAAGAACTACATCTTCGACTATGCCAATAAGTACTACAGCGAGCACAAGAGCATCGATTCTGCCGACCGCTTCCAGATTGATGAAGCCACCTATCAGGATTTCATGAAGTTCGTGAAAGACAAGAAGTTCAGCTATACCACAGAGAGCGAAAAAGCTATTGAGAAGTTGAAGAAGACTGCAAAGGATGAGGGTTATCTCGACAAGATTCAACCGCAGATTGACCTTTTGGAGAAGAACCTCGCCGCCGAGAAAGACAAAGACCTGCTCAGCAACCGCAAGGACATTGAGGAGTTGCTGCGTTCGGAGATTGTAGGTCGTTACTATTATCAAAAGGGTCGTATTGTCACTTCGTTGAACGACGACCCCGACTTGAAACGTGCTTTTGAAATCTTGCTCAACACCAACGGCAAAGATGAATACCACACCATCCTGAGTGGCAAGTGATGACCTCGAAGGCTTCCATACGACCCTATCTGAATCAAGCCTACTTGTTGGGTTTGCTGATGGTGGCGGTGGGACTCACGCTGTCGCCCTTCTTGATGGGCATGTCGCAGTTTTGGCTTGTCATCGTCTGGTTCGTTGATGCCCTTACTCCCCCTTTTAAGGGGGGCGGGGGGATAAAAACAAAACTTTCCCGCTTCTTCCACAACAAAGCCGCCGTCCTCCTGGTTGCTTTCTACCTCATGCATGTTGTTGGTCTGCTCTGGACTTCCGATTTCCAGTATGCCCTGAAAGATCTTCGTGTAAAGTTGCCCATTTTGGTCATGCCTTTTGTGCTGTCGAGCATGGAACCGCTTGACCGCAAGCGTTTCAACATAGTAATGCTCATCTATGTGCTTTCGGTGTTTATCGCCACGCAGTTCAGCTTTGTATCCTATATGAGACACGAATACGAGGATATCCGCGAGATTTCCCATTTCATCAGCCACATACGCTTTTGTCTCAACATTGTCTTCTGCATCGCCATTATTGGGAGGTACCTTTATAATAGGGGCGTTTCGACTCTTTCGACAAGCTCAGGGACCGCAGGCTCAACGACCCTGTCTAAGCAGGTCCCTGAGCCTGTCGAAGGGCCGTCTACAGCTAAGAATCCAGTTCCTACCTTTGGTATAAAAACAGCCATTGACCGTTTCTTGCAATGTTTCCTTCTGCTATGGTTCATCTATCAAATCTACATCTTTGAATCCTTGTCGGGCTATGTCATACTGGCAGCAGTTGTCATCGCTTCAGCTGTTTATGCTTTCCTGCAATGGAAAAGGGGTAGGGGATGGCGCATTGCCATTGGAATCTTTGCTATCGGTGCAATAGCGGCTCTTGTGGTAGTAGTGATGTCTGCCGTCAAACCTTTGATAGAGGTGAAACCTGTGGATTTCAGCACTTTGGAGAAGAAAACCGCTCAAGGCAACTATTATTGGCACGATACGATTTGCTTTCCTGTAGAGGATGGCAAGTATGTGGGGCTGTATTTTAATCGTAACGAATTGCGTGAGGCATGGTCTATGCGCAGCGACATGCCTTTGGAAGGTGCAACGGCAAGTGGCGAAAACCTTGAGACAACTTTGGCGCGTTATCTTACCTCCAAAGACCTTCGCAAGGATGCCGAAGGCGTGATGGCCTTGACCGATGAAGACATCCGAAATATAGAGCAGGGTGTAGCCAACTACAACAACTGGAAACATCCTGGAATTCATGCCCGCCTTTCTTCGACGCTGTTCGAGTATAACCTTTATCGCCGTTTCAACAACCCCAACGGAGGGTCTTTGGCGCAGCGCATTGAGTTTACAAGGGCCTCGCTCCATATCATCAAACAGTATCCTTGGTTCGGTGTGGGTACGGGTGATGTGCCTCAGGCTTTTGCCCAGACCTATGATGAGATTCATTCTCCGTTGAAAGAGGAATTTCGCTTCCGTGCTCACAATCAGTATCTTGCCATAGCGGTGGCTTTCGGCATAGTGGGTTTAGTGTTTTTCCTGTTCGTGCTCCTCTATCCTTGGCTTTCATCGAAGCGTAACCACACTTATCTGTTTATGGTGTTTCTCACCATCATGTTGCTTTCGATGTTTCCCGAGGACACTTTGGAGACCCAAGCAGGTGCCACGTTGTTTGCCTTTTTTGTGTCTTTGCTGCTGTTTGCCAGCCCTGTTTCACGTCAAGAATAGATTCCCTTTGGGAATGGCGTAATTAATTCTGTGTTTTGCGGCGGCAGGATAAACTTACGCATTGTAAACGAAATAAGCCGCCGCTAATTAAAAACTTTCTATTCCATTCCCGAAGGGAATCCCTTTGGAACAACTATCTATGAGAGATTGTTGTAAGATTAGCATTAAGATTCAATAATTCAAAAGTTTTCTATATCTTTGCGGCAACAATACCAACAATCATGAGGAAAGAACAATTTGTCTGCCCCTATGAGGTATATGACACAATGGAAGAGCTGCCGCAGCAGGATGCCGAGTTGATGCGTCGTGCCCACGAGGCGGCTCGCAATGCATACGCGCCTTATTCCAAGTTCAATGTGGGTGCCGCCTTACGATTGGCCAACGGAGCCATCGTGTTGGGCAACAATGTCGAAAATGCAGCCTATCCAAGCGGTCTCTGCGCCGAGAGGGTGGCGATGTTTGCTGCCATGGCACAATATCCAGGCGTTCCTTTTGAGGCATTGGCGGTGACGGCGTGGTCGGCTTCCAAGAGCATCGAGGAACCTGTCGCCCCTTGCGGGGCTTGTCGCCAGGTGATGGTAGAGGTGGAGCAGGTGTCGAAACAGCCACTGCGCGTGCTTTGCCAAGGCGACACAGGATCCATCATGGTCTTCGACGGCGTTGAGTCGCTGATGCCGTTCATCTTCTTGGACAAGTTCCTTTAATCGTTTTCTGTAGGAGGAACTATGGGAGCAGCCTCGACGGGTCGCTTGGGCTGAGCCTTTTTCCAACTCCATACGATGAGTCCAATCGTAATCATCGCGCTCACCGCGATAATCAGTACATTTTGCGTTTCCCCAAAACTCTCCGCGTCTTCAATCATTCCTATGTTGTTCAGATAATAGAGGACAACTGTTGCACCATTGTTGACGAAATGCATCAACATGCTGGTCCATAGCGAATTGGTGATGTAGAACATATAACCTAACAACATTCCGAGAAACATTCGGGGCAAGAATCCGTAGAACTGGAAGTGGATAAAGGAGAAGATGGCCGCCGAAAGGATAATGGCGATATGCGGATTCATTTTTCGTGTCAACGACTGCTGCAACACGCCTCTGAATGTCAGTTCTTCACCTACCGCAGGTATCAGTGCGATGATGATCAGGTTGAATAACATTCCTCCAAAGGTGTTGACATTCAGCATTTTTTCGATAGCGGCCTGGGCCGTTTCTTCCAAGGCTTTCATATACTCCTCAAGTTGGGTAAAAGCGCCCCCGAGGTTCATGCTTTCGTTCCAAGTGGTCAGGGTGGTGGTGACGGGTATGGAAACAAGCATCACGGCTGCACCTATTAATATAAGCCACCACGGAGGACTGAGTCTGCGTAAGCCCAGGTCTTGCATTTGGTGCTCCTTGCGTGTAATGAAATAATACACGATGGGCGGCACCACGAACATGAAAATGGAACTGATGCCTTGACCGATTTTCATTCCCGTGTCGCCTGCAAAAATGAATATGGCCGATGCTGCGACTCCTATCAGACCGCTAATCAATAAGATAACCAAAAAGAGGAGGATTCTTATTATTCCCGAAGATTGTTTCAAGTTGTCTGTCATAAGCAGTTTATTTTGCTGCAAAGATACACTTTTTGTAATTTTGCAACGAATAAGGAAAGGACCCTGAGCCTGTCGAAGGACCGTTTTAAATAGAAATACCTCAATGTACAAACTCGCCCACCTCGAATTCGATCATTATCCGCTGCTTCTTGCGCCTATGGAAGATGTCTCCGATCCTCCGTTCCGTTATGTCTGCAAGATGTTTGGCGCCGATGTGGTCTACTCGGAGTTCATCTCCGCCGATGGTCTCATCCGCGATTCGGTGAAGAGTATCAAGAAGCTGGATTTTGAGGAATTCGAGCGTCCCGTAGGCATTCAAATCTTCGGCAATGCCGTAGAGCCTATGGTGGAAGCGGCGCGTTATGCTGAGACCGCCCATCCCGACATTATCGACATCAATTTCGGTTGCCCAGTGAAAAAGGTAGCCTCGAAAGGTGCGGGTTCGGGCATTATGAACGATATTCCCAAGATGGTGGCCATCACTAAGGCCGTGGTGGAGGCGGTGAACACTCCTGTGACGGTGAAGACCCGCCTAGGCTACGACAACGAACACCGAGAAATTGTAGACATTGCCGAACGCCTTCAAGATGTGGGCATTGCTGCCCTGACCATCCATGGCCGCTTGCGCACCACTAAATACAGTGAGCCTGCCGACTGGACCCTCATCGGAGCGGTGAAAAACAATCCTCGTATGCACATTCCTATCATTGGCAATGGCGATGTGGTGGATGGACCTTCAGCCAAGCATTTCAAGGACACCTACGGCGTGGACGGACTGATGATTGGTCGCGCTACTTACGGCAATCCTTGGGTTTTTAGTCAGATACGACATTATTTGGAGACAGGAGAGGAATTGTCTTTGCCCGATGTGGCAGAACGCGTAAGGGTGAGCAAAATTCATTTGCAGCGTTCCATCGAGTGGAAAGGAGAGCATATCGCATTGTTAGAGATTCGCAAACATTGGTCAGCTTATTTTAAGGGTTTACCGAATTTCAAGCCGTTCAAGATGAAGTTGATGGAGACTATGTCGGTAAGTGAAGTTTTTGCTATTTTGGATGATGTTCTTGTCTACTATGGCCTCTGACTATGGCTTTTGGCCACTGGTCAATAGGTTTATGGCTTTTGGGCTTTTATTATGCTTGTTTTTATTGTAAACTTTTAAAATATAGCTAATTATGAGAAACTTTAGAAATTATGATGTTTGGAATGCTGGAGTAGAATTCTCCGTACATGTCTATGAATTGACAGAAAAATTCCCAAGAAAAGAATTGTATGCACTTTGTGATCAGCTTCAAAGAGCTTCGGTATCAATACCATCTAATATTGCTGAGGGATGCTCGAGAAGATCTCAAAATGAATTTGCACATTACCTTGAGATTTCACTAGGTTCCTCATATGAAGTTGAAACTCAAATGGAAATTGCTCTCAAATTGAAATATGTGACCAAAGAGCAATACGAAAGCATTATTGAAGAGGTTCAATCTATAGAGAAAAGATTGACTAGTTTAATCAATACAGTTCGACCAGAATAACTATGGCCTAACTTTGACTGATGGCTCCTGACAATGACCTGCTTTTACAACGGTAATAGCTTCTTACATCAGTAAAAGCTTCCATTCCGTCAAAGTGGTCATAGTCATAAGCCATAAGCCATAAGCCATAGTCACACAACCCCTTCCTTCAAAACCCCTTTCTCAAACAAGTTGCGCACCAACTCTTCACGGCTAATATGATATGTATTGATGCCCAATGACTTGGCAACCTCAATATTTGCTGCTGTGTCATCGATGAAAAGTGTTTCCTCAGGCGACAAGCCTTCATGGTCCAGAATCAGTTCAAAGAAGCGTGGGTCGGGTTTTTCCAGGTGTTCGGCAAAGGAGAAATACGACTTGTTGAACAGTTCATCAAATTCGTTGTAGCCAAAGCGTAGTTGCAAGTCCCTGACATACAAATCGTAATGGATTACATTGGAGTTGCTCATCAAGAAAATCTTGTAGTGTTTTCTGATTTGTTCCAGGGCGGCGATGCGTTCGCGGGGAATGTCCAAGAGCATGGCGTTCCAGATGGCATCAAACCTTTTGTCGGTCATTTTCTCCAGTCCAAGGAGGGCTTTGGTTTTTTTGCGGAAGGTGGGGGCGGTGTAGATGCCTGTGTCGAATTTGCTCATGATGTCTATAAATTCCTTTGAATGAGCAAGTTCAGAAGTGCTGATGCCCATTTTTTCGAGTTCTTTATAAACAATGCTTTCGTCAATGTCGAGGACAACGCCGCCGAGGTCGAAGATGATATTCTTGATTTTTGCGCTCATTTTTGAGAAAATTTCGGTCTAATTCGGTGCAAAATTGTAAATTTGCAGCGCAAAAAGCAAGAAAAAAGGCGGAAATCTTCGTTTTGGCCTTGTTTTTTTGCGGTCCCATAGCGCAGTTGGTTAGAGCAACTGACTCATAATCAGTAGGTCCTAGGTTCAAGCCCTAGTGGGACCACCACAAAAAAGGCGAGGCTCAATGTTTGGGCTTCGCCTTTATTGCTAGATTATCTGTCTGTCTTCGGCTTCTGATATTTCTATCAAGTGTTTTATCCGTTTTTCTAAGTCATCTTGGGTCATAAGATGCCATTCTTTTCGTTTGGACTTTTGCATTAAACCAAACCCTGTTAATTCAATGTTCTCATTTTTGTATTTTTTGTCAAATTCGGGTTTTTTGAGCCAAAGTAGTTCTGAATCATTTAATAGTGTGAGAAGCACATACGATTTTTCCCAATCGAGTAAAAATGCATAATCGTCTTTGTATCCAATGATTTTACAATCTGGATAATTGAATCTTGTATCACCTCTTTTATCAAATATCATGGTGATGTTGTAGTAGTCTGTGATGTTTTTGGGGAGTTCGTTTATAAACTTTTGCGACTTCTTTACTTTTGTGAATGAGGAGGAAACGGCTAACAACCAAATGAATACTGCAAATAGATTTCCTAATAAAATACAAATGAGTACCATTAAGAGGTTTTTAAAGAAAGGCGTCGATAATGCTTCTGCGAATAAGTAGATAAGGCTAAAACAAACAGAGAAAAGAATGCCACAGAATTTCAATAGATATTTTGAAGTGGCTTTTGTTTGTTCTCGATACTCTTTAAAAGTCATCATTGAAGTTATATTTCTGTAAAGATAATGGTTATTTCGGATAGGCAAAGGCTTTTATTGCATTTGGCTGTAATCCCTTGCAAGTCCGCCCTGCGAGGTCTCCTTATAGAGCGATGGCAAATCCTTGCCGGTCTCTTTCATCGTTTCCACGACCTTGTCGAACGACACACGATGGTGACCGTCGGAGAAGGTGGAGTAGATGTTGGAGTCGAGGGCACGGGCAGCGGCGTAGGCATTGCGCTCGATACAAGGAATTTGGACAAGACCGCAAACGGGGTCGCAAGTCATGCCCAAGTGGTGTTCAAGCGCCATCTCTGCAGCGTATTCGATTTGGGCTGGACTTCCCCCAAACAATTGGTTGGCTGCAGCGGCAGCCATGGCACACGCCACGCCAACCTCTCCTTGACAGCCCACCTCGGCACCCGAGATGGAGGCGTTGGTGCGCACGATGTTGCCCACCAAACCCGCAGTCACCAAAGCTCGGACGATGCGTTGATCGGTAAACTCGTAACTCTTTGATAAATGGTATAATACAGCAGGCATCACGCCACATGAGCCGCAGGTGGGCGCAGTAACGATGACACCCCCCGAAGCGTTTTCTTCCGAGACAGCCAAGGCATAGGAATACACCAAGCCACGGCTTTTTAGAGTATGCGTGTAGCCCGATGCCTTGATGTGATAAGTGGCGGCTTTGCGGCTCAAGTTGAGTGGACCGGGGAGGACACCTTCGGCTTGAAGGCCACGCTCAACGGCAGCCTTCATCACCTGCCAAACCTTCAGCAGGTAGTCCTCAATCTCCTTTTGGTTCTCGTATTCGTACACGTATTCCCAATAGGTGCGGCCGGTGCGCTCACACCAGTTGAGAATGTCGGTCATCTTTGAGAGCGGGTAGACCTCTGGCGACTCATCCTGTTTGCCTTCTTCGGCCAGATTACCACCGCCTATGCTGAACACCTGCCAATCACCGAGAATGTTTTTCTCTGTGTCTAAGGCCTTGAACAACATGCCGTTTGGATGAAAAGGAAGGATGATTTCTGGCTTCCAAACGATTTCTGTGGGTGCCTGAAGGGTATTGAGAATGGCGGTGTCGGTCATGTGGCCTTTGCCCGTGGCAGCGAGACTGCCATAAAGTGTCACTTCAAACGAGGCTGCATTTGGGAAACGGCTATTGAACAGGGAGGCCGCCTTCTGCGGTCC
>JAEEGH010020505.1_pt1 | contig 13740 bp, 12 predicted proteins | sample 9134181 | NCBI WGS metagenome assembly JAEEGH01 (sample SAMN16246544, study PRJNA631951) | gut metagenome | biome: gut microbiome; feature: rumen; material: DP-attached | host: Bos | place: Iran: Karaj | collected 2018-10
TTGCTGCGTTACCCTCTTATATAATCGCAACCAATCCAAGGCGTCAGGTCTTAATAGATCTGGGGCGGAAAACCGGCGAATTTCGCCGGTTTTCTCTTTTTTTCTCCGTTTTTCTCGCTTTTTTGAAAATCGAAAAAAGCGTAAAACAAAAAGATGCATTTGGCCTTTTTCGGGTAGTAACCAGGATTTGAACCTTTTTTGAGCAGTTTTCGAAGTCCGAAAAGAGCAGGGAATTGACCGAAAAAACAGAGAAAAAGAAAGCACAGCATATGTCGAACTGACCGAACCTCTTGTTTAACCAAAATCAGGGGCAATAGCTAATGTGACCACTAAAGACATGCTTAATGAGTAGCTCTTTGTCAAAAAGAAACACAGATTCTTTTCAAACCAACCGCTCACGGGAAAGAGGTATTGCTTTTGGTTCGAGATTTTTTATGCAATACATAAAATTTTTTACGAACCATATTGACAAACGGAATTAAGAGTGGTACAATATAGGTGTAAAGCCAAATTGGAGGTTTGAGATATGAATAACCGAGTGCTAATCACGTTATCAAGAATAGCTTTGATATTCGTGTTAATCGTAGGTATTGGTATTTGCCTTTGGTGGTATCCTTTTAGCATTTCACTCACTGCTGTTGGCGTTGTTTCAGGAGAATCCGGAAGTTCAGTTCCGGTCGACTCGAACCAGCTTTTTGCCTTTTGGACGCAACTCTTTTTTGCGTGGCTGGTTTCTGCCCCGTGTTTTGCGGTGGTTTTTTTCCTTCTTAAGTCTACATCATTTGCCCGGCATGATTGTTTCTTTTCATATGGAAACGCTCATATTTTTAAAATCGTATCGATAATCCTTTTTTCAGATTCGGTCATCTTAATCACCGGGCATTTGATATTTATGTTTCTTAAATGGAATCCGTTTGCAATAATGTATTATGTGATTGGTATACTCGGATTGATTTTTGCGCTTTTTTCCTTCTTCATATATCGGTATTTAAAAAAAGCAACTAAACTTAAGGAGGATAACGACAGCATATTATGATAGTTGTAAATATCGACGTGATGCTTTCCAAAAGGAAAATGAGCGTTTCAGAACTCTCTTCAAGGGTGGGCATTAGTCTAACAAACATCTCTTTATTGAAAAACGGCAGGGTTAAAGGATTGAGATTTGAAACACTGGATAAAATATGTAGTGTTTTGAATTGTCAGCCGGGTGATATCCTTGAAAGAATAGATAAACCTTCTTCCGACTAATGAACACAAAATAGCCAAACACAATTGTCGTTAAAACGACAAACGACATAGAAAGAATCAATCGGAGGTAACCTATGAAAAATGTAACAAAACTCGTATTCCGCCAAAAACACAACGCTAACTGATTATTGCTCGTATTCGTATTTTGTCGAATAGGAATGGGGGCGATATCAAATGCGTCGAATTATTAAAATCGCAGTCGTAATCTCATCTTTTTTTGTTCTGACAAGTTGCTCGAATTGCTTTAAGAACTATATATTTGAAGATGTGACATTCGCAGAGTCTTTTAATTCCTATGGCGCGTTCCTCTTAAGTGATGAGAAGGCTCTTTCAGATATGATTTCCAAGTATAATTTTGAAGCATTATCATCTGATGCATACGATCAGTTGATGGTATTTGGAAGAGACTTCTTTGAGAATAATAGTATTATTATTATTTTTCACCGCGAAATCACTGGGTCAAGCGAACTCACTGTAGGGAAAGTGGAATACAGTAATAATACAGTCAATGTTGTTTTAAGGCGGTCAGTGCCAAGTGTTGCGAACGATCTCTTGAAAGACTATATTATCATAGTTGAGATACCGCAGAATCAACAGTATTCTTTTGTGTCATATGAGGTTTATTAACAGGAGTGACATTCTTATACACAAAACACAAGATTTGAACTCGAATTAAAAATTGTATTCACAATAGATCCCAATCGGCTGGTTCTCTAATTGTCCTTATGAGAACCAGCCTTTTCCCGCGGTTCTCTTATGGGTGGTTCGGTTTTTGTCTTTTTCCTCCCGATCGGCTGGTTCTCTGATCATCCTTATGAGAACCAGCCTATTTCGCCGGTTTTCTCTTTTTTTCTCCGTTTTTCTCGCTTTTTTGAAAATCGAAAAAAGCGAAAAACAAAAAGATGCATTTGGCCTTTTTCGGGTAGTAACCAGGATTTGAACCTTTTTTGAGCAGTTTTCGAAACGCGAAAGAGCAGGGAATTGACCGAAAAAACAGAGAAAAAGAAAGCACAACAATCAAAGTCAGACGGAGGGCGGGCGAATCACGGAGCGCAGCGGAGTTGTCCCTTTCTCTGCGCCAATGAACAGACCCGGCGATTTTTTCGCCGGGTCCGTTTCTTCTCGTTGCGGCCTCAGGAGGTTATATAATTTATTACCTTAACCTCCGCAAATTCTTGAGGGAATATTCCCTTTACCTCTTGATTTTTCCCTTGATTTGCTGTATAATAAAAGGGAACTCAAGGCGGTGGAGTAATTCTATGAGATTTTTCGATTATAAAAAGATAGCCCAAAAGAGTTGGGATTCAGAACTTCTCGGACTGGTTGGCGCGATCTACAAAGAAGCGGGCAAACAGGAGTTATATCTGAAACAAAAGCCTGAAAAGCTCGAAAAACTTGTCGAGATTGCAAAGATCCAAAGCACCAAGGCTTCCAACGAGATAGAAGGTATCGTTACGACCGATACCCGTATCCGGCAGCTGATGAAAGAGAAAACCGCTCCGAAGAACCGCGATGAAAACGAGATCGCCGGGTACAGGGACGTTCTTGCTGTAATCCACGAGAGTTTTGATGCAATTCCGATAACCCAAAACTATATTCTCCAACTCCATAAGATACTGTTCAGTTATACGCAAAATCCGGACGCCGGCAGAACAAAAAGCGTACAGAACTATATCAGCGCAACCTACCCTGACGGACATACGGAAACTCTTTTTACCCCTCTTGATCCGTTTGAAACACCGGAGGCTCTTGACAGAATCTGCGCGGAATACAACCGCGTTATCGGGAATAAGGAACTTGAGCCGCTGATCACTATTCCTGTGTTTATTCATGATTTTCTCTGCATTCATCCGTTTAACGACGGCAACGGCCGCATGAGCAGGCTGCTTACCACGCTGCTTCTTTACAGAGCGGGTTTTTACGTTGGAAAATACGTTTCTCTCGAAGCGAAGATCGCGAAAAACAAAGACCTGTATTACGATGCGCTGTCTGAGTCTCAGAACGGGTGGCATGACGGAAAAGATGATCCCGTTCCGTTTATAAAATATTTGCTGGGGACCGTTCTCTCGGCATATAAGGACTTTGAGGAGAGATTTACGATCGTGGAGGGAAATCCATCCGCGCTGGAATCTGTCAGAAAAGCCGTACTTATGAAAATCGGAAGATTCAGCAAACAGGACATTATTGCACTTTGCCCTTCGCTCAGTCTCAGTTCAATCGAAGGATCTCTTCGCAAACTTGTTGCCAACGGTGAGATAGTGCGTGCCGGCAAAGGAAAAAACACTTTCTACACGAGAATAGGGTGATTATTTCCTTCGGAATTTCATGCGGTCTCGGGAATACGGATCCTAGTAAAAAGCAGGTATAAGGAGGATGAGGACTATGAATTATGTTAAAAAACTCGCGGCGTTAACGGCCGCGTTTCTGATCGTCCTCTCTTTCCTGGCGGCCTGCGGCGAAAGGCGCCCCGACGGAATACACGAAACGCAGGTGATTCGTCAGTTATCCGTTCAGGAATACGGTCCGTACGTTTTTTATTCCCGGGGAGCGGTCATACGGTACAACAGAACCACGAACGAAGTGAGCCGCCCCGGAGATGACCCGGAATGCGACGGAGCGGAACTGCTCAACGGAACCGTGACCGAACTCAATCAGATATACGAAGGCAAGCTGATTTTTTCCTGCTTCACCGCATTTTCGCACGATTTCCGGTACGTCAGCTACGACGTCGTCAGCGGTAAAACGAAGGTGATCGCTTCTCTCGGCGAAGCGGAGACAGCCGCGAGTCATACCGCCGCCGTTTTCGACGGGTATCTTTATTACGCCAGAAAACTGCTAAAGGAAGGCGGGGACAAGACGAAGCTTTCCGACTATGAAACCTATTTCTGCCGCACCTCTCTTTCGGGAGGAAGCGAGGAAAGGATTATGCGGGCTGACGGAGCCGCGCTTTTCGCAGTCACTCCCGGCAGACTCGTTACGATAAAAGACGGAAAACTTCTGTCCGCGGACGTTAATACAAAGGAAGAGACCATTCTTATGGATTTTGACGAGTACGGTTTTTCGGGACCCGCAGGCAAATCGAGCGCCCTTGGAAACAGCGTGTTCTTCCTTTGCAAAGGTGTGAATAACGATCAGGTAATAGTCCGTGCGGACGCTGTCGCAGAAACGGCCGAGGTCATTGTAAACGAACCGGTATTTTCCTTCTGTCTGACTGACGGAGGCATATTTTATCTTCCAAAAGTGACGCGCGACGGAAAAATGAAGGACGACAACGGAGAAGAAATAACAGTCCCCGCGGAAGTCCCGGGGAACGAACTGCGTTTCTGCGAGATCGACGGAAGCGGCTGCCGCGTCGCCGCGAAACTCGGGCAGGTGAACGCAAGAGGCGATTTTACCGTCATTGACGGGAAACTAATCGGTCTGCTCGGAGCATACGATCCCGAAGACGCCTTGTCGGTAACGGCGTTCTTCGGAACGATCGACCTGAAGACGGGACAGTATTCCACGGCTTTTTCACCCGACGCCGTCGACGCCGTTACAGCACGATGAAAACCAAAGCGGGACTGATAAAGCCGGCGCTGTACGCGCTTGTCGTTTGCCTTGTTCTTCCGTACGCCGCTGCGTGCTCGGGAGGATACAGCGTTACTTTCGTATACGGATACGGCGGTAAAAAAGATGAGTTTACCGGTGTGTCGGGAAAGATTTCCGAACCCGAAACCGAAAGCCGTACGGGTTATGACTTCTGCGGCTGGTATTATACCGGTCCTGACGGCGAAAAGAAATACTGGGATTTTGAAGCGGATGAGATTTCAAAAAACACTGTTCTGATCGCCGACTGGCAGCCGCGGTCGGTCAGCATTTTTCTCGACCCGGACGGAGGAACGATAGCGGAAGATACCGTCGTCGCGACCTACGGTGAAAATATCGCGATACCTGAACCCGAAAAAGAAGGATACTGGTTCATCGGCTGGACGGAACTCGATCGCGAAACCGTCTTCGCGGCAAAGGACGTCACTTTCGAAAACGACCTGTATCTCAAGGCGGTCTGGCTTCAATTCGATCCAGACGCCGTGATAACATTCGGCAGATTCGAACAGGACAACGATCCGACAAACGGCCCGGAACCCGTCGAATGGGTGATACTCGACAAAACCGGAGACGCCTTTTTGCTTCTTTCGCTGAAGGTGCTGGACGCTCAGCCCTACGATCCGGTTCCGCTTTCGGAAAGAAAGACAAGTCCGGCGTGGTCCGACTGCGCACTCCGAAGATGGCTGAACGGGGATTTTTACCGCACCGCTTTCACTGATGCCGAAAGAGCGCAGATCCTGCCGCGCACCTTCGACGATATTTCGGTGACCGATTACGTATCTCTCATCAGCACATCTGAAAAGAAAACGCTTCTTGACGCGCGCCGTAAGGAGCTATGCTTTGCAGAAGCCACTGAATACGCGCTTTCGCGCGGACTCCGGCTGGACAACAACCGCGGCGACGACTGGTACTGCTGGTGGTGGTTGCGGCAGGAAAAAAACAATCTGACGAACGACTCGCTACGCTATCCGCACGGGTTTCTCGGATGGGGAGCCGGAAACGATTACAGCTGCCTTTACGGCGTGCGCCCGTCAATCGTCGTAAAGAGCGATTCGATCAACTGATATCATGAAACTTATACGCGCCGAACTGAAAAAGTATTTTTCTTCAATTCCGGCGGCGATCCTTATCGCCGCCGTTATTTCGGTTTCGGCACTTGTTTCGGTTATCGCGGCGCGGGGAGAATCAGACGGAAGAGCAGAGGCGCGCGCGTTCGAAGAATACGTTTCGGACACTGAAGCGGCAGAAGAATATCTTGCCTCTCTCGTTTCACTTATAAGCGGCGACACGGAAGATCCGGCAGTTCCGAAAACCTGGTCCGACCGAACCGACGATTATATAATCCTTTCCCGGGGGGCGGAGCGCGCGAAAGCTCTGGCGGGGCATGAAACCCTCGCGCTGCGCCGGGCGAACGACGCCGGACGGCGGGCTGAGGATCTTGCAGCGATGGGTTTCGATCCCGACGGATTCACCGTCCGTTCGGAGGAAAAGTACAAAGAGGCTTTTCTGCGCGTCAGCGGACGTGTAAATACCGGCTCAGGTTACGTTTACGGGTGGGGAGCGTTCTTCGGAAACGAATATCTGATCGTACCGGTTATGATCCTCGCCGTCTTTTCGGCTTCATTCGTCTTCGTCAACGACCGGGCGGCAGGATACGACAGTATAACGAGAACGGCAAAACGCGGCAGAATTGCAGCGGGAGCCGCCAAATCGGCCGCACTCGCCTCCGTCGTTTTCGCGGGATCGCTGGCGATCAGAGCGACATCGCTTGCCGCGACGTGCGCCGTTTGCGGTCTGTCCGACCCGACGGCTCCCGTACAGGCGCTTCCCGGATACGAATTCGTTCCGATTCTTTGCTCTCTTGCGTTGTTTGCAGTCATCCGTTCGCTCCTCTCAGCGCTGTCTGCCTGCGTTTTCGCTTTTATCTGCTCGCTTTTATGCTGCCTGTTCCCGGCTTATCTTTTTTCGGTTCCGGTGGGATCGGCGATGACCGCCCTTCTTTTTGCCGCATTTTACGGAAAACAAAGCGCCGCGGTTCCCGCTGGAGTGTTTTTCAACCCCGCCGCGCTCGCCGATGGAAACGGGATCTCGAAACTTCCGCGTTTTGTGAATCTGCTTGACAATCCCGTCGGACTTTTGCCGCTTGCGGTACTCTTAGGGATATGCGAGATTGTTCTGCTCGCCGCGGCGTCGATTGTCATTTACGCTTTCCCCTTCGCTCTTCCGTCGGTAAAAGTCCGGCGTGAAAAGAAAAAGGACGCTGTCGGCGGAACGGCTGAAATCAGGACGCACGCTCTGCGTCCCGGCGCTTACGAAACGGTAAAGACACCGGTTTCGGTTACGCTCGCGATCCTTGTCGTCTGTCTTGCGGCGAGCGCCGCGGTCGTTTTTTCGACGTCCGGCAGCATGAGCCGCTACGACGAGGCGCTGTATTATACCTACGTTGAACAGCTGAGCGGACTTGACGCGGATGAAAGGGTGGATTATGCCGTCGGAGAAAGGGCGCGGATCGATTTCGCACTGTCGGGATTCGACGAAGTTGCCGAAAGATTTGAATCGGGTGAGATCACGAGAGACGAATACACGAGGGCCCTTAACGCTTATTACGACGCGAAAGCGGAGGACGCCGTCTTCTCAAAAGTCGAGAAGTACCTCGCGTACACCCGTCTTCAGTCTTTGGAACGCGGAGTTGATATCGCTCCGGTCTACGACACAGGTATCGGGATTTACGCGGGCGGCGGAACCGATTTTTTTGCCGCCGCGGTAATATGCATATTGCTGTCGAACGTCTGGGCGGTAGAGTATTCTGGTGAAAACGGCGGTTTTTCGCGCATCCTCTCGGCGTCACGTCACGGAAGGAAAAAGGCTGCGGCGCTCAAGCTTGCAGCCGGCTCCGCCTTCGGCGCCGCAGTAGCGGTTTCGTTCAGAATCGTACGGCTGACTGTTCTGCGGCATTTGTACCTTTTCCCATCCCGAAGCGCCCCGCTTTGTGCGTTGAGAGATTTTTCGCGCTTCTCCACCGGAGCGACCGTCGGGGGATGGATAGCGGCGGATCTCGCGCTGTCCGCGGTTTTCGGGCTGTTATCCGCTGTTTTTGTCTGCGTTATTTCATACATTTTCAAAAAATACCTGCTCTCTCTTACTCTTTCGGCAACGCTTTTCGCCCTGTCGGAGTTCCTTTCGGCGAAGCTCGATCCCGCCGTCGGATTTACTTCACTTTCTCATCCCGCGTCGATTGTATCAGGATTTTTACAGGATAAACCGGTAACCGGGATAATATTGACAACCGCCGTACACCTGCTTTTCGCCGGGATCGCTGCGGCTGTCTGCTTCGTTTCACTCCGGCGGTCCCGGATTCGTAAACCGAAAGGATAAAAAAAGGACGATTCACGCGTATGTGGTGGTTTTGAAAATGGGAGCACGACCAGATGATGAACATAAACCAAATGAAGCAATCAAGGATTGCATCTATTAAGCTTGTTCGCCAGGTTTATTAATGCTGTACGGTAACGGCTGAAAGTTGGAAAAAGGTCGCGTTTTATCCGTGAGAGATCTAAACCGACCGCACACCACATAACGCGTGTCCGAAATGGATCGCATTTGAAAAACGGCTAAGTTTAGCCGTTTTTCTTACGTTTTCGCCTTTTTTCACGCTTTTTCAGAAATTGTGATTTGCGCTCCACAAATGGATCGCATTTCTGTTTTTGGGGATATTGCCCGGATCTGGACTGCTGAAAACGACTTATTCGAAACACAGCCCAACCGCTTATCTCTGGGAAACGGTAAACAGAGAGTAAAAATACCCCTTCAGCTCCATAAGTTCGTCGAAACTGCCTTGCTCGGAGACGCAGCCGTTTTTCAGCGCGAACAGGCCGGTGCAACGGCGCAGGATATTCTCGTCGAGATCATGAGTTACGATGACACGCGTATAGCCGTCCAGCTTCAGAATGGCGTCCAGCACTTCAAAGGAGGTCTCCGCGTCCAGGCTTGCCGTCGCTTCATCCACAAAGAGCACGGGAGTCTTGCGCAGCAGGGCTCTTGCAATGGAGACTCGTTGACGTTCGCCACCGGAGAGACCGGAGCCGTTCTCGCCGCATAGATAATCCGCACCCTTTTCATCAATGAGTTTGGAAAGTCCGGAGAGCCGAACCGCGCGGTCAATCTCCTCTTCCGGGAAGTTTGAGAACATGGTGATGTTGTTGCGGATTGTGCTGTTGAACACGAACACATTCTGCTGGATAATTGAAACCAGATCGTATAGCGAGCCGGCAGAGATGCCTTTAAGTTCTTTGCCGTCGTAAAGGATCTCACCGCTGTATTGATCGGATGACGCCATCAAGAGATTCAGGATCGTGGACTTGCCGCTGCCTGAACCGCCCACCAGGGCGTAACAGCCGCCAGCCCGCAGATCCATATCCACGTCATTAAGCACCGGTTTACCTTCCTCATAGGCAAACGCGAGGTCGTTGATCCGGATGCCTTCGGCGAGCCGCGGAGCGATGTGCTCGCCCTCGTCGGGGACGTTCTTGCTGAGCGCCTCTGCCAGTTTGTCGATGAGACCGTAGGCTGACTTTTTCCCGGCAAAATACATCGGGAAAACCTGGATCGGAGCGAGCACGTAGTTCAGAAGCTGTACGAAAACGATTGCCGTACCAGCCGTGATCCCGCCCCTGCCGGAAAGCGCCAGGGCTGCGGCTACAAAGAACACGCCGAACTGCAGTATGCCGCCCGCAATCCCGGATGCATAGGAGACGTGGAGTTTGACCTTCTCACGTTTATTTGCCGCATTGGCAACGTTGTTGTTGCTCTCGTCGTGAAGGGAAGAGATACTTTTCTCCGCCTTGAAGCTTTTGATCACCGCAAAACCCGAGAGCACGTCCTTGAGCATACCGGTGTAGCGCTCCTTTTTGTCGGACACGTTCTTTTCTGCTGCTGCCGCTTTATTTCCGAGCACGACGGATACGATGATCGGCAGAAGTGAGAAGCCGATAGCGATCAGCGTCAGCAGCGGGCTGTACCACAACATCAGCCCCAGCGCGCCGACAAAGGTGATGCCGACCTCAATCACGTTTTGAAGCAACCGGAGATAGTCCTGCTCGATGGTATTCACGTCGTTTGACAGAGCAGACAGATAACGCGCGCTGTTCTCTCCGGAGAAGGCTTGGATACCTTTTTCTAAAAGCCGGTCAAAGACGTATTTCCGGTACTGCTGCATCGCTTTTGCACGGAATTTGGAAAGGAATGTTCGGTCGAGCACCCAAGCAGCCAGCAGCATCACAATACCGACGCCAACAACGAGCAGTAACGTGCCATAGTCGGTGGCAGTGTCACCGGAAATCAGATCGGAGATTGCCTTGATGGTCCATGAGATCACGAGATTCGATGCCGCAGCGAGAAACGCCGCCAGTACAGTCATCACAAGATTTAACTTGTTCTTTCGGAACAGCTCTTTTATAAATGGGCGCCGCAGCACTTTAAGTTCTTTTTTATCCACAATGATTCTCCTCTTCTTTTTTGATGCAATTCCAAAGAGCGGTAAAATTTTCATTTTCAAATTGGCTTACAGCAAGCTCGACTCCGGCCATCGCAGTCGGTCCCAGATCATCGTGAGCGCTTGCTCCTTCGATGCGGGAGATAAAGCGGATATCGCTTTCGTCATAACTGGGAGAGTCATCGAAGAATGCTGCAAGTTCTTTGGCTTTTATCAGAGTTTCGCGCGCATCGCCGCCCTCTTCTGACAGAAACTGTGATCCTGCAAGGGTAGCAAGCAAAGCGGCGCAGACTCTGTCGAAGTAGTTTGGTTTGCCTGTCTCCCTAAGCCCCTGCAGGAGCCCGATCCCCCATCTCAGGATCGCCTGCGCGGAAGTATGATCGCCTTGTTCCAGAAACACGTTTATATAGCCGACGATCGTACGGATCAAATCGGAAAGGATCTTCGCAAGGGCTTCCGACAGAAACGGTACAGCCTCGTCAACGTGACCGTTTTGGGCCAGAGCATCACCGATCTGGGAACTGTACTGCCCGCCGGCGTTATATGTCTTCCATAGTTCGACTGCTCTGTCCGTTTCGCCCAGTCCTAGATACGTTTCAGCGATTCTTCCATAGATCGTCTGCTCACTGATCTGGGGATCTTCGTTTTGGCTCAGCAAAAGACGGGACTGCTCCAGAAGTTCAAGTGCGCGTCGGAACAGGGCTTTGTCCCCGCTGTCGATACCGAACGCGCGATACAGCGCCGCGCTCGCATTTACGATTTGAAATGAGTGCGGATACTTCTTAATCGCTTTTTCTGCCTCCGCAAGCCCGTCACGGTCTTTTCTGCGGCGGAATTCCAGCAATCGTTTTACTGTTGCTTCCAGGCGGTTGTCCTTGACCTCATATCCAAGCAATACGTCCACGGAAATATCAAAAAAGTCCGCCATCTGGACGATCAGCTCCAACTCCGGGATCGAAAGCTTTGCCTCCCACTTATATACCGCGCCTGCCGTCACTCCCAGTGCCTCTGCAAGTTGTTCCTGAGTCAGCGATCGTTCTTTTCGGAAGGTGCGTATGTTCTCTGCCAGCATCATCTTCATATGCCCGCCTCCATTGTGTTTCTGTAGAATATTATACTGCATCAAAACCGGAAAACCAACAGACTGCTCATATTATTCGTATATAATTTTTTATACCAGCAGTAAGACTTTCTACTTTTCGCTTGAAAGAAATCAATAACTACAAACTGTTTTTGCAAGAAGAAAAATGCGATCCATTTTGTACAACACCAACCTCGAAAAACAGCGCTTTATCGATCAGCGATCCAATTTGAAGCAATACCACAGAAAAAACCTCGCGTAAGCGAGGTTTTTTCAACTAAATCCGTCCTTCGGACGGGATAAATCCACGCAAGCGTGGATGAAATCACTTCGTGATGAAATCCGACTTCGTCGGGTTAGAGGACGGATTTAATTTCATCGCGGCGCCGACGCGATTTAATTAAAATACCATTTACAGCCGCATACTACACTTTTGACGGATTGCCTTATTCACAATTCTGATGTATAATGAAAAAGGGAACTGGAAAATTCTTTTAAGAAACAAGAGGGGGTAATAAATGACTGATTTTAAAAAGCTTTTTGTGGCGATTAAAGAAAACAAATGGGAAGATAAAATCCAGTTGACCGAATATCTGTTGAATATCTTAAAGCAGATCAAAAATCCGGACGAGGGCGACAGAAAAGAGATACTCGGTTTTGCAAGAGAACAGATTTTGATGTTGCTTAAAGAAATTCCCAACAAAACGGAATATAAAGAAAAGGACTTGTGCTGCGCTTATGGTGATCGGATTCTTGCGATCTATTCAATGACTGACCCGTCAAGAAAAACCGTTACCGAAGAAGAACTGTCCGTTGCCAACGAACTTTACCGTCTTATAAAGGAAGCGCGCCCAATAGACACCTCCATTCAACAAATCTTTTCGCAGAAAACAATCGAAGAAGGATATATCGACCGCTTGATTTCTTTTGCCCGAAATGCTTCGAGCGAGTATGAAAAGGGAAAACTATACAGCGGATTGGTGGAGTATAAAGATCATCTGTGCGAACTGCCAGATACTGCCAAAAAGCAACTGGCTGGATATTTGGAAAAAGAACTGGAAAGATATCTGCAAACGCCTGCTCCGGATGAAGATGTTCTGAACTCGTGGGAATTTGCCGCAGATGTCGCGAAGTTTTTTAACAGCGATAAAATTTGCGAACTTCTGGCGCAGACTTCATTAACTGGGCCTGGGAACGTCAGCTTCTATGCTTTGGAATCTCTGATAGAACTTGGAACGCCGGTACCGAAAGAAAGCATATCGAAGCTTGCTGCCAATCCGGTCTATGCAGATCTTACCTATCAAATTCTGAAAAAGAAAGGGATGGTTTCCCTTTTTCCCCCGGAATATTCATCGCCTGAGTATCTGGCAAAGAGCGATCTTATTCACTGGCTGACCTATCCGACCGAGCTTGGAGGCGTTCCGGATGAGATCGAATATATCGGCAAGGTGAAATACCTCTTCCGGAAAGATATTTACTATGTTTTCAAATACCATTCCAACAGCGAGACGCTGGACGAGGAACATAGAGGAAAATGGTTGATCGGTTGGTCTTCCGAAGACGGCGGTACGTTCAGCAATTTTGACCTTTTGAGCGATTACGAAATGCCGACGGTTTCTAAAACGCTGAATAATATCAAAAAGCGGTTGATAGGATGTTGAATAATCAAAAACGGTGTTGTGAGATCACAATTTTGTATCTAAATGGTACATGATTCACATGCTTAAGGGTCTAAATAGATTTGACCCGGAAAACCAGCGATTTTCGCTGGTTTTCTTCGTTTTTCGCCGTTTTTCGCGCTTTTTCAAAAATCGCTTTTTCAACGAAGTTCATAGATTTATTTTCCCGTTTATGGGATTTCAACCGGAATCGGACGGGCGCCATGAAAGCCTGTAAATCTTGAATTGTTCACAAACGGCTGGTATAATAATCTTGTAGTATAGAATGGGGGCGTAAAAAAATGACAGAACGATATCTTTATAACAAAGCCAAGATTTTTCTTCGTCCGTATGAATATCTGGAGTTGGAACAGCCTATTTTTCCCGCAAACATTGTTGCAGAATTTGACGAATTTCAACTTCTGGATAAAATACCTGTAATCGACAGTCTGATCATCGAAGGTGGAGATGCCGAGAGTGCTGCGTTTGACTCTTTATACAAACACACAGAAATCAAGTCGATGGAGATCGACTACTATGAAACCGAAGGCTATAGCTCATGGACAATTGACCTTTCCAACTTCCCATCTTTGCAGATTCTTGTTAGTAGTTCGTCATATAATTTTGCCAATATCAGTTCCGCAAAATCATTGAAGGCCTTGCTTGTCGAAGAG
>JAEEGH010020506.1_pt1 | contig 13740 bp, 16 predicted proteins | sample 9134181 | NCBI WGS metagenome assembly JAEEGH01 (sample SAMN16246544, study PRJNA631951) | gut metagenome | biome: gut microbiome; feature: rumen; material: DP-attached | host: Bos | place: Iran: Karaj | collected 2018-10
ATTACGCACAATATGACTTCCTTTAGCTTAGGATCATTCGGGGATGATTTGAGGTTGGCATTGATGATATAGAACTGGTAGGCGCCCGTTTCCCATATAGATTCATCGGTGATAAAGCCCACTTGATAGGATACATCAAAATCTGTGTCAAATATGTATTCCATATCTGACACAGCCTGAATGTGGTATGGCGAACGCCTATTTACCTGTTCAATGTCAAGTCTGTTCATAACAGTCTATTGTAAGACAGGTAATCCCATCTCTTTTCTATCTGTTGCGTAGTTCTCTACCACACGCTTTTGGATTTCCCTTTTCCTTTCCACCATCTTCTTTATGGCAGAAATAAGTTCTTCTCTGTTGTTGTATTTTACTGTTGTCATAATTCAACGTGTTTTATTTGGTTGCAAAAATACAAACTTTTCCTGACAAATCCAAATAAATGACTCGTTATTTGTGGATTAGCGCTATATGATAGGCACGCCATGCGTGTTCTTCACCTCCTTCATCACGAAGATGCTGTGGAAATAGCCGACGCTCTCGATATTGCCCAGTTTCTTGCGCATGAATTCCTGATAAGAATCCATGTCGCGCGTCTGGATCTTTAGCGTGAAATCATACTCGCCACTTGTGTTGTAGCATTCCGTTATCTCCTCAATATCCTGAATAGTCTCCATGAAATCATCCATGAGCAACTGCGAGTGATGACGCAGGCGCATGTTGCAGAGCACGGTTATCCCGTTGCCCGTCTTCTTCGGGTCGAGCACGGCATGATAGCCTTTTATGAACCCCTCGCGCTCCAGTCGTTTCTGCCTGTCGAAGGTAGGCGAAGCTGACAGATTCACCTTTGCCGCAAGTTCTTTTACCGTGAGAGTGGAGTCTTCCTGAAGGATGCGCAATATCTTGCGGTCCGTTTCGTCAAGTTCTTCGTATTTCATATTCTGCCGAATAATATTCTGTTGTTTATGATTAATATAGTGCAAAAGTAGTATATTTTTCTGAATGTGCCAAATATTTTTGGAGGAAAGAGAAAAGAGAATTAATTTTGCACTCCGTAAAGGTGAATAAAAATCAATAATTCGTAATTTGATATATTTTATGGCAAAAGTAATCAATGGTATTCAGGTTCCGCAGAGAGCCGACTTCGTAGGCAGTTTCCTCCGTCCGGAGAATCTTTCAGAAAACACTCGTGACCAGCTTGTAAAGGAATTGACAGATAAGCAGAAGGAATTAGGTTTTCATGTTATAACCGATGGCGAATTCAACAGGACGTTCTGGCATCTCGACTTCTTCTGGGGCTTTGGCGGCGTGGCTCATGAGCCAGGCGGCGATGTGACGTTCAATGGCGAGACGGCTCGTCTTGACAAGGTATATCTCACAGGTAAGCTCACAGCTAAGCCACACCCGTTCATCGAGGCATTCAAGCGTGTGAAGAAGTTTGAGGATGCACAGAGCGTAGCCAAGCTCACAATCCCTTCTCCAGCACAGTTCTTCCAGCAACTTACTGTCCCACAGAACTATCTTGGCACACGTGCAATATACAATGACCTCAACGACCTTATCCGCGACATAGCTGCCGTTTATCAGGACTTCATACGCCAGTTCTACGATGCAGGAGGCCGATTCCTACAGCTCGACGACTGCACATGGGGCGCTGTAGTAGGCGAGGCAGCAGCACAGCGTTATGCGCGTCTTAGTCCTAATCTCGATGAGGTAAAGGATTTGTTGCTCAAGGTCAACAATCTCGCTCTTGAAGGTCGTCCTGCTGACTTGCTCGTGGCTTCACATATCTGTCGTGGCAACTACCACTCTACATGGTTCAATAGCGGAGCTTACGACTCCGTTGCCGACTGGGTATTTGCCCGTGAGAATGTGGATGTGCTCTATCTGGAGTATGACGATGAGCGTTCTGGCGGTTTCGAGCCTCTGAGCAAGGTGAGTGCCGACAAGCATGTGGTGCTCGGTCTTATCACCACTAAGCGTCCAGAACTTGAGGATAAGCAACAGATTATCAACCGTATCCGCGAGGCTTCAAAGTACATTCCGCTCGACCGCCTGTCACTCTCTCCTCAATGCGGTTTCGCTTCATGCGCTATCGGCAACAAACTCACTCAGGAAGAGCAATGGGCAAAGCTCAAACTGGTTCGTGAGATTGCGGATGAGGTTTGGGGATAACGCCAATCCTATAGATTTAAACGCTGCGCTTGGCTACATGAATTATCCGTGAATTATTCATAAATATTTTTTTCTAATAAAAATCCATGGAAAATTCGTGTAGCTCTACGTAGTAGAAAAATGATTGTTGTATATTATTGAAACGGATTTATATGATTTATCTGAAGCTGGCGCAGTAATGGCGTGATTAACAAAAAATCAGATACTTCATATAAATCTGTTTCTCTTTTTTTTATCCGATTCACGTGATTTCCACGCGAATATTTGCATGGGTCAATAATTTTGTTTATTTTTGCAGCAGAATAACGAAAACATAAATTATTAACCTGGAAAAACAATTAATAAGAAATAGAAAGAAAATCGTAATTAAACAGACGAACGTTAACGTTCCCTTATGCAGATATAGTCTCAGATATTCTCTGCAACAATTAATAAATCTACCTTTATTTCCAGAAACAAGAAAAAAATATTCCATAGTAATATTCTCATTCAAAGTATTAAATGTGAGTATTAGATGGCATCTGTTTTTTTCTTCTAGCAAATTCACTAAGATGATGGAGAAAGAACACAGTAAGACATATTACTTCGATAATGCCGACTATGATGATAGAGGCAGGAGAAAATCCGATGGTATGTCTTTTCGTGATGTAGTCAAAGAATTTGAAATTGATTTCCATGCGACTAACAGTTGTGAGTATGCATTGAATCTATATAGTAATTCCAATACTATGAGATTATTGGCAAAGTCAAAAGATGCTGCTCCATTCTTGCGGTATGGGATGGACTTAACCCAAGGAGAGTCATTCGATGCAGTTCTTGATCCATACATCAATGGTAAAATGGAAGAACATAGCCAGAATATATATGTATATGGCATTGACTCGGCTTTCATGACCGAGTTTGATGAATATGGCTATCCAATATTTGATGAGGATGGTGATATATATCCCCTAACGCTTCTTATTGACGACACTATGCGTGATGGCGTATTATGTTTAAGTGTTCCTACATCAGATGATGGAGAAGATACAGAGAAGATCACCATTAATACACCAAAATTCGAATATGCATGATGGAAACAAAAGAGTTAGAAAAACATTGGCATTTGATTCGCAATGATAATGGCGAATGGATAAGTGATGAGAATATTGTTATTCTCACGAAAGTACAAGCACGTTCACTTCGAATCTGGGCGAGATTGAAAGGTAAGAAAATATCCATCCAACACGGATATGAAGGAATATTATGGTGCTATAAACATGAATTTGAAACGATAAAAAAAGCTATGAATAAAAACGAGAATACATATCAGGGGAGGGGACTACACTCTCCAAAGTTGAGACTTGAGTTATGTAAAGATGGTTTGTTACTACCATTACTTGAAATAGTCAGATCTGATAAAGATTTAGTATTAGAAATTAGAAATAACTATTTCAATATATACTATAAAGGAGGGAATATGCTAAAAGTAGAATCTCCGAATAGTATACAATTCGACCATAATTATTTTAAGGGTTATAAAAGACCAAAGTTCGAATCTGACGAAAAGGAGAAAGCCAGAAAAGAACTCAAGAAGAAAATGCTTGCTGTTCTCAAAAAAGAACGTAATTATGGTGATTTCGTCAGAAAAATGAAAGATTTAATGGATAACTATTGGATTTGGTTAAAGGAGGTAAAAGGTAAATCTCTAAAAGAAAAAGACGTTCAACATTCCTTGTGTATTAATAATACAGAGGAATCCGAGTATACAATTATTGACGTAGAATTTCAAGTAAGTACAGAAGCTGAATATAAATATCAAAAACCGACTCGTCCAAAAGGGAGATTTGTTGCTAGAAAAAAGATAAGTCCACGATTTGACATTGTGGCAGTAAGAAATACCGACCATCGGTTATGCCTTATAGAATTAAAGAGTGGCGTAAATTCTTTATATTCAAAATCTGGAATCGGTGATCATGCAGATTCCTATGAAGGAACTATTGGAAGAATGCCACAAAGTTTCAAGAATGAAATTAAAGGTATTATTAATGACAAGAAATTCTTAGGGCTTCTTAGTAAGAATTTCATAATATCGGATATGGATCCTGAGTTTATATATGCTTACTCTTTTAAGTCTAAAGATAAAGACAGAGATGGAAAGCTCGTAAGTAAAGAACAGCAAAAGACGTTGTTCTTGGAAGAAATGAAAAGGATGCATTGTGAACAATACAGAGTAATGCTTTTAGAGGAAAACAACTATACATTAACAGACAAATGAAGATAAAGATTCATCGAGGTACACACCAAATAGGTGGCTGTGTCACAGAATATGAACATGATGGGTGGCATTTGTTTGTCGATTTTGTGAAGAATTGCCAGGAGGACATCAAACCGGATTATTGCAGATCGATGGTTTAACACATGGTGATATTTCGAAAAGTGCCTTGCTAATCACACATTATCATGGCGACCACATTGGCTGTATAACAAAATTGCCTAAGAACCTACCTGTTTATATGGGAAAAGTCGGTCGTGACATACAGGAGAAATTGTCTAATCATCTCAAATTTGTATCTAAAGTTCATCAGGAAATGACAGAGCGCCTACAGACTGTTAGAACATTTACTCCAGGTTATCTTATTAAAGATTTTGGTAACTTCATAATCACCCCCATTATAGTTGACCACTCTGCTTTCGATGCCTATGCCTTCAAGATTAAAATAGATGGCACAAGCGTTTTCCATACAGGCGACTTTCGTACCCATGGTTTTAGGAGTGGTGTTCTTCCAGATGTTATAAAGAAGTTTATTGGCAAAGTCGATTATGTTGTATGTGAGGCAACGAATATCTCACGTCCAACAGCAACCAGTCTGTCAGAACATGATCTTCAGAAAGAATTCATAGAACTTTTCAAAAATGAAAAGAACAAGAATCATGTTGTTTACGTTTCATCCACCAATATAGACAGACTATTTGGGTTGTATCACGCTGCGATCAAAGCCAATCGCGTATTTATCATAGATGAATACCAAAAAGAGGTTATGGATGTCGTTACAGAGCGTGATTCAATTTGGGGTAAATCAAAACTATATCAATTCCTAAAAAATCATCCACCCATGGTTCTTTCTATTTCAAAAGGAGAATTCTGGATGAATGATAAATTCAGAAAACTTATTGAAGACAAAGGCTTTGTTCTGATAGCGCGTTCACAACCACGATTTGACAAATTCATTGCAAACACCCATGGAGGAAAGCAAACATATCTGTCAATGTGGGATGGATATGTGAAAGAAGGTAGCGAAACTTATAATGAATGTTTAGCAAAATCATTAGGCCCAAACTATCTACACAAGCATACAAGTGGTCATTGCGATATGAATAGCCTACGTGATTTCTTCCATTTACTTAATCCTAAGGCTATTATTCCTATTCACACAGATAAACCGGAAGAATTTGCTCAATTATTCAGCGATGAATGGTCGGTACTTTTGCTGAATGATGGTGATGGAATTTCTGTATCGTAATGTTATGCTATTGTATAGTGTTTAGTGTTTCGTTATTTGCTATTCTTTTTTAGTTGGTGTAATACCCCCCAGAATAAAAAGTTTTTAGATAGGAGGGTTTCACCTTTGCGATTTTTGGGCTTTTACGTATTGATTATCAATAATTTATATCGGGTGAAACCCTCTCGAAAAAACATCTTGCTTTTTATAGGGGTTTCACCCTTCTTTATTATCTGATGTTCAATTTGTTATACCCACAAAACCATACAGGTGAAACTCTCTATACAAAATCTTTCTCAAAAAAATTTTTAGAACGCTAAGACGCGGAGTCGCAAAGTTTTTTTCTCGAACACAGATTTTATGGATTAAAGGGATATTGTCGCTTACGCTCGTGATTGACATTCCTAAAATCCCGAATATCTGTGGTTTATATATTTTGAACACGAAACTCACGAAAGAAACGAAATTTTTTCGTTTATTCTGTGCATTCCGTGGTCAAAAAGAAATCTCAGCGTCTTTGTGTCTCAGCGTTTAAATTTTTAGTTTTTCAGGAAAGACCTTGTAGGCAAGTAATCTTTCTGGGCAGGGCGTGACAGTTAGGACAATTAGGACAGTTATTTTTTTGTAATACATTTATCTCTTTTTTCTATTTTTATATATATATTATACTGTATTGTAAGTGATTAATAATAAGATAGTTATAAGAACAGAAAGGTGTAAAAAAAGATAGAAAGTCATTCTGTCGAAAATTAAACTGTCCAACTGTCCTAACTGGAACGCTTATGCCGAACTGCTTGATATACAGGCAATTGATGTTGGACAGTTCTTCCATGTACATGATTTTTTCCCTTATTAAGCTTGTTAAAACCTAAAAAATAGACTTTTTCCTCGGTAAATTGAAGATAAAACCCCAGCTTTTAACATGAAATAAGCAAAATTCGTGTTTTAATTAAGATTTTAATTAATGCGACATTAACGTGAAATTAATGTTGCAAGTAAAAAAACTTACGTCGAAACACTAATTATGACATAAATTAAAACGTTAATTGAGACATTACTGTCTTTCTGTACTCAGATTATTTAGAACGCAAATTTTTTCTTGAACACAGATAGAACAGATTTAAGGGATTTGCTCGCTTGCACTCGTGATTAATATCTCTAAAATCCCGAATATCTGTGGTTATATTATTCCTGAACACGGAATGCACGGAACAATCGAAAAAAATTAACGTTTCAATTAATGTCTGGATTAACGTCCAATTAATGTTGCCCCAAAAAGCCTTACGGCGAAACGTTAATTATGACATTAATATCTTTTTTTGAACTTGGATTTTCGTTCCTTTAGTGTCTTCCGTGGTCAAATAATCTTCTTTCCTCTCAGGTCCGTTTCTCCTTCGCTTCTAATCCGTTTCTCCTCCGTTCCTGAACTATAGGATCATGGGAGGATCATGGGAGGTAAATGGGAGTTACATGGGACTAACTACGGACTTGGGACGGAGGAAGAAGGGAGGTGAGCCTAAGGCTTGCTCTCCCCTTCGATATAGTTCTCCATGCACATCATCTCGCCATCGAATACGGCATAGGTGAACTGCCATATCCAGTCGCCGAGAATCATGAGTCGGCATGAGCGCGTGAGCATGAGGTCAAGCTCTATGTGGCGGTGGCCGAAGAGGAAGTAATCCACGTCAGGATGCGATTTCAGATAGTCCTTGGCAAAGAGAACGAGATGCTCCTTGTCCTCACCCATGTAAGGCGGTTCCTTGCCGTCCTTGCGCTTCAGGCGTGAAGACTTTGCCCAGTTAAGACCGAACTTCATTCCCCATGTGGTTGGAAGCACGTTGCGGAAAAGCCATTGGCAAGTCTTGCTCGTGAATATCTTCTTTATGAACTTGAATTTCTTGTCAGGGTCGCCAAGGCCGTCGCCGTGGGCAAGATAGAACGTCTTGCCGTTTATTTCGAGCGTCTCAGGCTTGTGGTGCACGATTACTCCGCATTCCTTCTCCAGATAGCCGTATTCCCAGATGTCGTGGTTGCCTGTGAAGAAATGTACCTCTATGCCTGCGTCGGTAAGCTCAGAGAGCTTTCCGAGGAAACGCGTGTAGCCCTTTGGCACGACGTATTTGTATTCATGCCAGAAGTCGAACATGTCGCCCAACAGATACACCGCGGAGGCCTTCGTCTTAATCTCATCGAGAAAGCGCACGAGACGGCGTTCCTGAGTGCGTGGATGCTCAGCTGCGAGAGAGCCGAGGTGGGCGTCGGAGAGAAAGTAGATATACCCCATTTTTAATCCAGTCCTAATTCTACTCTTGCTTCTTCGGTCATCATAGACTTATCCCATTCTGGCTCGAAGACCATATTTACGTTAGCACTCGTCACGCCTTCAACGGCAAGCACCTTTGAGCGCACGTCTTCAAGGATGAAGTCGGCTGCTGGGCATGAAGGGGCGGTGAATGTCATGTCGAGGTCGAGGGCGCCTTCGTCGTTGAGGTCGATTTTGTAGATGAGGCCGAGGTCGTAGATGTTTACTGGAATCTCTGGGTCATAGACCGTCTTGAGCACCTCAACGATGCGATCTTCTATCTTTATACGTTCTTCTTGTGTCATATCTTATTTATTTACAATGTACCATTTACAATTTACAACTCCTTTTTTAGAGCTTTCCGCTCTCGCGATACGAGAAGTAGGCCCCGTCGGTCACGATGATGTGGTCGAGGAAATGCAGTCGCATGGCATCACAGGCACGTTTTACCTGTTGGGTGATCTGGTCGTCGTAGCCACTTGGCTGGATGTTTCCGCTTGGGTGGTTATGGGCGATTGCTACGACTGTGGCGTTGCATAGCACGGCTTCCTTGATAATCAGACGCACGTCAACGGCAGTCTCTGTTATGCCACCATGAGATAGGCGTACGGTCTTGATGTGCTTGTAGTTATTGTTCATCAGCACAACGTATGCCTCTTCTACGTCTAAGTCGCGTATCTTAGGCAACAGATGGGCGTAGATGTTGTCGGGTGTGCTGAGGTCGAGTCGTTCGAGCTTGTCCTCGTGCTCACGTCGCTTGCCCAGTTCACAGGCGGCAAGTATGGAGATAGCTTTCGCCTCGCCTATGCCGTTGTATTGGGAGAGTTCTGAAATGCTCTTTCTGCCAAGCGTACCGAGGTTGTTATCGCAATCCTTGAGGATGCGCTTCATAAGGTCAACGGCCGACTCGTTTGTATTTCCTGAGCCTATGAGAATGGCGAGTAACTCGGCATTTGATAGGTTCTCCGCACCTATTCGGGTGAGCTTTTCGCGAGGGCGGTCGTCCTCTGCCCATGAGGTGATGGGGAAGCTGCCTCTCCCCCCGCCCTCCCCCGTAGGGAGGGAGCCGGAAGGCGAAAGGCTTTCCGTATTATGAGCTTCGTTTTGCTCTTTGTTCTCTATATTCCCAGCCTTGGAGGTTTCATTTTTGAAATCCTCAGGCTCATAGAATTCTTTTACTCTCCACATAGGCAATTAGATTAAGATTAGAAATACTATCTACTCCCCGCCCTTTATGGGAGGGGCTGGGGGTGGGTCTTACTTATAGAATGTCTTCTCGAAAGCCTGAAACTCGTCCTGCTTCCTTACGCATCTCTTCCACCATGCCTCAAGGAATCCGAAGCCATAGCCCATGAGCTGAACAAATGCGGCAGCTATGCTTATAAAGCCGATGCGTGGCGATTTGTTGCGTATGGTAGAGTCGATGAAGATGAGTAGCGAGTAGAGCAAAATCGGCAACCAAGGAGCTGCACATAGCCAGTACCACTTGTGTGGGTCGTCATAGTGCATGAGCAATCGGCCAACCATAGATATCAGGATGAGCGCTATGACTCCGACGGTAAAGACCATAGGTAGCATATGTACCAGTTTCATAGTGCCCGGATGACGCTTTTCAAGGTTGATGCGCGCTATACCACTATTATAGACCTGTCGGAAGAACTTCCTGAGATCTGTGCGTCGCTTGTGCCATACCCATGCTGATGGGAACAGACGGCATTTATGACCAGCCTCCACGATGCGATAGGAGAAATCGATGTCTTCACCGAAGCGCATCTTCGAGAATCCGCCGAGCTGCTGGTAAACCTCACGCTTTATGCCCATATTGTATGAGCGTGGGTAGAACTTGTCGAGCTTCGCCTTTCCTCCGCGTATTCCACCTGTTGTGAAGAACGAGGTCATGGAGTAGGAGATAGCCTTTTGCACAGGAGTGAATGAAGGATGTGAGGCATCAGCTCCGCCGAATGCCTCGCAAGGGTTCTCGCTTAGCTCTTTGTCGAGAGCCTTCAGATAGCCGTCGGGCAGAACCACGTCGCTATCAAGGATTATGAGATAATCGCCCTTGGCACGCTCTGCGCCATAGTTGCGGCTTTGTCCCGGACCTGAGTTCGCCTTTAGGAAATAGCTGAGAGGGAGGCTGTTGCCGTATTTCTCGCATACCTCCTTGCAGGGAATAGAAGAGCCATCCTCGACGATGATGACCTCAAAGTCGGAATAGGCCTGACGGGTGAGACTGTCAAGCAGTTCGTCAACCTCGTCAGGCCTATTATATACTGGAACTATAATGCTATATTTCATATATCCATTAGGATAACCTAAATATAGTTGAAGGGAGATTACTCCTTCATGCGCTGAATGTAGCTACCGTCGCGTGTATCTACCTGTACGAGGTCACCCTCGTTGATGAAGAGAGGTACACGGATCTCAGCACCTGTCTCAAGAGTTGCTGGCTTAAGAGTGTTAGTAGCTGTATCGCCCTTTATGCCTGGCTCAGAGTGAGTGATGCGAAGAACGGTCTTAACTGGCATCTCAGCATAGAGAACTGTATCTGTATCAGCATCGCTGACAACCTCAACGATGTCGCTCTCCTTCATATACTCAACACCTGTTACGAGCTCTGAAGATATAGGAGTCTGATCGTATGTCTCCTGATTCATGAAGATATATTCCTCGCCCTCCTTGTAGAGGTACTGATATGGGCGACGGGTAATCTGAACTTCCTCAAGCTTCTCACCGATGTTGAAGCGGCGCTCAAGTACGCGACCGTCGGTTACGTTCTTCAGTTTGATGATCATGATAGTGTTACCCTTACCTGGCTTGCGGTGCTGGAAATCGATGCACACCCAGATGCCGCCGTCCATGCGAACTGCTACACCCTTCTTAATGTCCTGTGAATTAATCATTGTTGTTTTATTGTTGTTATGAATTTATATTTTCTGAAATGTGGGTACAAAGTTACTATATTTTCGCTAAAAAAACTCCTTTTTAACAAAAAAACTACTCGAAATGAAGAAAAATACGTTTTTTTGATGCTAAAAAGGTGAATTTTCTTTGTTAATTCAAAAAATATGAGTACTTTTGCACCCTGAATTGCGCAAAAGTGCTTTTTAGTAAAAGTTTAGAAACAAAAAATAACAAAATAAAATAGAACAACAATGAAAAGAACATTTCAGCCCCACAACCGCCGTCGCGTGAACAAGCATGGTTTCCGTGCTCGCATGGCAACTAAGAATGGTCGTCGCGTACTTGCATCTCGTCGCGCACACGGTCGTAAGAAGCTTACTGTTAGCTCAGAGAATCATGGTAAGTAATTATGGCTCTTGAGTCATAAAAAGGCAGTCTTTCAGATATGGAAGACTGCTTTTTTGTTATATAAATAAAAAAGTACGCGAGAAATTTTGTAATTTGGGCGGTTTGTCTTACCTTTGTACCAAAATATGCACATAGACAATGAATGGAAAAGAATTCTTGAGTAAGTTCAAAAGCAGCTTCCTGTGGGCGAATCTTCTGGCGATGGCCTTGGTGGTTGTCGTTTGCGTGATGGGCATAAAGTACGGACTTGATACTTATACTCATCATGGAGAGGCTATATCCATACCTGATGTGCGTCGTCGTACTTTTGACGATGCAGAGAAAATACTCAACAGCCTCGGCTTTAATGTTGTGGTTGTTGATACGGGCTATGTGAAGACTTTGCCTGCTGATGCCGTGTTGGAACTCTCTCCGGAGGTAGGTCAGAAGGTGAAGACCGGTCGTACAATCTATCTTACCATAAACGCTGCCGACTCTCCTGTACTTACTATGCCTGATGTGATAGACAACTGTTCTTATCGTGAGGCGCAGGCAAAGCTTACGGCTATGGGCTTCCTTGTCGGTGATCCGAAATATGTTACCGGTGAGAAGGATTGGGTGTATGGCGTTGAGTGCAATGGAAAGAGTTTGGCTGCTGGAGACCGGGTTTCTATTGAAGACAAGATAGTGCTTCAGATTGGAAGTGGCCAGCGTGATGCCAACGATTCTGTTGTTGTTACCGATGCGGTGTATGTCAATATGCCTGAGCGCGGAGATGTCAATGGAGGTGAGGTTGATAACTTCCAGGTTGTTGAGTAGCACAAGTGGTAACAAGTAACAGGTAACAATAAGGAATTTTGAAAGAACAGGAAGAAATATTCGACGATATAGATATCGAGGAAGTTGAGGAGGCTCAGGCCGAAGACGGACAACTCTATGAGCATTTCCGTATTGTGGCCGATGCTGGTCAGGAGAAGCTGAGAATCGACAAGTTCCTCTTTGAACATATGCAGCATTCCTCGCGCAACCGCATTCAGGCTGCTGCTGAGGCTGGTTATATTCATGTGAATGACAAGCCGGTGAAGAGCAACTATAAGGTCCGTCCTGGTGATGTGGTGACGCTGATGCTCTCTCGTCCGAAACATGATACGACCATCTATCCGGAAAATATACCTCTTAATGTTGTGTATGAGGATGATTATCTCATGGTCATCAATAAGGAGGCGGGTATGGTGGTTCATCCGGGTGCAGGAAACTTCAGTGGTACGCTTATCAATGCTGTGGCGTGGCATATGAAGGATGTGCCGGAGTTTGATCCGAACTCCCCGGAGGTTGGACTTGTGCATCGTATAGACAAGGATACAAGCGGATTGCTTGTGGTTGCCAAGACACCGGAAGCTAAGTCTGCTCTTGGAAAGCAGTTCTTCAATAAGACTACGCATCGCTCATATCATGCCCTTGTATGGGGACATTTCACAGAGGATGAAGGTAGGATTGAAGGCAATATCACACGTGATCCAAAGGATAGACTGAGGATGACGGTAGCGGCACCAGATTCTGGCATAGGAAAACCTGCTGTTACCCATTGGAAGGTTATTGAGAAATTTGGCTATGTAACTTTGATAGAGTGCATCCTTGAAACTGGCCGTACGCACCAGATCCGGGCTCACATGAAGCACATCGGCCATCCTCTGTTCTGTGATGAGAGGTATGGCGGTTCGGAGATTCTTCGAGGCACACGGTCTTCTACATATAAGGCATTTATCCAGAACTGTTTCAAACTCTGTCCGCGTCAGGCTCTGCATGCTAAGACTCTTGGTTTCGTGCATCCTGTAACTGGTGAACAGATGGACTTCACAAGTGAGTGGCCTGAGGATTTCTCCGCACTCATTGAAAAATGGAGAAACTATGTGAATGGCGCAAATGCCTTTCTTAACGAGAAATAATAAAATAAATACAATATATTAAAATGGCAAATATCAAACGCACAATAGCTATCGTTTGTGGTGGCGACTCTTCTGAGCATGATGTTTCTATGCGCTCTGCTCAAGGCTTGTATTCTTTCTTCGACAAAGACAAGTATGATCTTTATATCGTAGATATCAAGGGGCAGGATTGGCATGTGGATTTCCCAGACGGTACAATTGCTCCTATTGACCGTAACGACTTCTCTTTCCGTCATAATGGTAAGACTGTAGTTGTTGACTATGCATATATTACTATACATGGTACTCCGGGTGAGAATGGTCTGCTTCAAGGCTACTTTGACTTGATTCATCTTCCTTATTCTACAAGTGGTGTGCTTGTTGAGGCTCTTACCTTTGACAAGTTCGTGCTGAACAACTATCTTCGTGGTTTCGGAGTTGCTGTTGCTGAGAGCGTTCTCGTTCGTCGTGGTGATGAGGATTCTCTTACCGAGGAGCAACTTCAGAAGGCGGTAGGCTTCCCATGTTTCGTAAAACCAGCTGCTGATGGCAGTAGCTTTGGTGTAAGTAA
>JAEEGH010020508.1_pt1 | contig 13739 bp, 8 predicted proteins | sample 9134181 | NCBI WGS metagenome assembly JAEEGH01 (sample SAMN16246544, study PRJNA631951) | gut metagenome | biome: gut microbiome; feature: rumen; material: DP-attached | host: Bos | place: Iran: Karaj | collected 2018-10
TTCCGGTGAGCAGGGTTTCCAGAGGACGTTCAATCTCTTCCCAGGAAGGGGCGTCATACATCGCGTCACGCTGCTGAAGGAATTCCGCGGTAAAGGGGATGTTCCCGGGACAATATACAATGGGTTTATTCATGGCCAGGAATAAACCGAGGATGGAGGAATAATCTGAAACAAGGATATCCGTATCCCGGAAGGTGTCCGCCACAATCCGGTTTGAATCGAAACGGATTCCTGCGTTACTGCAGCGTTCTTTCAACTGACGGATTTCTTCTTCGGTCATCAGGTGCTCACGGAGCATATTGTCAAACATCAGCGGATGGGGCCGGATGGTCAGTGAGACATTGTGACGGGAAACAAAATCAATCCAACGGTCAATATATTCCAGGAAATGAGAACCGCCGATTTTTGCATCGTAAGACCAGCGGGGTGTCCACAGGATCCGGTTGCTGCCGGGAGAAGAGGGCAGGGAATGGTATAGTTCATAAGCAGGATATCCGACATTAAAAACCTGATGATAAGCGCTGTTTCCGAAGACCTTCCTGAAGGCGTCGTATTCATGAACATTGGAAGCGAACCAAAGGCTTACACCGGCGGCAAAATCTCCATATTCAAACGGGACGTCCCAGTCATAGGCGCCGTAAAGAATCAGGCAGAGACGGGTATAGGCTGCGGTATAACGCGTTTGCAGATCCGGCGGCAGATAATGATTGAAGGGACGGTCATAAAAGAGATAATCAAATCCGGCCAGATCAATGTCAGGCGCGGAAAAGAAATCCAGCACACGTTCCGAACCGTACAGGGTTTCATAGAAAAGGCGTTCCCCGGGATCTTCCTGAAAAGACTGCCGGTTAACGAAGTTGAAATGATTCACATATATAATATACGGGTCAAAACGAGGATCCTGCAGCATGAGGTTAAAAAGACTCATCTGTTTATCCCAGACTTCCGGAACCTGGGCAACAAAGCCTACGCGAATAGGATCGGAGGGATGAGTTTTTTTCCGGCAGCGAATGAAGCGCCGGATGATCCGGGTTCCCTGGGCAATCCGAAGGGAAACGACTGCTGGATACAGGCGATCTGCAATCGTTTTGAGAAGCGGTTTCCCGCTGCTTGTGTCTGGCATTCAGATAACCTCCTCCTGAAAGATGGTTATTGATCGTCCTTCCGGCGAATGGTGCGGATTAACGTGAGGATTCTTCCCCGCTGCAGGAAAAGTACACCTAGTGTAAGAACGGCGGCAATGATCCGCAGGGGAAGTGAACCATACAATGCGGCGCCTGCTGCCGTCAGTCCGCAGGCGGCGATGAACAGCATAATCATTCCGAGGTAATTGTATCCCAGATCCTGAAGACCGCGCTTTTTCAGTATTCTCTTCATGGCCAGACAATTACACAGAGCAAAAACCAGATAACTGAAGAGCGTTGTATAAGCCGCGGCAACATAGCCGTACAGGCGGATGAAAATCCAGTTGAGAATGAGATTTGTTACAGCAGCACCAAGGGAAGCCCAGACCAGGCTGCGCTTTTCTTCGTAATAGAATTCCACATTGGCAAAGAGCTGTGAATAGAAAAGGAGAAGCAGACTGAGCGCAACAGGAGGAACCACATAGACTGCTTCAAGATATTTTTCTCCTGCCATAATCAGGACAATCTCCGGCGCAAACCAGATCACACCGGACAGAAGCAGCGCCATGAGTGCGGCAATACCCAGGGAGACACTCCGGTTCTCCTTTTCCTGGCCTTTTCCCAGTTTTTCATAGAGCCAGGGAATATAGGCATTATTGATTGCGTCCAGAACAAAGGTCAGGACAACGGCAAGATTGTAAGCAACACCATAGACGGCGGATTTATCTATGCCGACCATATGACTGATCATGATACGGTCGCTCTGGTTAAAGACCATCTGGGACAGATAATATGCAAGCAGTGGAATGTTGAAACCAAGGGCATATTTCCAGTACTGCCGGCGAAAAACCGTTTTCCCGCGGACGATATTCAGAACAAAGAATACTCCGCCGGCAATAATGTTGACGATTGCCATGCCCCAGATCCGCGCATAACCCTTTTCGTCGTTAGTGATTACGAGAACGTACTGCAGAAGAGGGGTGGCGACAGCAATGGCAAGGGTAACCAGCACAACGCTGATATATTTAAATTCAAAGCGTTTCTTTCCGCTCCACAGAAGAAGTGCGGTAACCGAAAGCGTTTCAGCTACCATCAGGCACATGATGGAGGTCGGCAGCTCGAAAAGCTGATTCCAGAGACTGGCAAAAGGCAGGTAGATCAGCAGGAAAAAAGCTGACAGCAGGAGGCAGATTCCCTCAACAGATGCGATATACCCGTCACGGTCAGATTCGAACTTCACCATGGCCGGGGAGAAGGAACCGTAAGCCAGATTGAGCGTCAGAAAAATCTGCAGGAGTCCCTGCCAGGAGGAGTATATGATCACCTGACCATATTGTTCAGTTGTCAGAAGCCTTGTAAAGAGGGGCATGGTCAGGAAAAGCAGGCATCTTTGCAGAACACTGCACAGGACATATGCAGACGAGACTTTGATAGTTACAGGGATATTGCGATAATTGTCCGTAAGCTTTCCCATACACGCTCCCGATTCATTCAAAACAGGACGCTTCCATACAAAAAGGAAGGTCCCTGATACATAAATTATATCATTATGATAAATGGATGTAAACACGGGGAAGGGCTTGCTGCCGGTCAAATCGATCATCACACGAATGTATCATATAAAAAATGAACGCGGTACATCTTGATAGTGTTCATTTTTTATGCTAATATACATAACAATGAACAACATAGGCTGTTCAGAGGTATCAGATTGGGAGGCTCAGTCATGACGCAGAATGAATTTACCCTGTTATACGCTATCCGGAAATACGGTATGCAGAGCTGCCGGTGGTTTAAGGAGAAAACAGGTTTGTCAGTGGGCTATGTTTCCCAGACGCTTAAGGAATTTGCCGGAAAGAACTTTGTGAATCCGGATGGCATCACCGCAAACGGAATAAAGGCACTGGCACCTTATAAAGTTGAAAATGCGGTGATCATGGCCGCGGGAATGTCCTCCCGGTTTGTACCGATCAGCCTGGAAAAACCCAAAGGCCTGCTGACAGTGAAAGGCGAAGTGCTGATTGAACGCCAGATCCGCCAGCTGCAGGAAGCAGGCATAGAGAGTATTGTCCTGGTGCTTGGATATAAAAAGGAAGCCTTTTTTTACCTGGAAGACAAGTTCGAACATGTGAAGATCATTATCAATCCCCAATATGATACAAAGAACAATACATTCACTGTTTATCTGGCGCAGCAGTATATCGGGAACACTTATATCTGCTCTTCTGACAATTATTTTTCCGAGAACCCGTTCGAAGAATATGTATATCAGAGCTTTTATTCCGCTGTGAAAGTGGACAGACGGCTGAATGAATGGTATATGATTCCGGATTCAAAGATGAATATTGCCCGGATCGTGAAAAATGACGACCGGGGAAGCATTATGATGGGCCATGTGTACTGGGACCGGGACTTCAGCAAAGCAATGATTGAACTGATCAACGCGGATCAGGAAATCGGGCATTACGATACCGAACTGTGGGAGCAGATCCTGGCGGATCACCTGAAAACACTTCCGCCAATGGCCATTAAGGTTTATCCGGACGGTGTTATTCACGAGTTTGATTCACTGGAAGAACTGCGCCAGTTTGACAGCCGGTATATCAGCCATACGGACAGCCGGATTATTCGGAACATAGCTGATGTACTGCACTGCGGAGAAGAGGAAATATGTGAATTCAGGGTGATCAAGAACGGGCTTACCAACAGATCCGTATACTTTGAAGCCTGTGGGAAAAAGTATGTTTATCGCTATACAGAGCAGCGAGAAGGAATTGCTGTCAACCGAAGCCATGAACGGCAGGCCCTGGAGCTTGCCCGTTCCATCGGTGCGGATCCGACATTCCTGTTTATGAATGAGGAGGAAGGATGGAAAATCTCCTTCTATACAGAGAATGCACATGAACCGGATTTCACAAACCGGGATGATATCAAACGTGTGGCGGATGCACTGAGAAAGCTTCATGATCGCAAACTGAGTGTGAACTGGTCTTTTCTGCCATGGGTGGAAACCCAAAGCATGGAATGGGTCCTGCGTTCCGAAAAAGGCGGAATTTCCGATCCGGAATACAGTACCCTGAAAAGGATGGTCGGAAAAGCAGCTGAAGCCTGTAAAGATGACGGGACAGAAGCCTGCTTCTGTCACTGTGACTCCGAGAAAACCAACTGGCTACTGACGGACAAAGAGACCATCCTGATTGACTGGGAATATGCCGGAAACGCTGATCCGGGATGTGATACGGGTTCTTTTATCCTGAATTCCGGCTGGGAACCGGAAGAGGCAAAGATGTTTATCCGTGAATACCTGGGTGAGAACGCAACGGAGAAACAGATTTTTCACCATTTAGCCTATACAGCAGTGATTGCTTTTTACTGGTACACATGGGCACTGTCCTGTGAAGCGGACGGGACAGTGATGGGAGAAGGCCTGTACAACTGGCGCAGCACGGCCAAAAAGTACGCGAGATATCTTGTTGAACAATACGGCTTGTAAGAAGCCCAAGTTCAACCGAAATATATAAAAGATACCGGAGGGAAAAGAAATGAAGAAGATTATGGCAATGATCCTGGCACTTATTCTGTGCTCCTGCGTATTCTGCGCAGCGATGGCAGAGATGGACACCACAGACAAGAACGTTGTGATCTGGACCACAGAAGAGGAACATGTGGTGGATTATTACATCAATGCATTAAGGGAAAAATTCCCGGAATACAACATTACGATTGAGAACGTGAGTTCCAGCACGATGCCGGCAAAGGTGATTGAGGAGGGCGAATACTGCTCCTGTGATATTTTGTGGACAGAAGACTATGCCTATCTGGAAAAGTGTTCCGACTGGCTGGTGGAACTGAAGGATTTCGATTATTCCATGTTCCTTGACGATACGGTGCCTGCAAGTCATAAATATACTCCCGAAGAACGGTATGCAGGCGGCATTATCCTGAACGTCGATATGCTGACGGAATGGAATCTGCCTGAGCCCGCATCCTACCAGGATCTGCTGGATCCGATGTATCAGGGCCTGATCTCCATGCCCAATCCGGCATCCTCCGGCACGGGATACATGTTCCTGCGGCAGCTTGTGAACGAGTGGGGAGAGGATGAGGCATTTTCCTACTTTGAGCAGCTGACGCCGAATATCCTGCAATATACTTCCTCCGGTATGGGTCCGGTGAATGCACTGATCCAGGGAGAGGCGGCCATCGGCCTCGGGTTTATTTCGCAGGCGGTTCAGGAAATCAACGCAGGACGCAACCTGAAGATTGTCTACTTCGATGAAGGGGTTCCGTTCAGCATTTACGGAAACGCTTTGCTGAAGAAGAGCGAGCATAAGCAGGCGGCAGTGGATGTGTTCAATTATATTGCCGCGGAACTTGTATATGACAATAACCGGCTGTTCTACCCCGAGCAGATTATCAAAGACTATACTCCCGTGATTGAGAATTATCCTACAGAAATTCATTACGGCAATATGATGAACAATACCCTGGAAGAGAAAGAAAGGCTGCTTGCAAAATGGACGTTCTCGTAAGAGATAAACTGGTTATCAGCGATATATCAAAAACATTTGTGGACGCCGGTACAGGGGTGCTTAACCATGTATCATTCACAGTGCGGGACGGGGAGTTTCTCTCCATCCTGGGTCCTTCGGGATGCGGAAAAACGACGCTGCTGCGGATCCTGATCGGCCTGCTGAAGCCGGACACGGGAAGCATTATCAAAGACGGGAAAGATATAACGGGCACTGCTCCTGCTGCACGGAAAATGGGGATTGTATTCCAGAATTATGCGTTGTTTGAGAATATGACAGTGCTGAAAAATGTGGAATATGCCCTGAAGATCCGGCCGGAAACAAGAGCAACAGCCAGGGAAACCGCGATGGAAATGATCGCGGCGGTGGGACTGAGCGAGCATATTCACAAGATGCCCGGAAAACTGAGCGGCGGACAACAGCAGCGTGTAGCCATTGCACGGACGCTTGCGCTGCAGCCGGAGATCATCCTGTTTGACGAACCGATGTCCGCCCTGGACGTTGCCACCCGGCTGTCCATGCGGACAGAACTGAAGGAGCTGCAGAAGCGGTTCGGAACAACCATGATCTATGTGACGCACGATCAGGAAGAGGCGTTTGCTTTATCGGACCGGATCCTGATCATGGATCAGGGAAATATCAGCCAGCTGGATACACCCGAGAATATCTGCAGGAAACCCGCAAATGACTATGTGAAATCTTTTGTGTTGGCCAATATCCGGCTGAAAGTGGATTCCCTGTCCCGATACGCAGAGATGGTGCGAGACGTATGAAGCTGAAGAATCGTAAAAACCTGGTGGTGAATCTGCTGATCGCAGCCGTATTCATCACATCCGTTATCCTGCCGATTATCTCGATGTTCTCCCGTGTGACAGCGGAGAGTTTCCGGGAAGTAACAGGTTCTGTTCAGTTCGGAAGGGTGGTCTGGAATTCTCTGACTACATCGCTGACGGCCACGATGATTTCCCTGATTCTGGCGCTTCTGGCGGCATGGTGTGTGGAACGGACGCGTCTGCCCGGGAAAAACCTGTTCAGTCTGCTGTTTGTTGCACCGATGCTGATTCCATCGATGTCCCATGCGTTCGGACTGATTGCCCTTTTCGGGACAAACGGACTGATTACCCGGCTGCTTCATGTGCGGACCGCTATTTACGGATTTAACGGAATTGTGCTCGGCGCCGTGATGTATTCCTTTCCCTTTGCCTATGTGATGTTCACAAGCATCCTGCAATATGAAGACCAGCTGCCTTACCGGGCAGCAGAGGTCATGGGGATTCCGAGAATCCGTCAGTTTACCGGTATTACACTGCCCTATCTGAAAAAGACTATTATCACTGCTTTTTTTGCCATCTTTACGATGACGATCACAGACTACGGCGTACCGATTATGATCGGCGGACAGGTACAGACGCTGCCGGTGATGATGTATAACAAGGCAGTCGCGATGACCGATTACAGTACGGGAAGCGTCATCGGAATATTCCTGCTGATTCCGGCGATTGTGGCGTTCATTGTGGACCTGATGAACCCGGAGACAAACCAGAACACCTATGCGGCAGAACTTTTTAAACCGCGCAGAAACAGGACGCAGTCGACCGCGGCGCTGGTGTTTTCCACCCTGCTGTGTATAATGATTCTTTCACCGGTGATATCGTTCAGCTTTATGGTGTTTGAGGAACGGTATCCCTCTGTGACGACATTTACGCTGTATCATATTGAAAAGACTCTGAACAGAGGTGCGTTGACCTATCTGGGAAATTCTCTCCTGTATGCAGTGCTTACCTCGGCAGCGGGTACAGTGTTCGCATTCTTCTGCGCGTATGAAACGACGCGTGTGAAGGAACGGCTGGGGAAACTGATTCACCTTATATCCCTGACATCAATGGCAATTCCGGGTATAGTACTGGGTCTGTCCTATATCATTTTTTTCCATGGAAGCGCAGTTTACGGTACCATCTGGATTGTTGTGATCATGAACTGTATCCACTTCTTTTCCTCTCCGTACCTGATGATGTATAATACGCTGGGCAAGGTGAATCCAAACCTGGAAGCCGCGGGATCTACACTGGGGATTAAAAGGTGGCGGATCGTCAGGGATGTTATTCTGCCCAAGGTCAGCGGGACAGTGCTGGAGATGTTCAGTTATTTCTTTGTAAACAGCCTTGTGACCATTTCGGCGGTGTCTTTCCTGAGCCCGCCTTCACCGAAACCGCTGTCGCTGCTGATCAACCAGTTTGAAGCCCAGCGGCAAATGGAGAGCGCTGCGTTTGTGTCGCTGCTGATCTTCCTGGTGAATGTGCTGTTGCGGGTTTCCATCCGGGGAATCAAAAAAAACCTTGCCCTGAAAAAGGCAAGGATTGAAGCGGGCCAGGCTGTTTGTTAAGCAAAAGTATTTACGGCACGGATGACGGCCTGGATTTGTTCCTCCGTCATACCGTAGAACATGGGCAGGCTCAGCTCTGTGCGGCTGATTTCTTCAGCAATGGGGAAATCTCCTTCGCTGAAACCGAGATCCCGGTAGCATTCCTGAAGATGCATCGGGATCGGATAATGCTTGTTGGTCATGATGCCCTGTCCGGCCAGATGCTTTTCCAGTTCATCCCGCCGGCTGCAGCGGATACCGAAAATATGCCATACCGGTACGTATCCCTCCGAGACAACGGGGAGGATGACGGCCGGATTTTTTATTTCCGCCAGGTACCGGTCTGCAATCTGCCGACGGGCCGCATTCATCCGTTCCAGATGGGGAAGCTTCGCGGAGAGGAAAGCGGCCTGCAGTTCATCCAGGCGGCTGTTGTTTCCCTTATAGATATGGTGATATTTATAGTCAGAACCATAATTGCCCAAGGCACGGACTTTGACAGCTATATCCTCGTTATCTGTGACAACGGCACCGGCATCTCCCAGCGCGCCGAGGTTTTTGCCGGGATAGAAGCTGAAACCGGCAGCATCTCCGAAGGTACCGACTTTCCGGCCTTTATAGGTTGCGCCGTGCGCCTGGGCGCAATCCTCAATAATCCGCAGATTGTGCTTTGCGGCAATGGATAAGATGGGATCCATATCGCAGGCACGGCCATACAGATGAACCGGCATGATGGCCTTTGTCCGGGGGGTGACTGCCGCTTCAATCCGGGAGGGATTGATGTTGAAGGTCTCCACTTCCGGTTCTACAAACACCGGCTTTGCCCCGACGTAGGTCACTGCCAGGGCAGTGGCGATGTAGGTGTTGGAGGGGACGATGACTTCATCTCCCTCACCAATGTTCAGGGCTTTCAGGATCAGCATGAGGGCATCCAGGCCGTTGCCGACACCAACACAGTACTTTGTTCCGCAGAAAGCGGCAAAGGCTTTCTCAAAGGCTGCATCCTCCTGTCCCTCAATATACCAGGAGCGGGTGAATACCCGATTGAAGGCTTCACGGAGATCGGATTCCAGCTCTTTTTCCATGGGAAGAAATGAAACAAACGGTACGTTCATATAATGCAACCTCCTTCGCTTATTCTACCTCTTCCTTTCAGACACGTCAATCTGATCAGCCTATATGAGGGCGGACAACAAAAGATATCCAACCCGATGTTTTTGCTTTTTTTGATAAAACGAATATAATAATAATGATTACAATATGGAGGAAAACAGATCATGAAAAGACTGATCGGATTTATTCTGGTGCTGACAATGCTCTGTTCAGCTTTTTCTGCTTATGCTGTCGAAAACGGCAAAAGCGATCATATGAACTGGGCACTGGATGATAAGGGAACGTTGACCATTTCCGGGACGGGGGAAATGGATTATGTGTTCCAATCTGATAAGACGATCAAAACCGTTGTTATCGAAAACGGGATCACGAAGATCTGTGATTACGCATTTTACAGCTGTGAAAATCTAAGCAGTATATCTATTCCGGACAGTGTGACGAGCATTGGCGATTACGCTTTCTACGGATGCATAAAACTGGCCGGGATCACCCTGCCAGGTAGTCTGACGAGCATCGGTGACGGCGTTTTCGGGTATTGTCCCAAGATGACGTCAATCACCGTTCCGGATCAAGTTACAGCAGTCAGTCCTTCTTCTTTCGGCGATAAGGAAATTATTGCCAAGATCGGTTCGTTGGGCGCAAAGGCGTTAGGGAAAGCAAAACTCAGCTTCCGGGTGCCGGATGGAAAGTGCCTGCTGCGATATCAGTATAAAGAGGACCAACTGCAGGATCTTGAAGTGGTTTCTGTTGACAGTAATGTCAAGAAATTAGTCATTCCGGATGGAGTTACCCGGATCGGAAATAATGCTTTTGCGGAAAACAACACGCTGGAAAGCGTAATTATGCCGGATAGTGTAAGGAGTATCGGAGAGAATGCTTTTGCAAATTGCGACGGCATAAGCAGTCTGACTATTCCCCAGAATGTTGCTAGTATTGAAAAAGGAGCATTTTCATACTGGAACGGGAAGATTATATTCCGGGGGAATGCCCCTACAATCGATGACAACGCATTTACCTACGGAACGATTGTCGCAGTCTATCAGCATGGCTGTTATGGCTGGTCAACTGCAATCAAAAAAACTTTCGATGCAAAATGGATTAATTGGCAGGCAGATAACGCCGAAGCGGCAAAAGATCCAAAGACGAAGGATCAGACCGAAAAACTGGAGCAGACACAGACGGACAATGAATATGGCCATAATTATGGCTGGAACTGGGCTGACACAACAGACTCCTATCTTGTTCCAGAGGCGGATGGTGCATTTACCCGGGTTGAACATGTCGGGGAAAGTATTATTATCGAACAATATTCAAAAGACACAGAACTTCAGTGGAAAAAAACACTGCAAATGGATCTGCCTGTCTGGGGAGGGTTTTACTCAGGAAAGGATTACCACTTCTTTGTTTTCGGACAAACCAATTATGAGGAAAACGACCAGAAGGAAGTACTGCGGGTTGTCCGTTACAGCAAGAATTGGAATAAGATAGATTCCGCCAGCGCTTATGGGCAGAATACGACTGTACCTTTCCGGGCCGGTACGGTGGATATGGACGAGGGCGGTGACTACCTGTATATTCATACCTGCCATGAAATGTATACAAGTTCAGACGGAAAAAGACACCAGTCCAACATGACCTTTAAGCTGTATATTCCCGGAATGTCATTTTCAGTGGAACAGGAATCCTCTCCGGGATATACATCCCATTCCTTTAACCAGTATATCTACGTGGATGAAGGAAACGTAATCATGGTGGACCACGGAGACGCATACCCGCGGGCGATTACGATCGGCCGCATCAAGGATGACACAGATACGCCCGGGATGGACAATTATCAACGAGTGAAACTGATCCAGATCGGCGGGGAGACAGGGGAAAACTATACCGGGGCGACGGTTGGCGGATCTCAGGCATCCGATACACGGTATATCGTGACCGGTAAGTCTATCGATCAGGCGAATTTCAATACCAGCACAAGAGACAACGTTTATGTTGTTACAGCATCCAAGAGTGACTTTACGGACGCCAGTGTTACCTTCAGATGGCAGACAAACTATCCGGAAGGAAGCACCGTTGTCCTGTCCAATCCTTATCTGATCCGGATTACCGGGACGAAGCTTCTGCTGATCTGGACGGAACAACTGAATCACAATGACCTGAATGTGCTGCTGCATTATGTTTTCCTGGATGAAAACGGAAAAGCGGCCTCACAGGTATATACCAATCCCGGAAAACTCAGCGATGTGATGCCGGTCATAAACGGGAATTACCTGACCTGGTATGTGACCACCGGGTGCGATGTGATCTTCTATTCACTGGATTTAACAAATCCTGAGCTGATTACAACAGTTCAGAATCTTGTATTCCTGGGCAAAGCCGGCTGGCAGCAGGATAATGCCGGACACTGGCTCTTCGGCAACAGCGAGGGATATGCACTGACCGGTGTGCAGTATATTGACAGGAAGTTCTATTATTTCAATGATCAGGGAATCATGCAGACCGGCTGGATCCAGAACAATACAACCTGGTATTATGCCATGGCCAACGGCGTCCTGTGCAATAACGGATGGACAAAACTTGAAGGAACCTGGTATTATTTCCATCCGACCGGCGCAATGGCAGTGGGATGGCTTTCTGACGGCAATGTTTACTATTATCTGAATGAGTCCGGCGTAATGCAGACCGGCTGGGTTCAGTCCGGCGGCAAATGGTATTACATGAATGCCAGCGGTGTGATGCAGACGGGATGGATTCAGTCCGGCGGCGCTTGGTATTATCTGGACAAGAACGGTGTGATGCAAACCGGCTGGATTAAGGACGGCGGCAAGTGGTACTACATGAATCAGGGCGGTGCAATGCAGACCGGCTGGGTTCAGGATGGTGACAGCTGGTATTATATGAACGCCGGCGGCGCGATGCAGACCGGCTGGATACAATCCGGCGGTGCCTGGTACTACCTGGACAAGAGCGGTGTGATGCGGACCGGTTGGATCAAGGACGGCGGAAAGTGGTACTACATGAGCCAGGACGGTGCAATGCAGACTGGCTGGGTTCAGGACGGCGGCAGCTGGTATTATATGAACGCCAGCGGCGTGATGCAGACCGGCTGGAAACAGATTGCAGACGGCTGGTATCATTTCAATGATTCCGGTGTGATGACCATTGGCTGGTTTGAGGATCAATCCGCAAACGGAAAGCCGTGGTACTGGTTCGATGACCAGGGCAGAATGGTAACCGGATGGAAAGAGATTGCCGGAAAGTGGGAGAAGTTTAGCGATTACGGCCAATGGGAGTATACCTGGAACGGACAGTAAAAGATCCGGTTTGGCAGATAAGTACGGTATATGATTGATTTGGATGACGGCAAATGATAAGATAAAGGAACCGGAACAAAGCCTCAGGGCGAAAGCGAGGAACGAAGCGTGAACAAAATCGAAACAAAACTGGAAGGCGTTTATATCATTGAGCCGGAAGTGCGTGGAGACGCACGGGGATATTTTATGGAGGTCTGGAGCACCCGGAATTTTGAGGAGCTGGGACTGCACTATGATTTTGTGCAGGACAACCAAAGCTTCTCTGCACAGAAGGGCATACTGAGGGGTATTCATTTCCAGAATGCGCCCATGGCTCAGGCCAAACTGGTACGGGTAACCCGCGGGGCTGTGCTGGATGTGGCGGTGGACCTGCGCAAGGGCAGCCCGACCTATAAACAGTGGGTCGCGGTAGAACTGAGTGCGGAAAACAAGCGGATGCTGATGATTCCCAGAGGGTTTGGCCACGGCTTCAAAACACTGACGGACAATGTGGAATTCTGCTACAAGGTGGATAACCTGTACAGCAAGGAATGTGACCGGGGAATCCGGTTCAACGATCCGACGATCGGCGTGGACTGGGGAGAAGTGAAGGAAGAACTGCTCAGCCAGAAAGATACGACTTCACCGCTGCTGGATGACAGTGACTGCAATTTTGTTTATTCAGAAGAATAAACGAAGCTGGATTTATCATTCATATTCATAATGATATGTTGATTCTTTATGAAAAACAACGCTGTCTGCCGGACACAGAGGCAGGAGTAAACAGATTATGAATTATGTACTTAAATAATGGAGGAATTGTTTATGACTATTATCGTTACCGGTGGCGCCGGCTTTATCGGGAGCAATTTCGTATTCCATATGCTGAAAAAGTATCCGGATTACCGGATCATTTGCCTGGACAAGCTGACTTACGCAGGAAACCTGTCCACGCTGAAAGGTGTGATGGACAACCCCAATTTCCGGTTTGTGAAAGCAGATATCTGTGACCGGGAGGCTGTTTATAAACTGTTTGAGGAAGAGCACCCGGACATTGTAGTGAACTTTGCGGCGGAAAGTCATGTGGACCGCAGCATTGAGGATCCCGGTATCTTCCTGCAGACCAATATCATCGGTACCGCGACCATGATGGACGCGTGCCGAAAATACGGTATCAAGCGCTATCATCAGGTTTCCACGGACGAAGTATACGGTGATCTGCCGCTGGACCGGCCTGACCTGCTGTTTACCGAGGAAACGCCGATCCATACCAGCAGTCCCTATTCCTCTTCCAAGGCCGGTGCGGATTTGCTGG
>JAEEGH010020510.1_pt1 | contig 13738 bp, 11 predicted proteins | sample 9134181 | NCBI WGS metagenome assembly JAEEGH01 (sample SAMN16246544, study PRJNA631951) | gut metagenome | biome: gut microbiome; feature: rumen; material: DP-attached | host: Bos | place: Iran: Karaj | collected 2018-10
GATCCGGGCAATATGGAACTGTGTCTGCAGTATAACTACACGAACCTCCACGATGAGAGTGCGGGTGCCTTAGGCGGCAAGTTGCACGACTGGGCGCTCTGTTATAACTTCTATCCCAACAAGTATATGATCTGGCGTGTGCGTGCTTCATATACCAAGGTGTTCGACCGTGCCGGTTATGAGGATAACGGGGTGACGATACTGGAGACACGATTGCAGGTGAAATTCTGAGAAAATTAGAAAATTAAAAAATTATAGAATTAAAGAATTAAAAATTGAAATAATTATGAAAAAGATGATGATTTTGGCCGTGATGATGATGGCCGCAGTATGTGCTCAGGCACAGAGTGACAAGAGTCCCGTTAATGCGTATTTCACTACCGGTGAGATGCCTGATATGATCAAGTGGTGTCCGGCGCCCCCGGATACTACCAGCGCCCAGTTCGCCTACGACATCACCCAGTATTTCTGGGGTAAGAAGATGCGTCTGAACAAGGAGCGCGCCGACATTGCCATCCGCGATGCCGTGTACGGCCTCGACTGCATCATCCGGGAGTTCAGCGAGCCCTTCGGCTTGAAGATCTCGAAAGAGGAGACGCCTGAGATCTATAAGGTGTTGCGTGAGGGAACGGCTACGTGCGACAGCATCTGCACGCTGCCCAAGAGGTATTATATGCGTAAGCGCCCCTTTATGCGTTTCAATGAGCCGACGCTGTATCCTGCCGATGAGCCGAATCTGAAGAAGAACGGCAGCTTCCCCTCTGGTCACACGCTGTTGGGCTGGAGCTCGGCCCTGTTGCTCTCGGAGATTAATCCCGACCGTGCCGACACCCTCCTGGCCCGTGGTCTGATGTATGGTGAGAGCCGCGTGATCGTGGGAGCCCATTGGCAGAGCGACGTGGATGCCGCCCGTCTGGCTGCAGCTGCTGCCTATGCCAGGCTGCACACCTCGGAGCGGTTCTTAGAGCAGATGCGACTGGCCCGTGAGGAGTTCCGCGTGAAGACCGGTCTGGCCACCATCATCGAGATGAAGGCCTGGCAGAAGGAACAGAAGAAGCGTGCCAAGGCTGCCGCGAAAGCTGCCAAGGCTGCTGCAAGATAAAACAAAGAGTCCGTGGGTCGATGGCCCACGGACTTGTTTCTTATTTCTTTCCGTTGATTGTATAGTCGAGTGCTGCGCCGATGGCCGTGCAGTACTGGGAGTGCTTTGGTACGTGGAAACGGATGTCATAGAGTTTCTCAAGCCCTGGGAACACTTCCTTGCATTGCGGCAGGAGGGAGAGGTTGCCGATAAGCACGAAGTCGCGGATGTCGCTGCCTAAGGAGGCGAGCCAGGCGGCAGAACCGATGCTCTGGAGCACCATCTTGATCAGTCCGGCGGCGATGTCTTCCTTCGAGGCGTCGCTCTGCGCTTTGGCAAAGTTGGAGGCCGTCGTGTCCATAGGCAGTCCGGGCAGGGGATGGGCGCTGATGTCGCCGATGACCAGGTCGATGTTGCGCACGTTGCCCTGTTTGGCCATCGCCACCACCTGCGTGATGTCGCTGGTGTTGAGCATGATGCGGGCGAGTCCGGCCAGCGTGCCTCCGCCGACGCCGATACCGCCGATATGCTTCATCTCATCGCCGTTGCAGCGGATGAAGGTTGTTCCTGTGCCCATCGAGACGACGATGGCGTGGTCGAGCTTCGACTCGAACTTCGCACCGAGACCGTCGGCCACGAACTCCTCAGACTTGGCGGTGGGCAGTCCGTAGATGGGGGTGTCGATATAGGCTGCACCTACGCCGGTGAGCATCACTTGCTCCACATCCTTCAGGTCGATGTCGTTGTCGTGCAGGTATTTGCCGAAAGCGCCATAGAGGGAGGTGATAGGGTCTGCTGCCGTGATGCTGATGGGGGCTGTGACCTTACCGTTCTTAATGCCAACAATCTTTGTGGTTGAGATACCCACGTCAATACCAATTACTATTGCCATAATGTTCAATGATGAATGTTCAATGTTCAATGAAAAAAAGAAACCCGGCCGCCATCACGCGAAACCGGGCTAATGAAAGGAGGAGTGGTACCTCCAGGAATCGAACCGGGGACACACGGATTTTCAGTCCGATGCTCTACCAACTGAGCTAAGGCACCATTGTGGTTTCTGCATTCCTTTCGTTTTGCGGGTGCAAAGGTACGAAGAAAAAATGAAACACAACAAGAATAAGGGAAGGAAATGCTTTTCTTTAGTATTTATTAACAAATAAATGGGCTTTAATAGAAACGAATGTGAATAATAAACCCTAATTTTTATAATTTTATTATTATTATTCGTGGATAAAATTATTCAGATTATTCACATTCGTTTCTTTATTTCTGCAATGGGTTCCACCCTTGCGCTTTGAGCTCAAACTCCTGATTATCACGGGTTACGAGCATCTGGCCGAATTTGGCGTCGGTGATGTGCCCGATGAGTTTTACACCTTCTATTTGCTCAATCTTTTCGTGGTCGCCGATAGGAACGGTGAACAAAAGTTCGTAGTCTTCGCCGCCATTCAAGGCACAGGTGGTGACGTTCATATTCATCTCTTCGGCCATCACAGCTGTCTGGTAGTCGATGGGGATGTTCTTCTCGTAGATGCGACAGCCCACGCCAGACTGTTTGCAGATGTGCATCAGTTCTGACGACAGACCGTCGGAGATGTCCATCATCGCCGTCGGGCGGATGCCGGCCTCGCGCAGCTTCTGGATGATGTCGCCACGGGCCTCGGCCTGCAGTTGGCGCTGCAGGAGATATTCCTTGCCGGCGAAATCCGGCTCGAAATGGGCCAGCTCCTCTAGGGCGCGCTTGTCATCCTTCCGTTTGGCCTCTTCCACCTGCTGGTAATAGACGCTCTTCTCGCGTTCCAACAGCTGCAGGCCCATATAGGCTGCTCCCAGGTCACCCGAGACGCAGATCAGGTCGGTGTCCTTGGCACCGTTGCGGTAGACGATATCCTCTTTCCTGGCCTCGCCGATGCAGGTGATGGAGATGGCCAGCCCGGTGTAGCTCGAAGTAGTGTCGCCGCCGACGATGTCCACGCCCCATTTGTCACAGGCCAGACGCAGACCGCTGTAGAACTGTTCCATATCCTCCACGGAGAACCGTTTGCTGAGAGCCAGTGAGACGGTCATCTGCCGGGGGGTGCCGTTCATGGCGAACACATCGCTGATGTTCACCATCGCACTCTTATACCCGAGGTGCTGCAGGTCGATGTAGGTCAGGTCGAAATGGACACCCTCCATCAGCAGGTCGGTGGTGACAAGTACTTCCTTATCCGGATAAGAGAGAACGGCGCAGTCGTCGCCTACGCCGTATATCGTGCTCTCGTTCTTGATCTTGATGTCTTTGGTGAGATGGTCGATCAGGCCGAACTCTCCGAGTTTTGCTATTTCCATTCTTCTGTGGGGTGATCGGTGTTGAATTTCTCTTTTTTCGTGCTCTCCACCTGTTCTGACTGTACGATCATCTCCCTCATAATCGTTGTCATCAGCGGCTGGGCTTTATTGGCCGCTTTCTGTACTTCCTCGTGGCTGACCTCTACAGGAGAGTTGAAGCCGCCAAGGTCGGTGATGATGGAAATGCCGAAAGTGCGGATGCCACAATGATGGGCTACGATAACCTCCGGTACGGTGGACATACCGACAGCGTCTCCGCCTAAGATGCGGTACATCTTATATTCTGCAGGCGTTTCAAAGGTAGGGCCTTGCACACCGACATAGACGCCGTATTTCACCCTGATCTTTTTCTCACGGGCGATCTCCGTAGCGAGTTTAATCAGTTTCTGATCATAAGTCTCGTGCATATCCGGAAAGCGCGGACCTGTGGGGAAGTTCTTTCCACGGAGGGGATGCTCGGGGAAGAAATTGATGTGGTCGGTGATGATCATCAGGTCGCCCACAAGGAAACTTTCGTTCATACCACCGGCGGCATTGCTGACGAAAAGTGTCTTGATGCCCAGTTCGTACATCACACGGACGGGGAAAGTCACTTCTTTCATCGAGTAGCCCTCATAGTAGTGGAAGCGGCCCTTCATGGCCATGATGTCCACGCCCCCCAACTTGCCGAAGATCAGCTTGCCGCTGTGACCTTCGACCGTCGATACCGGGAAGTTGGGAATGTCCGAATAGGGAATTTCGTAGGCGTCAGTTATTTCTGAAGCTAATTGTCCGAGGCCTGTCCCCAGAACTATAGCTGTCTTTGGGCTTGTGGTCATCCGGCTTTTTAGCCAGGAGGCCGTTTCTTGAATTCTTTCGTACATAATTGATGATGGTTTGATTGAATGCTTTTTCCTGATCGAGCAGAATCTGGATCTTGATAGGCAAGGCGTAGAGATGGCTCTTCACCTCGTCGCTCAGACCTTCGACCTGCTTCAGACGGGCCTCGTCTTTCTCCGTAGTAATGATGAGTTTGGGCGAGGGGAGGGCGCTGAACGCTTCGTTGATACGCTCGATGTCCTTCTTCTTGAAATTGTGATGGTCGCTGAAGGCCAGCGGGGTTACTTCCTTGGCGTAGGCCTTCAGATCGAGCAGCATCTGCTCGGGCGAGGCGATGCCAGTCAACAGCAGGACGTGCTGATCGGCCAGGGCCTCTGATAATGTCTGAGTACTCTGATTATTCTGAAAGACCGGTCTCAAGGTCTCGAACTCGTGAGTGGAGAAGAAGAGCTGCTGGTAGGGATAGAGGCTCATAGCCTTGGTGATGACGCGGAACTCCATCGGTTTCAGATCCTTCGGACATTTCGTGACGATTACGATGTCGGCGCGGTTCTTGCTCTCTATAGGTTCCCTGAGTCGTCCTGCCGGCAACAGCTTGTCGTAGATGATTAGACGGTGGTAGTCGACGAGCAGGATGTTGATGCCCGGTTTCACATAACGGTGCTGGAAGGCGTCGTCGAGGAAGATGACATCGATGTCCTTGACGTAATCTCCGCTGGTCAGCTTCTCGATGCCCCGAGTACGTTTCTTGTCCACGGCCACGGTGATGTCGGGAAACTTGGTCTTCATCTGGTAAGGTTCGTCGCCGATGGTGCGGACGGTCGCATCGTCACCGGCCAGCACAAAACCACTGGTCTTACGCTTATAGCCCCGGCTCAGCACGGCCACCTTCGCCTGATCTTTCAGCAGACGGATGAGGTATTCCACATGTGGGGTCTTGCCGGTGCCGCCGACGGTGATATTACCGACGGAGATGACCGGCGTGCTGAAAGACCGGCTTTTCAGGATGCCCATCTCGAAGAGCAGGTTTCTGAAACCGACGCCCAAGCCGTAGAGCCAACTGAGTGGCAACAGCTTTTTGTTAATGCTGATGAGGTCGCCCTCGATTCTGTCCTTACCTAACACTTTTACCTTCTCACCTATTTTACCTTTTTACTTTTTTACCTTTTTACCTTTTTACTTTTTACCTTTTACTTCACTCTGACATCCTCAAGTATACGGGCCTGGAGCGTGTTGCCGTTCTTCACACTCTGACGGATTTCCATCAGCGGCTCGTAGAGGTCGCCGAGGAAGATCTTCAGTTCTTCTTGCAACTTGCTGTCGAGGTAAGAGCCTTTATTCTCCTTGGGCATAAAGGTGTCGAGCCAGTTGCCCTTACCGGGATATGCCTTGGTATGATACTCCTTGGCCTTGGCGAGTTCGGCGGCCTTCTTCACGGCATCATCCAGGCTGCCGATCTGGTCGATGAGTTTGATCTTGATGGCGTCGGTAGCCAACCATACACGGCCCTGGGCGATGGAGTCGACCTGGGCGGGCTTCATACCACGACCTTCAGAGACGATGTTGAGGAAGTTCTGGTAGCCGCGGTCTACGTAGGTCTGCATACGCTTCATAATCTCGTCGGGGTTCTTGCCAAGAACCAGATCGACCTCGTAGTCAGAATACTTATTGGTGGTCACACCGTCGAAGGTCACACCGAGCTTGTCCTGTACCAGTCCGCTGAAGTTGGGAAACAGACCGAAGATGCCGATGCTGCCGGTGATGGTCGTCGGCTCAGCAACGATGCAGTTGGCGGGTGAACTGATCCAGTAGCCACCAGAGGCAGCCACGCCACCCATCGATACCACTACGGGTTTCTTGGCCTTGACCAGTTTGATGGCGTGGCGGATCTGTTCTGAGGCTACGGCACTACCACCGCCGGAGTTCACACGGAACACCACGGCCTTCACGTTATCGTCGTCAGCCAGCTTTCTCAGGTCTTCTGCCGTCGTCTTGCCCACGATGCAATGGCCACCGCCGTTGATCAGGTTCGTGACCTCGCTGTCCACGATGCTGCCGAAGGCGTAGTACACGGCAATCTGGTCGCCGTCGTCGTTCTTGTCAGCCTTCACGTTCAGCATATCGGCGAGGGTCAGCTGGGGGATATTGTCATCCTTGCCGAGTTTCAGGCGATCTTTGATCTCAGCCTTGAGTTCCTCGGGGAACAGGATCTTATCGACGAGCTTCGCCGTCAGATAGTCGTCGGGATTGGCAAATGCCATGATGCTGTCGTTGGCCAACTGGTTCAGCTGTTCAGGCGTCACCTTGCGGCTCTCGGCAATCTCCTTCAGCCAGTACTGCCAGATGCCGTTGTTGTAGGCGGTGCGCTGCTCACGGTCGTAGTCGCTCATACCCGTCATCGTGTTGCGCTCCACATAACTCTTATATTTGCCCACCTTGGCGGTCATATACTTCACTCCGATCTTATCGTAGAGTCCTTTAAGATATTCGCTCTTGCCGCCGAGACCTTTGAAGTCGACATTACCCTCGGCATTCAGGTACACTTTGTCGGCCACGGACACCACATAGTAGTTGGCCTGCATATACATATCGGCGTAGGCCACGATCCACTTGCCGCTCGTCTTGAAGTCCTTCAGGGCGTCGCGCAGCTGCTGGGCGGTGGCTGGGGCGTCGAACTCCGTCAGGCCGCCTTCCAGGTAGATACCCTTGATATCGTCGTTGTCCTTGGCCTTGCGGATGCTGGCGATGAGATCGTCAAGGCCCATGGCACTCATATCATTCATGCCGAGCACGGCGTCTAAGGGTGTACTTCCTTCAGCCCGTTCGCTGATGGTGCCGCTGAGTTTGATCACGAACACCGAGTTGTCCTCCACCTTGGTCGGAGCCGACTCGCTGGCCAGCATGCCGACGAGTGAGATGACGAGGAAGAATCCCGCAATCAGCAGGAAGATTGCGATGCCACAGATGGTGGCGAGTGTCATTTTAAAGAACTGTTTCATACCTTATTTATAATAATATAATTGATTTCAGCCGACAAAGATAGTGTATTTTTTTGATATGACAAAATAATCCGTCAATTATTTGCTTTCTGACAAGTTGTCACACCTCCGGCACTTGGCACGGTTTTGGCAGAAAGAAAGGCGGAGCGGTTGAAAAACTGCCCCGCCTATTATATATAAATAAGGTATAACAATTAAAAATATTAACAGTATTATGAACATCAAACCATTAGCAGACCGCGTGCTGGTATTGCCCGCACCGGCAGAAGAGAAGATCGGTGGTATCATCATTCCTGATACCGCAAAGGAGAAACCCCTCCACGGAACCATCAAGGCCGTTGGTCAGGGAACGAAGGATGAGCAGATGATCCTGAAAGAGGGTGACGAAGTGCTCTATGGCAAGTATAGTGGCACCGAACTCGAGTTCGAGGGCACCAAGTATCTTATGATGCGCCAGAGTGACGTGCTCGCCGTCATCGAAAAGTAATCAATAGTAAATCGTAAATCCGTAAATCGTAAATATCATTATGGCAAAAGATATTAAATTCAATATTGACGCCCGCGACGCTATGAAGCAGGGCGTAGACCAGTTGGCTAATGCAGTCAAGGTAACACTCGGTCCGAAGGGCCGCAACGTGGTCATTGAGAAGAAGTTCGGTGCTCCGCAGATCACCAAGGACGGTGTGACCGTCGCTAAGGAGATTGAGCTGGAGGACAAGTTTGAGAACACAGGTGCACAGCTCGTGAAGAGTGTTGCCTCGAAGACTGGTGACGATGCCGGTGACGGTACGACAACCGCAACCATCCTCGCCCAGGCTATCGTTGCCGAGGGTCTGAAGAACGTGACCGCCGGTGCCAACCCCATGGATCTGAAGCGTGGTATCGACAAGGCTGTGAAGGCTGTCACTGAGCACATCGCCAAGAGTGCTGAGCAGGTGGGCGACAACTACGATAAGATCGAGCAGGTGGCTACCGTCTCTGCCAACAATGATAAGGAAATTGGTGAGCTGCTGGCTGAGGCTATGCGCAAGGTTTCTAAGGACGGCGTGATCACCATCGAGGAGTCGAAGAGCCGTGACACTCACATCGGCGTTGTCGAGGGTATGCAGTTCGACCGTGGTTATCTGTCAGCCTACTTCATCACCGACTCAGAGAAGATGGAGTGCGTGATGGAGAATCCGTACATCCTCATCTACGACAAGAAGATCTCGAACATCAAGGACTTTCTGCCCATCCTGCAGCCCGCTGCCGAGAGTGGCCGTCCTCTGCTCGTGATTGCTGAGGATGTAGACTCTGAGGCACTAACCACACTCGTGGTGAACCGTCTGCGTGGTGGTCTGAAGATCTGTGCCGTGAAGGCTCCTGGCTTCGGTGACCGTCGTAAGGCCATGCTCGAGGATATCGCAACGCTGACTGGCGGTGTGGTAATCAGCGAGGAGAAGGGTCTGAAGCTGGAGCAGGCTACGCTGGAGATGCTGGGTACCTGTGACAAGGTGACGGTATCTAAGGACAATACCACCATTGTGAACGGTGCCGGTGACAAGCAGGCCATTCAGGACCGTATTGCCCAGATTAAGAAGGAGATAGAGGTGACAACTTCATCTTATGATAAGGAGAAACTGCAGGAGCGTCTGGCCAAGCTGGCCGGTGGCGTTGCCGTGCTCTATGTCGGTGCCAACTCTGAGGTGGAGATGAAGGAGAAGAAGGATCGTGTCGACGATGCTCTCTGTGCTACCCGTGCTGCCATCGAGGAAGGTGTTGTGGCTGGTGGTGGTACCACCTACATCCGTGCCCAGGAGGCTCTGGCTGAGCTGAAGGGTGATAATGCCGACGAGCAGACCGGTATCAACATCATCTGCCGTGCCATCGAGGAGCCGCTGCGCCAGATTGCCGTCAATGGCGGTCAGGAGGGTGCTGTGGTCGTCCAGAAGGTTCGTGAGGGTAAGGGTGACTTCGGTTTCAATGCCCGTACCGACGAATATGAGGATCTGCGTGAGGCTGGTGTCATCGATCCTGCCAAGGTGGCACGTGTCGCTTTGGAGAATGCTGCCAGTATCGCCGGTATGTTCCTCACCACGGAGTGCCTGATCGTCGACAAGCCCGAGAAGGAGCCTGCCATGCCGATGGGTGGTGCCCCGGGCATGGGTGGCATGATGTAAGCCGTCGGTATGCAGAAACTTATTGAACTCTACAGGCAATGGAAAGGTGCGGAGCCTGCCAACGTCAGTCAGATACCTGGCGGTGGCAGTAACCGCACTTACTTCCGGATTACTGATACGCATGGCCAAAGCGTGATCGGCGTTATCGGCACGAGCCGTGACGAAGATCACGCTTTTATCTATCTTACGGAGCATTTCAGTCGCCGTCAGTTGCCTGTGCCGAAGATCCTTGCTGCCAGTGACGATCAGTTGCGTTACTTGCAGACAGACCTCGGTTCATACTCCCTCTTCGATGCCGTCAGAGGTGGTCGCGAGGCAGGTGGCCGATATACGTTGAAGGAGCAGGAACTGCTGAAGCGTACCATCCGTGAGTTGCCGAATATCCAGATCCGCGGTGCCCGTGGACTGGACTTCACGAACTGTTATCCTCAGGCGGAGTTCAATCAGGACAGTGTGCTCTTCGACCTAAACTACTTCAAGTACTGTTTCCTGAAGGCCACCGAACTCGACTTCCACGAACTGAAGCTGGAGGCCGACTTCCGGCTCTTTGCCAAGGATCTGACGACCGATGAGTATTTCGTTGGCGGGGATACGAAGTCCACTGCCGTAGAGAGCTTCCTCTACCGTGACTTCCAGGCCCGTAACGTGATGCTCGACCACGACGGCAATCCGTACTTTATTGACTATCAGGGTGGGCGTAAGGGACCTTATTATTACGATCTCGCCTCGTTCCTCTGGCAGGCTTCTGCGAAGTATCCGCATAAGCTGCGCCGTGAACTGGTCTATGAATACTACAACTCGCTGAAGAACTATGTCGAGGTGCCGCCAGCCCGTCATTTCGTGAGCAGGCTCTCCTTGTTTGTGCTCTTCCGTACCCTCCAGGTGCTGGGCGCTTACGGTTTCCGTGGCTATTTCGAGCAGAAGAAGCACTTCATCGAGTCTATCCCGCCGGCCATCCAGAACCTGCGTGAACTGCTGGCCAGCTCGTCGGTATTCCACTATCCTCATCTGATGGAGATTCTCCGACAGCTGACCGAACTGCCACAGTTCCAGCAGATAGAGACGATTGCCAGTCGTGCCGACGGTTACAAGACGACGGACTTGAATCCTTATAAGGCTCATCCTCAGGACGGTCCTGCTACGTTCTCCAAGTATGATGCCCAGGGACCGTTGGTGGTGAGAGTCTACAGTTTCTCCTACCGTGAGGGCATCCCCGAGGATGAGAGTGGCAATGGTGGCGGTTACGTATTCGACTGCCGCAGCACCCACAATCCCGGACGTTATGAACCGTACAAGCAACTGACGGGACTCGACGAGCCAGTCATCCGATTCCTGGAGGACGACGGTGAGATCCTGACGTTCCTCGATTCGGTCTATAAACTCGCCGATGCCCATGTGCGCCGGTATATCCAGCGTGGATTCACCTCGCTGATGTTCTCTTTCGGCTGTACGGGTGGTCAGCACCGTTCGGTCTACTCTGCCCAGCATCTCGCTGAGCACATCCATGATAAGTTCGGCGTCGAGGTGCGCATCTGCCACCGTGAGCAGAACATCCATCAGACTTTGGAAGCTATAAACCATTAAATAAACTAGCGTATGAAGACAATTAAACTGTTTATCTGCTGTGTGATGGTCCTTGTGCTGGCCTCATGTTCGACAAAGCAGACTGCCATCAATCAGCTGGAGAAATTCTCCATAGAGCTGCGTGACCACAGTCGTTATTACGACGTTCAGGACTGGGAGAAGGCTGGTCAGAAGTTCGTAAAGATCACGAAGAAGGTGAAGAAGTACGAGACGGAATACACCGCCGAGGAGAAATCCCGTATCGGTAGGCTCGAAGGTGAGTGTGCCGGTTATATGGCCCGTGGTGCCAAGGATAACGTGACGGACCGTCTCCGTGGTATCTTCAACGAGATTCAGGGAATTATCGAGGGTGTCACAGACGCTTTCGGAGATTTGTGGAAGTAAGGACATGAGACAGGCGATGATCTTTGCCGCCGGACTCGGCACGAGGCTGAAACCGTTGACCGACACGATGCCGAAAGCATTGGTAAGGGTAGGGGGACAGCCTCTGCTGTGGCATGTCATCCAGAAACTAAAGGCCTCGGGTTATGAGCGTCTGGTGGTGAACGTGCATCACTTTGCGGAGCAGATTGTCGACTATCTGAAGGCTAACGATAACTTCGGCCTTGACATCCGCATCAGCGATGAGACGGATGGCCTGCTCGAGACAGGTGGTGGCATAAAGAAAGCCTTACCGTTGTTCGATTCTTCCGAGCCTATCCTCATCCACAACGTCGATATATTGAGTAATCTCGACCTGAGTGCCTTGCCCACCGAAGCACCATTGTTGGTGGTGAGTCAGCGGAAGACGAAGCGTTATCTGCAGTTCGACGACGATATGCGACTGATAGGATGGAAGAATATTGAGACTTGTGAGGTGAAAGGTCGCGAGGGACGTCCGTTGGCCTTTTCCGGCATCCATATGTTTCATCCGTTTCTGGCTCCCTTGTTGGAGGATTGGCCTGACCGTTTCCCCATTATGGACTTCTACCTGAAGGTCTGTGCCGATCATGTCATCCGTGGCTTCGATGCCCCCAATCTACAACTCCTCGATGTTGGCAAATTCGACACGCTCGAACAAGCGGAGGTGTTCATGGAAACTAATTCCCATAATAAACCATAATATACCATAATAATTACGGATAATTACGAATGATTATGGCAATTTGTTTCATAAAAAGATAATTACTCATTTATTTATATATGCAAAAGATTATTATTTTGGATTTTGGTTCTCAGACCACGCAGCTCATAGGCCGTCGTGTCCGCGAGCTGGACACCTTTTGCGAGATCTTGCCTTACAACAAGTTTCCAAAGGACGATCCCTCAGTTATTGGCGTGATCCTGAGCGGTTCGCCTTTCTCGGTTCATGACCCTGAGGCATTTAAGGTAGACCTGACTCAGTTCGTTGGGCGCATCCCAGTACTGGGTATCTGCTATGGTGCCCAGTTCATCAGCCACACCCTCGGCGGTAAGGTGGAGAAGGCCGACAGTCGTGAGTACGGTCGTGCCAACCTCGAGACAATCAATCTCTACAATCCGCTCTTCAAGGGATTCTCTACGGGTTCACAGGTGTGGATGAGTCATGGTGATACTATCACCGCCATCCCTGAAGACTTCGAGGTGATCGGTTCGACTAAGGATGTGCGGAATGCTGCCTTTGCCTCCACCAAACAACCCATTTGGGCTGTGCAGTTCCATCCCGAGGTGTTCCATACCCTGCAGGGATCGCTGCTGCTGAAGAACTTCGTGGTAGACATCTGCGGCTCTAAGCAGGAGTGGAGTGCTGCCTCGTTTGTGGATTCTACGGTGGCTGAATTGAAAGGGATGTTAGGGCAGGATAGGGTTATATTAGGGTTGTCAGGCGGTGTCGATTCCTCCGTCGCTGCTGTGCTGTTGAACCGTGCCATCGGCGACCGCCTCACCTGTATCTTCGTCGATCACGGCATGCTTCGCAAGAACGAGTTCCGTCAGGTGATGGACGACTATAAGGTGTTGGGTCTCAACGTGATCGGTGTCGATGCCAGTGAGAAGTTCTTCGCAGACTTGGCAGGTGTCGATGAACCGGAGCAGAAGCGAAAGATCATCGGCCGTGACTTCGTTGAGGTCTTCAATGCGGAAGCGAAGAAGATTACCGATGCCAAGTGGCTGGCGCAGGGTACCATCTATCCTGACCGTATCGAGTCGCTGAACATCACGGGCAAGGTCATCAAGAGCCACCACAATGTGGGTGGACTGCCTGAGGAGATGCACCTGCAGCTTTGCGAGCCCCTGAAGTGGCTGTTTAAGGACGAGGTGCGCCGTGTAGGTCGTCAGATGGGTATGCCTGAGCATCTCATCACACGTCATCCTTTCCCCGGTCCTGGCCTGGCTGTTCGTATCCTTGGTGATATTACTCGTGAGAAGGTTCAGATTCTGCAAAATGCTGATGATATCTATATCCGCGGCTTGCGTGACTATAAGGTAAAACTCAGCGGCGAGGAAGCCCGTAAGGTTCTGGCTGCTGGTATTCCTGCTGATATGAAAGATGGTGAGATCGAGGTTTCGCTCTACGACCAGATATGGCAGGCAGGTGCCATCCTCCTCTCAACAGTTCGCAGTGTTGGTGTGATGGGCGATGAGCGTACATACGAGCATCCCGTTGCCCTGCGTGCTGTTACTTCAACCGATGCTATGACAGCCGACTGGGCTCATCTGCCTTACGAGTTCATGGCAAAAGTCTCTAATGAGATTATTAATAAGGTACGTGGCGTGAACCGCGTCTGCTATGATATCTCTTCAAA
>JAEEGH010020517.1_pt1 | contig 13736 bp, 8 predicted proteins | sample 9134181 | NCBI WGS metagenome assembly JAEEGH01 (sample SAMN16246544, study PRJNA631951) | gut metagenome | biome: gut microbiome; feature: rumen; material: DP-attached | host: Bos | place: Iran: Karaj | collected 2018-10
CCCTCAGCGACCTGGCCGCCTACCGCTCGCTCCGTGAGAATTATCCCGATTCCGCAGCGGTCTTCCGGGCCTCCCTGGAGGAGAATGTCCAGTACATGGGCTATGGCCACCTGGACAAGCCGGAGGACGTGATTCCGCCCGTCGGGATCGTTTACTGGGCCTTCCGCCTGATGATCGGCCTGGGCATGCTCATGGCCCTGATGCTGCTCCTGGCCGCCCTGTTCGCCTGGAAGGACAAGTTGCAGGGCAAGAAGTGGTTCTTCATCTTCGCCCTCATCTGCATTCCGCTCGTGTATATCTGCGGCCAGTGCGGCTGGATCGTCGCCGAGGTGGGCCGTCAGCCTTGGACCATCCAGGGCCTCCTGCCGGTGAACGTCGCCATCTCCAGCCTCAGCGCCGGCGCCGTGAAGACGACCTTCTTCCTGTTCCTCGCCATCTTCGCCCTGTTCCTCGTGATCGAGATCCGGATCATGCTGGGTGCCATCAAGAAAGGACCGCAAATCACGGAGGACTAGCCATGACTTATACTTTCCTGCAAAACTATTGGTGGGTCCTGGTCTCCCTGCTGGGCGGCCTGCTCGTGGCCCTGATGTTCGTCCAGGGCGCCAACATCCAGCTCGTCAACCCGCGGCTGGACCGGATGCGGAAGCGGATGGTCCTGAATGCGACGGGGCGCAAGTGGGAATTGACCTTCACCACCCTCGTGACCTTCGGCGGAGCGTTCTTCGCCTCCTTCCCGCTGTTCTACAGCACCAGCTTCGGCGGTGCATACTGGGTGTGGGTGCTCCTCCTGGTGACCTTCGTCTTCCAGGCGGTTTCCTACGAGTTCGCCCACAAGAAAAAGAATCTGCTGGGCCCCAAGTTCTTCCGTTTCGCCCTTGTGGCCAATGGCATCCTGGCCCCGTTCCTCGTGGGCACGGCCGTCGGAACGTTCTTCACCGGCTCGGACTTCTCCGTGAACCGGGCGGCCATCACCAACGCGTCTTCCCCGGTCATCAGCTCCTGGGGTAACAGCTGGCACGGGCTGGAGGCGCTGGGACAGGGTCATGCCGTCCTCCTGGGCCTCACGGTGGTGACATTGACCACGCTGCTGGGCGCTCTGTACCTCATTAAGACCGTGAACGACCATTCCTTCCGGAAAAAGATGCGTCTCGTCGTCCGCATCCTCGCGATACCCTTCATGGTGCTGTTCCTCCTCTGGTTCGGCATCCTGCTGTTCAAGGACGGTTTCGCCGTGGAGACGGACGGGACCGTGTCGATCGAACCGAGGAAATACCTCCAGAACTTCCTGCAGACGCCTGCGGTGATGTTCATGGTCATGGCAGGCGTCACTCTGCTGGTGACGGGCCTTCACTTCGGCGCGCTCACCAAATCCCACCGGAAGGGATTCTGGTTCGCCTTCCCGGGCACCATCCTCGTGGTGATGGGCATATTCTTCCTCGCCGGCTTCAACGGTACTGCCTATTATCCCTCCGTCACGCACCTTCAGAGTTCCCTGTCCATCCGGAACAGCTGCTCCAGTTACTTCACCCTGCAGGTGATGTTCTGGGTCTCGCTCCTCATTCCCTTCGTCATCGCTTATATTGCCTATGCCTGGTATAAGATGGACCGGATTGGGATTACGGACCGGGAAATCGAGCGGTCTGAGAATAAGTATTAGTGTCACAGCGAGTTAGCTGTTAATCTGTAAAGTTTTCCGCCCTTTTTCGGAAAACACTTTATAAAAAAGGCGCAAAAACCTTGGAATTTAGGTATATTTGTGCCCGTGTATGAACAAAAAGCGACCTGAACCTGCCGGGAGATCAACCCTCGGAGGCGGTCGCTTTTTCGATTACATAATTGACAACCAACCTTAATCAACTAAATCAAAAGCACATGAAGAATCTGCTCATCAGAGTTTCCATGGTGGTCGCCTTCCTGGCAGCCGGCCTTTCGGCCTACGCCCAGACGACCGTCAGGGGAACGGTGAAGGATGCGACCGGCCAAGGTGTGGTCGGCGCCTCCGTCTTTGTGCAGGGAACCCACAACGGCACCATCGCCGACATGGACGGTTCCTACACCCTTACCAACGCCAAGGTGGGAGACAAGATCGAGTTCTCCTGCATCGGCTACGCTTCGCAGGTCATCACCTGGATCGGCGGCGACCTGAACGTCGTCCTGGACGAGGACTCCGAACTGCTGGAAGGAACCGTCGTCACCGCCCTCGGTATCCGCAAGGATGAGAAGCGGGTCGGTTACGCCGTGAGTTCCATCAACGCCGAGACCCTGAACAACACGGTCTCTCCGTCCCTGGGCTCCGCCCTCTACGGCAAGGCCGCCGGTGTCCGCGTGACCACCGCCCCGGGCGGCGCCACCGGCGCCATCTCCATCAACGTCCGCGGTATCTCCTCCATCACGGGTACCAGCCAGCCGCTCATCGTCGTGGACGGCGTGCCGGTGCGTAACGGCGATGCCAACAACTCCGATTACTGGAGCGACCAGCGCGTCCAGTCCAACGGTCTGACCGACATCAACGTGGAGGATATCGAGAACCTCACCATCCTGAAGGGCGCTTCCGCGACCTCCCTGTACGGTTCCGAAGGCGCGAACGGCGTCGTCCTCATCACCATGAAGCAGGGTAAGAAGAACAGCGGTGTCCATGTGGACTTCAACGCTTCCGTCCAGGCCGACCAGGTGGCTTACATGCCTACCTATCAGACGACCTTCGGCCCCGGCTATCCGTACGCTTTCTGGTACCTGGGCCTCGAGGAGGACATCGACTCTCCGAACTACGGTTTCCTCAAGACCATGGGCAAGGACCGCGACGGCAAGGAGGCGCTCTCCCCGCAGAACACCTTCTACTACTTCGGTCCTAAGTATGACGGCCGCACCGTCTATACCCCGACCGGCTACCGCGCCTACAGCCCCGTGGCCTCCAACCCTTGGAGCGACGTGTTCCGCACGGGTATCACCCAGCAGTACAACGTCGCGGTCCAGCAGGGCGGCGAGCATGGACACTTCCGTTTCTCCTACACCTTCATGGACAATATCCCGAACCAGTACAACTCTCACCTGGGCAAGCACAACTTCCAGGTGTCCGGCAGCCAGGACATCACCGCCAACGGCGCCGTCAAGCTCGGGTATTCCGTGAACTACATGGTCCAGAACATCAAGAACCGTCCTTATCGTACCTCCCGTCTCGTGACGAACTACAGCGGTATGTTCGGTTCCTTCGACCCGGTGGGCGAGTACCGTGAGCGCACCGTCACCAGCGCCGGCTACCAGAACCGCGTCTATACCGATAACACCCACGAGAATCCGGCCGAAGGCTGGGACAAGTCCCCGGCCGTGAGCGCCCTGATCGGCGAGTACTTCTGGAACATCCTCGGCAAGGAGCAGCTGGAGAACAACAACCGTCTCATCGCGAGCGTCACGCCTTCCTGGATGATCGTCAAGGGCCTGACCCTGAAGGGCAACATCGCCACCGACTACACCACCCAGAAGCAGGAGAACAAGGAGTATGCGGGCACCAACACCGCCCTTGCCGGCAGCTATCAGGGCTACTACGGCATCGCGCACCGCCAGTATACCACCATCTACGGCGACGCCCTCCTCAACTGGGACTACGACCTCACCGACGACCTGAACCTCACCACGAACGTCGGTTGGTCCGCCCGCCGCGAGATGTACAGCGCCTCCAGCACCGGCACCAACGGCGGCCTCACCGTCGAGAACTGGTTCAACCTCGCCGCTTCCGCCCAGAAGGCGAACTCCGGCATGGGCTATTCCGACTTCCTGAAGCAGGCATACTTCGGCACCCTGGCCCTGTCCTATAAGAACTGGGCCTATCTGGAAGGCACGCTCCGTCAGGAGCGCACCTCCACGCTCAAGCAGGCTTACTGGTATCCTTCCGTGAACGCCTCCATCATCTTCTCCGACCTGCTGAACCTCCCGTCCTGGGTGGATTACGGCAAGTTCCGCGTATCCTACGGTGAAGTGGGCAACGCTCCCGCCCTGTACAAGGCCCCGCTGTCCTATTCCCAGAGCAGCGCCTCCGGCTACGTGTACAACCAGCTGGGCATGAGCGCCGGCAACGACGCCATCCGTCCGGAGCGCACCAAGGAGTGGGAGCTCGGTCTCGAGGGCAAGTTCCTGAACAACCGCGCCGGCATCGAAGTCTCCTGGTACAACAAGAAGATCGTCGACCAGATCCTGCAGACCACCGTTCCGGCTTCCTCCGGCGTCACGTCGATGCTGATGAACATCGGCATCCTGCAGAACCGCGGTTTCGAGGTCGCCGCCTATGGCACTCCGATCGAGACCCGCGACTGGCGCTTCAGCATCAGCGGCAACATCGCCTGGAACAAGAACAAGGTCCTTCAGCTCGCCGAAGGCGTCGACCGCCTCGAGCATGCCCGCTGGGACAACGGCGCCGCCTACCTCTACTCCTATCCGGGAGAGACCATGGGCGACATCTACGCTTACGCGCCCGTCACCAATGACAAGGGCGAATATGTCGTGGACGGCGACGGCTTCTACAAGGTGACCAACGAGCCCGTGAAGGTGGGCAACGCCATGGCCGACCTCGTGGGCGGTTTCGCCTTCACGCTCGGCTACAAGCGCTGGACCCTGGACATGAACTTCAACTACCAGATCGGCGGTACCGTGTTCAACATGCCGTACCAGTACATGATGGGTCTGGGTACCCTGTCCGAGTCCATGCCTTACCGTGACCTCGAGAACGGCGGTATCGCCTACTATACCGATGACAACGACAAGAATATCGCTTACACCGGTACCGACAAGAAGGGCCCGAACGGAGCCACGGTCCACTATGACGGCCGCATCCTCCCGGGCGTGAAGGAAGACGGCACCCCGAACGACCAGATCATCAGCCAGGAGCTCTTCCTCGAGGAGACCTACGGCTGGGGCGTCGGCGGCTATCTGTTCTATTCCCACGCGATGTTCGACAACACCTACCTGAAGTGCCGTGAGATCACCCTCACCTATTCGGTTCCGGACAGCCTGATCCGCAAGTTCAAGTGCAACACCCTGCGCATCTCCGCGTTCGCCCGCAACCCGTTCTACGTCTATAAGAACCTCCCGATCTTCGATGCGGAGTGCACCGACGGTACGAACTGGACCAGCCAGGTGTGCATCGGCGGTTCCACCTCCACTTCCCGGACCTACGGTCTTTCCCTGCGCGTCAACTTCTAAAATGGACAAGACAATGAAAAAGATATATTCCCTGATCCTGGTTGTCGCTACCCTCAGCATCCTCTCCGCCTGCAAGCCGGAGGATTTCGACAGCAAGTATTACGATCCGTCCAAGACCACGACGGTGTCGCCCGACAAGATGATGACGGGCGCCTTCATGGCCGGCCGCGATTATACCTACAACGCGTACTGGAGAATGTACACCTGGGACAATTACTTCGGTAAGCTCGCCCAGACGATCGGTTTCGGTGTACAGAGCGGTACGATGTACTTCGTCAACGACGGTTACGCCAGCGACCGCTGGGGCAACTTCTACAAGCTCCTCACCCAGTACCGCGTCGCGGAGAAGACCTGGGAGGCCGAGGACGAGGAAACCCAGAAGGTGGACCGCATCTTCCTGGCCCTGACCGAGGTGTTCCTGTACGACCATCTTTCCCAGATGGTGGACATCTGGGGACCGATTCCTTTCTCCAAGGCCGGTTTCCTGGGCGTCACCTCCGACATCGCCAACGCCTATCCCGCCTATGACACGGACGTGGACCTGTACAAGATGATGCTGGAGAACCTCGACGCCCTCTACACCGAGATCGGCGCCTATAAGGCCAACATGACCGACCTCGCGAAGACCAAGCTCGAGCAGCAGGACTTCATCAACGGCGGCGACCTGGACAAGTGGCTGGTCTATGCCAATGCCCTCCGCCTCCGTCTGGGTGTCCATGTGGCCGCGCAGGGCGCGCTGACCGCCGAAGGCAAAGCCGCCGTGGCTTCCGCCGCCAAGCGGGCCCTCCCGACCGACTGGGAGAGTTCCATCAAGGTCGCATCCGACTTCGACGGCTTCCAGTATTGGGAGAACTTCCGCGACGGTTACAAGGACATCAACAACGTGGCCAACCAGAAGATGATCGACGCGATGCAGATCGCCGGCGAGAACGACCCCCGTCTCCCCGTCATCTACATCCCGAACGAGGCCGGCGACTTCTACGGCGAGTACATCACCGAGACGTCCGACGAGCAGAACGAGCACAACACGTACAACGAGTACGAGGAGCGCTACTATGCGCATCTGAACGGTGCTACCTTCACCTACAACAACCTTCTGGTGAGCCCCGTGCTCTCCGCCGCCGAGGCCTGGTTCCTCCTGGCCGAGGCCTATCAGCAGGGCTATGCCTCCGGCAACGCGAAGGAAGCCTTCGTGAAGGGTGTCGCCGCCTCCGCCGAGCAGTACTTCAACCAGAACGTGAACTCCGACCAGAGCAAGGCTTCGAACTCCCAGTATTTCAAGAAGTTCGCCGAGGGTGAACTCCCGGACGCCGCCGCTGTCGAGGCCTATGCCAACAAGGTGTGGGACAAGTACACGGACAAGATGGACGCGATCATGACCCAGAAGTGGCTCCACTTCGGCATCATGCAGCCGACCCAGGCCTGGACCGACATCCGCCGCACCGGCTATCCGAAGCTCGACTATCCGACCGACAACGGCGCCAGCGTGATCGTCACCAACATCCCGCAGCGCGTGAAGTATCCGAACAGCGAGCTCACGAACAACCGCGCCAACTACGACGCCAACGCCTCCAACATCAAGGACGACTACTACTCCGTCCTCTTCTGGGCGAAGGAACTCAAGTAGTTTCCTCCGGCATGAAAACGATTCGGGCGACCCTTTCCGGGCCGCCCGAATTCATTATGTCATACTGATTTATGCTGCTGCAACGGCCGCGATGGCGACACAAATGAGCAGGAGGACGACGAGGCCAATGCCGACGATCGCCAGGATGCCGGAGAACTTGAAGTAGGACTTGTTGTTCTTCAGGCCTTCGGTGAGGTCTTCTTCGGCGTCGCTGGCGCACCATGCCTTGAGATACTTGGCGGAGCGGAGCAGATAGCGGGTGAAGAAGACATAGAGCAGAGCGAGCAGCAGGTAGAGGACTCCGACGACCGCGCCGCCGAAGTTGCCGAGGCCTTCGAGGTCCGGGTCGTTCAGGAAGTTGCCGAAGGCGATGAAAGCGATGCCGCAGGCGGCCAGGAGAGCCGTGCAGACGGCCATCAGGATGCCGAGGAATTTCTGCCACTTGGCCGTCTCGAGCAGGTAGGATTTCTGGATTTCGTTCATGGTTTAGTGTTTTATTTGGGGTTGAACATAAGTGCGATGGGTTCGTCGGCCAGTCCCTTTGGGAGCTTGACCGTCACTTGGCCGTCCTTGACGGTGGCCTTCACTTTCTTTCCGTTGTTGAGGATGGTCACCTGACCCTTCGGGATGTTTTCGGTCCAGGTCAATGTCGCCGGGAGGCTTTCGCCGTCGGGGAGGGCGTAGATGGCGTAGAGCGTCTGGCCGTCCTTGGAGATGTTGAACCAGATGTCGCCGTCGTTGTAGTGTTCCGTGATGCGGGTGTTGTAGATGGCCTTGCCGCAGCGGCGCAGCCAGGCGCCGATTTCCTTCAGGATGACGACGGCCTTTTCCTCGATGACTCCGTCGGGGGTGGGCCCGACGCCGAGGGCCAGGGAGCCGCCCTTCGCGGTGATTTCAGCCAGCGTGCCGATGACCTTCCGGGCGCTCTTGAAGCGCGGGTTCGGAGTCCATCCCCAGTCGGTTCCCAGCGTCATGCAGGACTCCCAGGGATTCGCCAGCTGCGTCTTCGGGATGGACTGCTCCGGAGTCTGGTAGTTCTCGTTCGGGCCCTTGATGGTGCGGTCCACGCAGATGAGCCCCGGGCTCACGCGGCGCGCCTCCGGCAGGATTTCGTTCAGGCCCACCTGGTCGCCGGTGATCCAGCCGCCGTCCAGCCAGAGGATGTCCAGTCTGCCGTAGCGGCCGCCGGTGATCTCACTCAGCTGGTTCTTCGTGAAGGTCACGTAGTTCTCCCACCAGTCAGGGTGCAGGCTGACCTTGTAGTTGATGCCGCGGCGGGCGGTGGCGTAGTAGGGATTCCAGAACCACTCGCAGTGCCAGTCAGGCTTGGAGAAATACGCGCCGATCATGAACCCTTTCGGGCGGAAAGCGTCAAAGACGTACTTTGCGATATCCTTCTTCGGGTTGTCGGCGAAAGGTCCGGCCTTCGCGACGGAAAAGTCCGTGTACTGCGTGTCGAACATGCAGAAGCCGTCGTGGTGCTTGGTCGTGAAGATCATGTATTTCATGCCGGCATCCTCGAAGACGTCGGCCCATTGCTCCGGGTTGAAATTGACAGGGTTGAACACCTTCGAAAGGCCCCAGTACCACTGCTTGTAGCCTTCATAGGTCGATCCTTCCGGCCGGACGACCCAGTCGTCGTTGCACAGGTTCCAGGATTCCACGATGCCGGGGACGCTGTACAGGCCCCAGTGCATCAGGACGCCGAACTTGAGGTCCTGCCACTGGTCCAGTTTCTCGAGGACGGCCGGGTCCGTGGGCCAGACGTAGCCGTTCGAGCGCTCATGGACAAAACTTTCCTGGGCTCCCGCGCCCAGCGCGGCCAGAAGAAGCGCCGCAGTCAAAAGAGTCTTTTTCATAGTTTATGCATTATTTCATGATGAACAGCAGGTCCGCGCCGTCCTTGATGTCTTCGTAGCGAAGGGTGGTCCCTTTGAGGCGGACGCCGTTGAGGTAGACCGCCTTGACATAGACGTTGGACGGGCTCCAGTTCTTGGTGCGGACCGTGAGGGTGCCGCCGTCGGAAAGGCGGACGGTGACGCCGGGGAGGCAGGGGGAACCCAGCTCGTATTCGTTGCTGCCGGGGCATAAGGGATAGAATCCAAGGCAGTTGAAGATGTACCAGGCGCTCATCTGTCCGCAGTCGTCGTTGCCGCTCAGGGAGTCCGGCTTGTTGCCGTAGAAATGGTCCGCTACGTACCGGACCCATTTCTGGCACTCCTGCGGCTTGCCCAGCTTGTTGTACAGGTACAGTACGTGGTGGCAAGGCTCGTTGCCGTGCCAATAGCCGCCGATGCGGCCCCAGATGTCGTGCGCGCCGGGGATGTCGTCGCTCATCTCGATCTTGAACATGTTGTCCAGGCGGTCGCACAGGAACTTCTTTCCGGCGATGTCCATATAATCCTCGAAGGCGTGCGGCACCGTCCAGGTGTACTGCAGCGTGAAGCCTTCAGTGATATCGCCCCAGCCGTTGTCGGAACCGGGGCCTTCGTAGGCGATGTCGGAGAAGGGCGTGCGCCAGTTCCCCTTGCTGTCGCGTCCGCGCATGTACTTGGTTTCCGGGTCGATGAGGTTGCGGTAGTTCCGGCTCCGCGCGAGGAAGAACTCGTAGTCCTCCTCGTGTCCCAGCATCTTGGCGGCCTGGGCGATGCACCAGTCGTCGTAGGCATACTCCAGCGTCTTGGAAACGGACTCGTTCTCGTTGTCGAAGGGAACGTAGCCCAGTTCCGTGTATTCCGGCAGGCAGTCGTAGTGGGGGTTGGTCGCCGTGGTCTTCATCGCCTGATAGGCGCGCTCATAGTCAAAGCCTTGCACGCCCTTTACCATCATGTCGGCCAGGACGGAGACGGCGTGGTAGCCGATCATGCACCAGGTCTCGCCGCCGTAGAATGACCAGATGGGCAGCATCTTTTCGGCGCTCTTGTCGTAATGCTCCAGCATCGAGTTCGCCAAGTCCGCCTGCAGGGGCTTGTTGATCAGGTTCAGCAGGGGATGGAAGGCGCGGTAGGTGTCCCACAGGGAGAAGGTCGTATAGTTCGTGAACCCTTCGGCCGTGCCGATGGTGCCGTCATGCGCCCGGAAGCGTCCGTCGACGTCCTGGAACAGGAAAGGATGCAGGGCGGTGTGGTAAACGCTCGTGTAGAAGGTCTCCTTGGCATCCTGACTGCATGCCGGATTCAGCTCATAACGGGATAGTTCCGCCTCCCACAGGGCCTCGGCCTCGCTGCGGACGGTGTCGAAGTCCTTCCCGTCCAGTTCGGCGAGGTTCTTCAGCGCGCCGTCGGTTCCGGTGGCCGAGACGGCCACTTTGACATCGACCTGCTCGCCTTCGGCCGTCGGGAACATCACGCAGGCCTGCAGGCCGGTGCCCCAGGCTTCCAGGGAGCTGCGGAAACGGCTGGTATCGTAGATGACGGGCTTCCCCTGCTTCAGGATCAGGAAGTCCTTGATGGGACGGGAGAAGCGCGCTGCGAAATGGACATGCCGGTCGGGGTTCCACCCATTGACGGTCTTGCTGCCCACGATGGTGTACTCGTCCAGCTGCCGGACCGACGACCAGACGCACTTGAACTGCAGGGTATGGTTCAGGTCGACCATCACGAAGGAGGAGTCGCTGGCGGGGAAGGTGAACCGGAGCACGCCGCTCCGGGCCGCCGCGGTCATCTCCGCGCGGGTGCCGTAATCGTCCAGATTGACACAATAATAGCCCGGGGTGGCCGATTCCGTTTCGTGGCGGAACCGGGACCGGTAGCCGGAATCCGGGTCCTCGGCGTCGCCGGCGGCCGATTTCACGGTTCCCGTGCCGGGCACGAAGAGAAAGTCCCCGAGGTCCGGGATGCCCGTCCCGCTGAGGTGCGTCAGGCTGAAGCCCATGATCGTGGGTTTCGTGTATTTGTATCCGGATGCGGTGTCGTAGTCGGACTCGTCGGTATCGGGGCTGATCTGGATGCCGCCGAAAGGAATCTGTGCCCCGGGATAGACGTTCCCGAAGCCGGCGGTCCCCACGAGCGGGTTGACATACTTCACCAGTTTCTCCGCGGACATTTCCGTCGCCAGGCAGGCCAGTACTCCGGCCAAAAGGATGGATAATCTGTTCATATAACAAATATAATCAAAAGATTTATTATTACCTTTACATCTTAAAGAAGAGTATGACGATGCGCAATAAAACAAAAAGCCTTCTGGCCGCCGTCCTGTCGGGACTTCTCCCGCTCGGCGCCTTCGCTCAGGATGAGACTCAGGGAATTACGGCTGAAATATACTATCTGATGCCCGAATTCGGGCAGGGAATGATCTGGTTCTCCGACCAGGGACCGGCGCAGGGGAAAATGAACATCTGCGCCGAGGACAACTCCCTCCGGTATCTGGACAATGACGGAAAGGAGGTCGTTGCGGCTTCCATCGACAATGTCGTGAAGGTCCAGATCGACACCGCGGTCTTCATCCGGAACGACGGTGTTTTCTATCGGATATACGCTGTCTCGAACGAGGTGGCGGTCGCGGTCCGCCGGGACCTGGACATCCAGCGGGACGCCCAGCGGGGCGCATACGGCGGCTATTCCCGGACTAGTTCCATCCGGGAATACAGCACGCTTTACGCCGACGGCGTCGCCTATCAGCTGGAGAAATCGAAGAAGTATCCTTTCACCGTGTCGGAAACCTGTTTCCTGTACACGGGCGGCAAGATCGTCTCCTTCTCAAAAAGAACGCTGCGGAAAATCTTTCCGCAGCGTAAGGATGAAATCGATGCTTATCTGAAATCGGGCAAGTCCCTTCCGGGAGAGCTTCCCGACGTGCAGGCATTCTTGAAGCGCCTGGCTTCCGGGGAAACGCTGTAATCAGCCTTTCGGCACGGAGAACGTGACGCGGAAGATCGGAACCCTGCGGGATCCGGGCGTCAGGAGCAGGCAGGAAGGCGGGTTCGTCGCCGAGGAGGCGGGACCGTTGAGGATGCCGCGGTAATAGCGGTCCTTGTCGAGCTCCTGCGTGGTGGTGTAGGTGGTCTGCCGCATGGCGCTGAGGTAACTCTGCATCATGTACATGTTGTAGTAGTTGGAGTATCCGCCGTAACCACCGCCATAACCACTGTACCCGCCGTAGCCATAACCGCCGTAGAGGTTGTTATAGTACATGGCCATCATCATCTGCTGGTAGTAAGCTTCCTGCTCGGCATTGCCGTTGGCATTGGCCACGGTCTCGCTGTGGACGGTCAGGAACCAGATGTCGGCGTCGTCCTTGGTGTCGAGGTCCGTCCGCGAGAGGATCTGCTGCATGTGGTAGGTGATGTCGGGGGAGTACACGAGGTTCGCGCGGTCCAGGTTGCCCTGGTTCTCGGAGGAGGCGCTGGCGTCGGTCAGGCCGCCGAAGGAGACGGAGCCGTCCTTGGCCGTATTACGGATGGTGGGGCTGATCATGGACGGGAACTGGTCCAGGAGGGCCGCATCCTCGGGCATCTCGTACGGAAGGATGATGCTGGCCTTGTTGATGACGGTCTTGGCCGGGTTGCCGCCGCGTTCGGAAATGGCCGCCACGACCTTTTCCCGGAGCTGCGCCGCCGGGATGACGGGCTTCAGGCCGCCGCCGCCTTCGATGTAGATCAGGTCCGTCGCCACCGCTTCCGGGGCCTCGTGGGTGGTCCTGTTGAAGGCGTACTGGTAGAATTTCTGGTTCTGTTTGTTATAGGCGACCTCGTCGTAGAAGGCGGGCTCGCCGGGATAGAACAGGAAGGTGGTGTCTTTCCGGACGCCGTCATAGACGGCATTGACAGTCAGCAAGGCGAGGTTGTTGTTCTGGACGTAGTAATTGCTGCTGACCGAGAGGGAGGAGAGTTCGAACAGGTTGATGCGGCCGCCGAGGCCCTCAGGCAGGTTGGATTCGATATAGATGCCGGGAAGGGCTTTGATGAAGTCGGAGTACTTGTTCACTTTGGAGCCTTCCGTGCGGTTCACGAGTTCGGGGCCGAGCCGTTTCAGGACGTCGATGTACTTGCGGCCGAAGGCTTCGCTGAATTCGAAACTCAGGGAATCGGATCCGTCATAGACGGGGATGCCGCGGGTTACGGTTTCCTGGCCGTGCGGGATGTCCTTGTTGGTGCCTACGTCCTTGGAACTGAGGGTGTCGGTGAGTTCGTACACGTAAAAGTTCTGGAGGATGTGCTTCTGGGAGGCGTCGGCGCAGGAGACGGTGTCTGCCGCAAAATGGATGCTGAACCTGACCAGCTGCGGATCCACCCCCAGGTCCAGGGTGTCCACGGAAGGGATCAGCGTGAAGGCGGTGGAGCGGGTGGTCAGGCCGAAGGTGTCGTCCCGGATGGCGCCGATGGCGATGCGGCTGTCCGAAAAGCCGGACAGGTCGTCGGCACGGCGGAGACGGATGTCTTCGATGGGGAATTCAACGGTATAGGTATCGTAGAGAAGGCTCTTGTCGATGAGGTCCTTTCCGAGTTCGCCGTCCACCTTCACGCAGGCGGAGAGGGCGAGGGGGAAGGCAAGGGTCAATACTGCTTTCCTGAAAGCGGATTTCATTGCAATAAACTGTCGTAAAAGGCGTTGTACTGGTCTATGTAGCTGCCGTCGGCAAGGGCTTTTGCATCGAAGGGCAGGACGTTTCTGCCCAGGGCCTTGCAAGTGTCCAGAATCTGCGGGGCGATGCCCTCCGACCCGAGGATGATGCCGTCGGAATACTGCGCGGCAAGTTGAGCAAGTTCCATGCCACCGGCGGGATCCGGAAGGGGAACGTCCTTGGGCTTGACGCCGCCGAAGAGGACGGCCTTGGCGAAACCGGGGGCGAACTGCTCCGCGGGCGTGTCGTCATACAGGGACAGGACGACTTTCGCGCCGGAGAACACCGGATCGTCCTTGTAGGCTTTCTTCAGGTAAAGGGGCAGGACGTGGGAGATCCATCCGTGGCAGTG
>JAEEGH010020518.1_pt1 | contig 13736 bp, 9 predicted proteins | sample 9134181 | NCBI WGS metagenome assembly JAEEGH01 (sample SAMN16246544, study PRJNA631951) | gut metagenome | biome: gut microbiome; feature: rumen; material: DP-attached | host: Bos | place: Iran: Karaj | collected 2018-10
CGCAGCGCCGGGTTGATTTCGGCAACCATGCGCAGCAGGGCGGCGAAATTCACGTCTTCCCAGCGGTAGCTGTCCACATTCTGGCCCAGAAGGGTTACTTCCTTGTAGCCTCTCTGGAACAGGTCGCAGGCTTCACGCACTATGGAATGTGCATCGCGGGAACGCTCCACGCCGCGGGTATATGGCACAACGCAGTATGAGCACACATTGTTGCAGCCGCGCATGATGGAGATGAAGGCCGAAACGCCGTTCTTATCCGTGCGCACCGGGGTGATATCGGCATACGTTTCGTCGCGGGAAAGGAGGACGTCGATCTGAGGGCTGTCCGGCGAGATTGCTTCCAGCAGGCGGGGGAGTGAGCGGTAGGCGTCCGGGCCCACCACCAAATCCACCTTATGCGTTTCCAGAAGCTCATCCTTGAGGCGCTCTGCCATGCAGCCCACGATGCCCACAAGCGTTCCGGGGCGCTTTTTGCGCTCCCTGTTGAACTGCTCTATGCGGCCCCAGATGCGCTGCTCGGCATTGTCCCTAACCGAACAGGTATTGGCCATGATAAGGTTGGCCTCCTCCATCTGAGTTGTCCTCTCGTATCCGGCTTTAGCAAGAATCGCGAAAATGACTTCCGTGTCATTCACGTTCATCTGGCATCCGTATGTCTCGATATATACTTTTTTAGTCTTCATCATCATCTATGCTGAAGTCTATCGCATCCCACATGTGTTCGATTTCGCGGCGGTCGCGCTTGGTGGGGCGGCCGGCGCCGCGGTCGCGGGTAACGAAGAAGGTTTCAACGGGGGCGCGGAGTTTCTGCATTTCGGATTCGGGGGTGAGGTTTTCCGCATAGTCAGGCACCAGTTTGGCGCCAACGCGGTTGTCCAGAGGACGGAGAACTTTGTAGGTGAAGGTTACCGCGCCCTTGCGCACCTGAATCACGTCCCCGGCGGATACCGCGCGGGAGGGCTTGGCATTGGCGTTGGCCACTTTTACGCGGCCGCCTTTGCAGGCCTCGGTGGCGTCGCTGCGGGTTTTGAAGGCCCTGATGGCCCAGAGGTATTTGTCTATTCTGCAGTCGTCCATGGCTCTTGGTCGGGAATTTTGTCTACGGTTATTTCAAGCACGTCGGTTCCACCCGCCCCAGGGGTGAGATGCCAGGATAGGACATCTGCCGGGACCAGGACCGCTCCGCCTTCGCCGATGCTGCAGCCGTCTACGTCCAGGCTGCCTTTGAGGCTCACGTAAAGGCGGAAACTGTCGCCGTCCGGGGATTCAACGCCGGAGGGGACGGTGATGTTAAGTTTGCGCACCCTCATTTGGGGCAGTTTCACCGGGAACTGCGTCTCAAGCGAGCCGGCGGCATGGAAGTCGATGAGGTCGAATGCTTCTTCCAGGTGGATTTCCCGCTCCGACGGCTCCCATTCGTGCAGGCGGAACCACAGTTCGGAAGATTCTGCGATTTCCAGGAGTTTCACGTTCTGTGCGGCGTGAACCGTGCCGGGGGGGATGAGAAACAGCTGGCCGGGATGAGGCTTCACCTCGCGGAGGAGGCCTTCCACGTCGCCGCGGCCCTGACACTTCTCGTAGAACTCCGAAGGCGTTACGTCGCGGCGGAAGCCAAGCCACAGGCGGGAGTCTTTATCGGCCTCCAGAACGTACCAGAGCGCGGTTTTCCCAAGGGCGTCATAGCGGTCCATGGCGGTGGTGTCGTCAGGATTCACATGGAGCGAGGTGCGCCCCTTTACGTTAAGGCGCTTCACCATCACCGGGAACTGCGTTCCGTAGGCGTCAAAGGCGTTTTCCCCGGAGATGCGCTCCAGGTAGGTTTCCATCAGTTCGCTTATGGAGTTGCCTCCCAGGATGCCTTCCGCGGCAAGGGAGTCTACGAAGCCTAAATCGGCAAGAATGTATTCGGCGCTGCCCCAGGGCATGTCTACCCTGTCGGGGAGAAAGCGGATAGGTTCAAGTTTCAGTTCGTCGTAATCCATTGAAGAATGTTACCGGAGATCGGTGACAACCCACTCCGAGGGGAGAGAGGTTACCTGGAAAGAGAAGCCATCCGCCCCTTCCGGATCCGAGAAGTGCACCGAGCTGAGTTTGAAGCGCGCTTTGGTGCCTTCGTCCAGGGTGATGGTGATATCCAGGTTGTCCGCCCCTTCGCGGTTCACCTTGATTTGGTCCAAATAATTGCGGTATGAACTTATGAGAAGGGCGGGGTTGGAGAAGACGTCATCGGCAGAAACTGCGTCTATTACCACTTCCTTCGATTTTTCGTCCACCATCCAGAGGTTGGCTCCGTCGCTGTAGCTCTTCATGCCAAGGCCGGAAACCACGAAGCAATTGCCTTCTACGGTAACACTGCCTTTGGTGACTTCATTCATGCCTTTGCCCTGATCCAGGCTGTATACATAGTTGAAGGTTACACGCTGGCCGGCCGCTTTGTCAAGCAGGGCGATTCCGCCGCGGTTTTGAGCGGCGGAAAGAAGCGGGATAAGGGTTGCAAGTATGCAAATGATTTTTCTCATACTCCTTACTTCTCCAAGAAGCGGGCCAGAATGGGCTCCAGCTCGTTGAAATCTTTCACGAGAACCTCCCTGGCCTTGGAACCGTTCTGGGGGCCGACGATTCCCGCAGCCTCCAGCTGGTCCATAACACGGCCGGCCTTGGCATAGCCCATGCCCAGGCGGCGCTGAAGATCCGAGGTGGAACCTCTCTGAGTCATAACCACCAGGCGGGCAGCTTCCTCGAAGCGTTCGTCCAAAGCCTTCATATCCACCATGCCGCCGCCTTCCTCGCCCTCTTCGGGAGCGGGCTCCGGCAGGTAGAACGGCGTATTGTAAGACTTCTGGTAGCCTTTCTGGTCTCCCACGAAGGAGGTGAGGTTCACAATCTCGTCGTTGTCGATGAAGGCGCACTGCAGGCGTTCCATGTTTACGCCGCTGTAGAAGAGCATGTCACCTCGGCCGATGAGTTTTTCCGCTCCCGGCTGGTCCAGGATGGTGGAGGAGTCGATGCGGGAGGTAACCCTGAAGGCGATACGCATGGGGAAGTTCGCCTTGATGAGGCCGGTGATAACGTCTACTGTGGGGCGCTGGGTGGCCAGAATCACGTGCAGGCCGGCGGCACGGCCCTTCTGGGCCAGGCGGATGACCGACGTGGTGATACTGCGGGCCGTTGCCTTGGATTCAGGGCCTGCGCCCACGGACATCGTGAGGTCTGCATACTCATCTATCACAACGACGATATACGGAAGGAAGCGGTGGCCCTCCATGGGGTTGAGCTTGCGGTCCAGGAATTTGTCGTTGTATGCGCTGATCTTGTTCACCACGGCCTTGTTCAGGAGTTCGTATCGGGAATCCATCTCTATGCACAGCGACTGCAGCACGGCGGCGGCGCTCTTTGCATTCTTGACGATGGCCATATCGCGCTCTTCTTCCTCGTTTCCGGCGGTGGGCAGCACTGCCAGATAGTGGTTGATGAGCCTGCTATATGCCGAGAATTCCACCATCTTCGGGTCGATGAACACGAACTTCAGCTCCGAGGGGTGCTTGGCATACAGAAGCGAAGATACTATGACGTTAAGGCCCACCGATTTACCCTGCTTCGTGGCACCTGCAACGAGCACGTGGGGAGCATCTGCCAGGTCGAAGACCTTCACTTTCTGCGAGATTGTATATCCCAGTGCCACAGGCAGTTCCGCTTTACTGTTACGGAAGGCTTCATCGTTCAGAAGCTGCTTCAGGGGGACGATGGAGGGGGCGTCGTTCGCCACCTCGATACCCACCGAGTCCGACAGGGTGACGATACGTACTCCCTTCGCGTTGAGGGAGATGGCAATGTCGTCCTGAAGCTGGCGGATGGCCGATATCTTCACGCCCGGGGCGGGATACACCTTGTACAGCGTTACCGTGGGGCCCACGATGGCGGTTACGTCCTTGACCTGTATCTTGTAATTGGCAAGGGTAACGCGGATCTTGTTGTTGTTGCGGATGAGTTCCTCCTGGGAAACATCGTGACGGGACGATGCGTAATCGCCCAGAATGTCCAGAGGAGGGAACTTGAAGCGAGGGAGGCCGCCGTTGTCCGGATCCAGGCGGTTGTCTATCCTGGGAAGAGGCTTTTTGATTTCCTGTTCCAGGGTGTCGTCCGTTACGACGGTGAGGTTGTCGCCCTCTTCGGGAGCGGGCTCCGGCTGGTCCGGCGTGGATTCCTGGGTGAGGGGTTTGACGGGAGGGGTAACGGGAGTTTCATCAGATTTCTCGACTTCGCTCGAAATGACAAAAGAAGGCTCGATATTGTCATTTCGACCAAACGTAGTGCGCGTAGAAATCTCTTCCTCTTCTTCGATGTCGTTCTCGAAGGGTTCGTCGTAATTGTCTTCTTCAGGTTCTTTCTCTTTACGTGCTTCGCCGGTTAAGATGGCGGAGAAGCGTTTGGAGAGGCAGAAGCCCCACAGAACTACGAACAGAACAAGCAGGAAACCTGTCATCCACACGCCCACGAGGCTCATCATCCAGTTCACCACCGCGATGCCGGCGTTACCGCCAAGGCCGCTCTGGAATACGGTATCCGCCCCTGCGAAGGAGCCGGTGAACCCGCATATCCAGGAAAGCAGGAATGCGGCGCTGAGGCAGGCGCATAGCCATTTGAGTATGCGGATCGAACGGGCTTTCTTAAGAAGCAGCCACGCCGATGCAACCCACATCAACACAAGCATGGGAATAACGCCGAGGCCGAAGCTCCCGTGCACCAGGAAATCCGCCCAGCGAACGCCAAGGGAGGCACCGCTGTTACTCACCTGTGAGCCTGCGGTTACCCCTGCGGCCAAAACCGATGCATCCTGCTTCCATGTGAAGAAGTAGGATATCACGGAGATGGTTGAGAACAGCGCAATGGCAAGCACAAGCGCGCCGGCAACGAAACGCCAGCGGGCTTTGCTGCCCTCGTCCATATCTTTCCAGAATGCCTTCATTTATTTCTTCTTGCCCTTGTTGCGGTGGTACTTGCCCCTCTTGCCAAACTGGTTGCCTCCTCCGGGGTTGATGCCGGGACGCGAGAACGTCTGGTCCTGCGAAATCTTGCTCAGTTCCAGGCCTTCGGGAACCTTTACCCGCCCGCCGGACAGGCGGTGGATGTCTTCGAAGATGGTTTCATCGGCCACCGTATCCTTGTTCCAGATGAGGTACTGCTGCCTCATGTAGATGGCAAGGGAGCGGATCATGGCGGTTTTGATCTCGCCTTCCGGCTCCGAGGCGATAAGGTCGATGATGCTTTCTATGTTGCGGCCGTAGTGGCGGGCCTTGATGGGCCTGGTGTTCAGCGGAATCCTCTCCGGAGGAACAGCGGCGGCTTCCGGCAGCGGTGCGGGATAGGGGGAGTCTATATCCAGATCGTACCCCGCAATCATGTACAGATGGTCCCAGAGTTTCTGCTCATAGTTCTCCTGCTGGTGCACCTGGGGGTTTAGACTCTCCATCACCTTCACCACGGCACGGGCCTGCTCGCTGCGCTTTGCCTTGTCCGGAATTTCCTTCACCTGCTCCACCATTTTGAGCACGTTGCGGCCATACTCCGGCATTGCGAGTTTCTCCACTTCGGTGTTGTAGTATAGTTTTATGCTGTGTTCACTTGCTTCCATGGCTGTGAATTTATAGATAGTTTGCAAAGATAATCAATTTTTCACAATCTCGTCGTCTTCCCCTTCGCGGATATACCAGATGAAAGTGCGCACGGGAGAATGGCCCATTTCCTTGAACAGACGCGCATATCGGCCCAGCTGGCGCTGGTATTTTTCCTGCACCCGGCCGAATTTGTAGTCGACTATATCCACCGAGCCGTCGCTCCGGAGAATCACCCTGTCGGGCCTTGACATCGACCCTCCGGGGGCAAGGATGGCCGATTCATTGAGAATTCTGGCCGATGCGTCCGTGAACCAGCCGTACTGTTTCACGCCCTCCATCTCCGCCTTGAGGAATGCCAGGGTGCCGTTACGGTCCGATGCCTCCAGCTCGCCGCTCATGACGGCGGCATCCACTGCGCGAGGCAGGTCTTCCGGGTCGATGACGCCGGAAAGGATCTTGTGCAGCACCAGACCCCTGCGGCGGGCCGATGCGTGCGCGCCCACGCTGCCGTCCGGGCCGAAATAGTCGTAAGCGTCTTCGCTAAAGCGCAGGCGGCCTCGCTCCGCCCAAGACGGATATCCAGGATATACGGGCGTCTCAGCAGCCTTTTTGCGCTTGAGGGAATTGAAATCATACGGCACTCCGCGGTGATAATCAGTCCCTCCCGCAAATGAGTACAGGATGTGCCCGAAGTGCTTCCAGTCGGCCCTGTCCACGTTCTTGCCGGGGCTTTGGGCGATAATCTTCAGCCCGTACTTGGGGCGGGTGAGGGCCACGTAGAACACGTTGATGTTATCCACCATCTGCATCCGCAGTTCCCGCCTGTAGTCCTCGCTGAACAGGCTCTGCTCCGCGCCGCTGCCCAGGAATACGGGGAAGATGCCATCGACCTTACCCTCCAGGGGAGTGCCTTCCACGGCCGGCTTGCACCAATACTCCGAGCCCCGGTACAAGTTTATCTTTTCCGCATAGGGGACTATCACGTAGGGGAACTCCAGACCCTTGGCCTTGTGCACCGTAATGATACGCACGGCATCGCCTCCGTCGGGCGAGGCAATCTTGGGATCCGCCTCCTCCCAGTCCCGCAGGAAGCCCGCGAGGTTGTTTCCGTTGAGCGACACCCAGTCCTGGATGTAATCCATAAACGACTGGATGTAAGGCACTTCGGCATTGAATACCTCTGGATTTGCATCTCGCAGGTCGCGGATGATCTCCTCTGCCAGGTCGGAGAGCGAGTGGTAGGTGTCGGGGATATCGACATTCATGCTGGTGGCAAGGAAGGAGTTCACCTTGTTCTTTCCTGCCGATATGGGGGAGTCCACGAGCGAAAGCTGGGACACGGCGCGGCGCACCGTGACGGAGGTTTTCACGAAGAGGGAATCGTCCGACACCACGGGGATGCCCTCCTGCACAAGGCGGGCGGCGATGGCGCTTCCGTCGTCGTTGTACCGCACAAGGATGGCCATGTCGCTCCAGAGGCAGCCGTTGCCGTGGAGGTCGGTGAGAGTGCGCACTATTTCCTCCATCTCCTGGTCCTGCTCGCTGCAGAACACTATGTCCACGCTGCCCGGGGCTTTGTCGCGGAACTTCACTTCCTGCTCCACATCGGCATACAGGTCGGAAAGATCCAAACTGTCAGATGCAAATTTGAAGAACTCGTAGTTGAAGTTCACGATTTCTCCGCAGGTGCGGTGGTTCTGCTTCAGGCTGCGCACGCTGCTGCCGGGGAAAGACTCCTGCACGCCGCTGCCAAGCAGGTTCCAGTCCGAGCCCCTCCAGCGGTAGATGCTCTGTTTCACGTCGCCCACGATGAGGTTTTCCGCCCCGGCGGCCTCCGAGTTCTCCAGCAGGGGACGGAAATTGTCCCACTGGATGTCGGAAGTGTCCTGGAACTCGTCCAGGAGGAAGCTGTCGTAGCGGACGCCGGTTTTTTCGTAGATGAAAGGGGTATCAGTTCCGTCGATGATGCCTTTCAGGATGGAGTTGGAATCGTCGATGGACAGGATGTTTTTCTCCTGCTGGATCTCCGCAAAGGCCTTGCGCAGCTCCCCGGCAACGCCAAGGCTGTAAAGCTGTTTGTGGATAATCCTTGCCGTGTTGTAGATCCTGTAGGGCTGGCCGAAAAGTTCAAGAAATGCGTTCAGGGGGCCGTCCAGCACGCCTTCGCAGCGGAGATGCAGTTTGTCCTTGCTCTTGGCGAACCACAGCTGGGAGTCCGCGGCATTGCGCATGAACGCAGGGGTAAGCGGCTTTTGTATGGGCGCCATTTCCTGATAATTGTAAAGAGCCTTCAGAAAACCGCGGTTTGTCTCGGCGGGATCAACTTTAAGCTCCTTCAGGCAGTCCAGGACTGACGTTGCGGCAGGCGGTACCTGCGACTCGAAACTATCGATATCCTTTTCCAGGCTCTCGCGAAGAGTCTTGAGATTCTCCTTGTTCCAGAGCCTGTCTTCGTTCATGCCGTAACGCTCTGCGGCCTTGGCGTAGTCCTCGCTCCGAAGGCTGGTGGCAATCTGGCGCAGAGTGTCGTCCAGGCGGAATTTCGAAGTGCGCTGGAGGTTCTCCTTGACGCCTCCCACAAGCCAGTCCACAAGGTCCTTGTTCTCCGGGGTGAGGGAGCTCAGAACCCTGTCCACGCTTTCTTCCACAAGGGCCTCCTTGTCCAGGCTCACCTGATATGCGCTGAACTGTCCTATTTCGCGGGAGAATGCGCGCAGGGTTTGCTGGAAGAACGTGTCGATGGTGGATACCGCGAAGGCGGAATAGTCGTGAAGGATGCCGTACAGCTGCTGCTGGCAGCGTTTCTGCAGCTGGGCGGCGCCGGGGTACAGCTTTTCCTCCACCATGAAGTAGTTGTAATAGGGCGACTTCTGAGGATCCGTGGACAGCAGGAAAAGCTCGTCCAGGATACGGCGCTTCATCTCGTCCGTGGCCTTGTTGGTGAAGGTTACGGCCAGAATGTGCCTGTACGCCGCCGCTTCCGTGCTCTTGAGCAGGAGTTTTATGTACTCGCGCGCAAGGGTGTATGTCTTTCCGCTTCCTGCGGAAGCTTTCACTATCTGTATCATCGGCCGCAAATGTTTTTGAAGTCACACCACTGGCAGGTGTCCTCTTCCTCCGTGCGGCGGAAGGGACGGCTTGGATCCACCATTTCGTCCAGCATCTGCTCCAGGCGCTGCCTGGTGAGCCGCAGGAACTCCGGGCTCTGGGCCTTGTCCTCAAGCGGCTTCGTGTATAGCCGGGTGGTGGCATGGATGGAATTCACAAGGGTATTCCCCTTGATTTCGGGGTCGACGGAGGCAAATAGCCCGTACAGGAACAGCTGCAGGGCAATTTCCGGGCGGCCCTTGTTGGACTCCCCGAAGAGTTTGTCCACCACTTCGGCCGCATTCTCGTCGGTAATGTTCAGGTCATCGTCCTCCACCTTGCCGGTCTTGTAATCCACAATTCTCACTTCCCCGGGAATGTACGAGTCTATCCTGTCCACGAAGCCGTGGAAATTGAAGCCGTGGAAGCCTCTGTACTTCATCTCCTTCTCCAGGCCGATGATGGTGAATCCGCGTGGCGACGCCTTGGGGTTTTTCAGCAGCTTGATGTCGTGCTTGAGGGCCTCCTTCACATAGTCCAGGATAACCTCTTCCACCACCAGATTCCTGCCGCTCACCTCGATGGAATGCATTTCCTCAAGGATGTGGGTGCGGATCAGGCCCTTGATCCTGTCCTCATCGGCCAGTGTTGAATTCAGGTATGCCGAATCCACGGTGGGCCTGCCGGAATACAGGTCCTGCATTGTCTTGTGGAACACGTTGCCAAGCATATTGGCGGTGAGGGATTCCTCCACCTCATCCTCCGCCTTGAGGCCCTTCACGGTGGCATAATAGAACTTTGCCTCGCAGTTGAGGTAGTTTCTTAGGGCCGATGCCGACAGCTCCTTTGCCTTGATCACGGCAACATCGGCCTCGGTTTTTTTGATGGTCTTTTCGCTCTCCGCGGGATGCATCTCCCCGGAGGCGGCCTCCATCACCAGCTTTACGCCGAAATGATAGCGCAGCTGCTTGATATAGCGGCTTTCCTCGCCGCCGCGGAGGCCTTCCGTGCGGCTGTCATAAACCAGCCACACCTTGGACGTCCTCTGCAGAAGCCGGTAGAAATAGTATGCCCAAACGGCATCCTGGTACTCGTACGTGGGCAGGCCGAAGCCTTTGCGAAGCTCCGGCGGGATGAAGGACGACGATACGCTCCTGCGTGGGAACACGCCCTCGTTGCAGGAGAGAATAACCAGGTTGGAGAAGTCCAGGGCGCGGGTTTCAAGCGGGCCCATGACCTGCAGGCCCCTGAGAGGCTCGCCCTCGAAGGGGACCGACTCGCCGTCCAGAATCTGGTCCAGCAGTCGCAGCCAGGTGGCGGGTTTCACCTCAAGCGGAATGCCGGACAGCACGTTGAGCACCATGCTCATGCTCTTTGCGTAGTCCAGCTCCAGAAGCATTTCCTCGTGCTCCCGCAGGCTCCAGCCCAGGAAACTCACGATGGCCCGCAGATACTCCTGCAGGGCCTGGATCTGTTCTGCTCCTGCGGCCTTGGGGTCCTGTATAACCGGTCTGAAAATGAGGTCCAGCAGAGGACCTCCGTGAAGGTCTTCCTCCGGAATGTAGTATTTGGCGTCTTCCTTTACTTTCCTTACGATTTCATCTTCCGCCGGGGTGAGGATACGCTTGAACACGCTGCAGGACATCACTGCGCGTACGTCCCTGTGATAGAACCACAGGCTGCCCTTGTACGGCCTCAGATGCAGCTGCATCCCGGCAATGGCCATCACCAGGGTATAGATTCCGCCTCCCTTGAGGGGGTTTCCCATCGTCACGTTGATGTCCTCCACATCCGGGGGAATGGTGTTCAGGACGGGGATGAGCATGTTCTCGTCCGGGAGCACGACGGCGGTTTCCACAAGGTCTCCGGGGGTGCGCTGCGCAAGGATTCCCGGGAGGAGTTTTGCCTGGCCCACGGCCGAAGGCACGCGCACCACGTGGATTTCCGGGTTTCCATCGGCCTTGATTTCGAAGGCCTGGGGGAAGGCGGCAAGATTGTCCTTCATGAAGAAGGACGATTTGTTCAGCGGGTGTTTTATCATGGGAGTCACCCAGTCCCATACGAATTCCGCGAGGCCTGCGTCACGCATCCTTCCCAGCACGGCCTTTTCGCACTCGTTCAGGGCGTTGAGGCCCACGAAAACGTATTTCCGCGTTTCCGGGAAGCGGGCCTTGAGGATATCGGCCAGGGGAGTGTCCCCTTTGATCCTTTCCGCAAGGTCCCTGTATACCATTCCTTCGTAGGCAAGGCCTTTATCGCGCAAAGTTTCGCGGAAGCCGGTGTACAGCGGGAAGAGGATGTTCCATATCTGCAGGAAGCGGGATTTCACGCCCTCCCCGCCGTCGATCTTCACCGTGAGGCGGCCGGAGCCGTCCCTGAAGTGCTTCAGGAAGTTCTCTATGGCCTTCTGCTGCCCCTCGCTCAAGTAGCTGTAGCTGTCTTGGATGGCCTTGAAGTCCGACACGTTGGCAAAGAGGCCCTTGGCGTTGACCAGGTATTTGTCAACGTCGTCGAAGTCCTGCAGGAGGGTGTTGCCCCAGAAGATGAACTCGTCCAGGGATTCCGCGCCCGGAAACAGCCCTTTGTACACGTCGTACAGTTCCACCAGCAGCCTTACCCTGTGGCTCGCGCCCACACCATATACCTTATAGAAAAAGTCGTTGATGGTGAGCATCCCCGGGGCAAGGACGGGCTTTCCCTTAATTTCCTCGCCAAGGTACTTCCTGAAGAATGATGCGCTGCGACGGTTAGGGAAGATAAAGAGGGTATTTGCGATACCCTCCTTATAATAATGTGATGCTGCTTGTTGTAAGAATGGTTCCAATGCCTATTTCTCGAAAAAGCGTTTGTACAGTCCCAGGAAACCAGCGCCGTGACGGGCTTCGTCCTTTGCCATTTCGTGGATGGAATCGTGGATTGCGTCGTAGCCAAGCTGCTTTGCGCGGGTGGCGATTGCGAGTTTGCCTTCGCATGCGCCGGCCTCCGCCTCATAGCGCTTCTTGAGGTTGGTCTTGGTGTCCCAGACTACCTCGCCCAGCATTTCGGCGATGCGGGCTGCATGGTCCGCTTCTTCGAAAGCGTAGCGCTTGAAGGCATCGGCAATCTCCGGATATCCCTCGCGCTCCGCCTGACGGCTCATTGCAAGGTACATGCCCACTTCCGAGCACTCTCCGGTGAAATGGTCCCGGAGGCCGGCAAGAACCTCCGCATCCACTCCCTTGGCTACACCGAGTTCATGTTCGCAGGCCCACTTGCCCTCTTCCTCCACAACTTCCTTGAAGGCCTTTGCCTTTGCATGGCACACAGGGCATTCTTCCGGCGGATTCTCGCCTTCATAGACGTATCCGCAAACCAGGCATCTGAATTTCTTTTTCATTGGTCTTTTGTTTTAATGATTCCACATATATATACCTTTTGCAAATATAATCATTTCCCTCCGTAATAACAATATCACTTTTCGTCCGTCTGCTCCCGTTGAAGATGCGTAAAATGCAACAGAAAGATACTCAATGCGTTATTAAAAATGCCTGGGGAGGATTTGCTCCAGGCCTTTTTCGTAAACCGCGTTATGTCAGTGAGTTGCATTTTACGGGGTAAATCAGGGCTCGGGCGCCAGCCACGGCAAAAGAGTCGCTGATGTGTGTATGCCGTCCCTATGGGGTGGAGCGGGTGATGAGGGTTCGGAATATATGCGATGAGGCTATTGCGTGGCCGGAGGCCCACCCCTGAAGAATTCAGTCTCACTCCTAAGCAAAACGGAAAAGCCACGGCTTGAACGGTTTGCGAAATCCTCTTCCTTGTGTGTGCCGGCCTTGTGTGGAGGAATTTCTGCGCGGTAGCCAGGTGCGGCTCTTTTCCCGTGGCGGTTAATAAGGTGGTTTGCAGTTAATTAGTCCGCCACGACAAAAAGGTGGGAAGGCCCCGACCGTGCGTAGAGGTCCAGGCCTTGGCACCTCTACGCACGAAAATCCCGCAAAACCGTGTGTAGGGGTACATTCCAATGGACCTCTACGCACACTTCGCTAGGTTGGCGGGCAAAAAGTTGGTGTTTTGCCCGCGAGATGTGGTTTGGGCTGGGTTTACGGGCACCAGAGGCTGTTTTTGCCCGGGAGATGGACGGGCGAACGTGTCAGGCCAGGGCGAGGGCGGAGCGGAGGGAGGAGCAGTCCTGGAAAAGGAGGGCGGGAATGCCGGCGGCAATGGCGCCGTCTACGTTGGCCTGGTTGTCATCGACAAAGAGGCAATCGGAGGCTTCCAGGTGGAACTTGTCCAGTAGGAGGCGGAAGATTTCAGGGCCGGGCTTGATGCAGCCCACGTCGCCGGAAATGATGTAGCCGTCGAGGACGGTGAACACGCGGCGGCCGGAAACCAGGGAAAATGTTTCACGGCTCCAGTTGGAAAGGCCCCAGATGCCATAACCGCGACGGCGCAGTTCGCATTCCAGGGAGTACATTCCGGGCACCTCCTTACCCACCATCCTGTACCACTGACTCCTGTACATGCGGATTTCTTTTTCCCATTCGGGGAATAATGCAACGCGCTCTTCAATGCCTTGGGAGAAGGGCTTTCCTGCATCCATCTCCACATTCCAGGACATACAGCAGATATTGTCCAGAAACCACTGTGCCTTCCGGACGCTGCCGAAATACTTGTCATATACATAGTGCGGATTCCAATCCAGGAGCACGCAGCCGAAATCGAAGATGATGTTTTTTGCCATAACAACCGCAAAGATACATCATTTCCCGCGGAATGTCACAATTTGCATTATTGGATATTTTTCAATAACTTGCGATGTTGTTTCAGGAGAAATCACATTATATTTTTAAAAATACTGATTATGAAACGTTTCCTTATCACCATCCTGGTGTTCAGCGCAACTGTTTTCGCAGCCAATGCGCAGAGCTACAACTCCCTTAGCACTGCCGCCAAGTTCGCTTTCAACCACCTCACAAGCGAAGGCTACAGGCCATACATCGACGAAGACAACGGCGGTATCTTCAAGGCCCAGGGTTACACATTCTATGTGGACAA
>JAEEGH010020522.1_pt1 | contig 13734 bp, 13 predicted proteins | sample 9134181 | NCBI WGS metagenome assembly JAEEGH01 (sample SAMN16246544, study PRJNA631951) | gut metagenome | biome: gut microbiome; feature: rumen; material: DP-attached | host: Bos | place: Iran: Karaj | collected 2018-10
TGATGAAACCTATCTATAATTTCAAGGCTTCTGAGTAGTGCAAGGCCCGCAGATATGACTGCCGGGTGTTTGCACACAGGCAGTCATATCTGAAGGTGCCTTATAGTACGAAGTACGATGATCGAGATGAAGCGAAGCGGAATCGAGATTAAGGCACTACTCAGATCCGACTCCTCCGAAGCCGGAACAGGAGGACAAAATGATAACGATGCCTGCCATTGATATGGTGGCAACAGGAAGAAATATTGCCAAGATGCGACAGAACGCGGGATTGACCGTAAAGGATTTACAAATCTTCTTTGGATTTGCAACCCCTCAGGCAATCTACAAGTGGCAGCATGGTACGGCCATGCCCAACATCGATAATTTAGTCGCATTGGCAATGGTATTCGGTGTGACAATGGATGAGATCATTGTTGTGGGCACCGAAGTGAGAGCGCAGATCAGCGCTTAAAGGAAACAAAATAGGAACCGGTGAAAAGCCGGTTCCGACATGGTCTCATAGTCTAATGGTCAGGACGCCGGCCCTTCACGCCGGAGATACCGGGTTCGAGTCCCGTTGGGATCATATTGGTAGATCGCATAGCGGCAAGCGTAGCAGGCTGTCAATTGCCGACTTCGGTCTACTTTTTTTGACTGAGAGGAAGATAACTTCAGTTCCATAGTCTTATGGTCTTTAACAGCTTTTTCTTTGTTTCATCATTCATTTTTGATATTTCTTCAATGAGAGCATTATCAAGAGCATTGCTCCTGTATGAAGGTTCAAGGTCACCAACAAGGGAGTCCAAAGAAACGTGCATTATTTTGGCGTAGTAGGTAAGGACTCGTAATGACATGGCGGTTCTGCCGTTTTCTACATTGCTTATGTATCCAGGTGTAACATCCAGCGCCGATGCGACCTGACTCTGAGTTAGCCCGAGCTTTGTGCGGTATGACTTAATCTGTTCACCATAATTATCGTTCATAAACATCACCTCATGATATTACTTATAACAAATATAATATACTATAAGTATTGAAAAATAGGTAGTATATTATTGGTATGATAACTATACAAAAAGTATTTAACGGAGGGCGATTATGGCTGAAGAAAAAAGGGTAAGAGAATATGTTGATGATTACGTCAAATATTATCCTGAAAGGTGGAGCTGACCTTATAGAAAAACTTTTTAAAACCATGAACGAGCATTTTATAAAATTACGTGATTCCGACAGAGAGGAAGAAAGGGAATACTATCCTGGAAAAACTGCAGAAGAGATGTTTGCAGAGGCTTACAAGAGAATTGGGGATTGACACCCTATTTAATAGGGGATATAATAGAGAAAGGAACAAAAATGACAAGAACATTTATTCAAACCAAGGAATTCTCTCGCAGATGGGAAGCTTTGGGACTTGAAGATGAAGATTTACGTTTTCTTGAACTTGAGATCATGAAAGCTTCTGATAAGTTTCCTGTTATGCAAGGAACCGGGGGCTTAAGGAAAGCAAGGATTTCCCTGAGTAATAATAAAGGGAAGAGCGGAGGTGCCTGGGTCTGTTTCGTCGATTTTATCTTTGCGGAAACGGTTTATCTTATCACGGTTTATGGGAAAAATGAGAAGGATAATCTTTCAAAAGAGGAGAGAAACATTGTAAGGAAAGCGATTGAGGCGTTGAAAAAGAGTCTCGGAGGTGAATGAAATGGCCGAAAATAGCGTATTTGACAGCATTATGTCCGGATTAAATGAGGCTTTGGAGGATTCTGCAAGCAGTAAACCGATCCTTAAAAGGCACAAGGTGACAGTTGAACCTGTAAAGGTTTATAAAGCTGAAGAAGTTAAACGGATAAGAAACAACACGGGTATGTCACAAAAAACGTTTGCAAGCTATCTGGGTGTATCCGATAAAACAGTAGAAGCATGGGAGGCAGGGATAAATCATCCGTCGGGCGCAGCAAGCAGACTGCTTCGTATGTTGGAGATAGACAAGGATCTGATCGTTAGATTCCCGTTTGTGAAAAATGCTGCGGTTAAATAAGAGGGGATTATGATTATACTTGTAATTACATAGAAACAAAACGGTTTGTTTCCAAAATTTCTTTTTGCAGGAGGAAAGAAAATGAGGAAACCAGAGAGCGAGACGGGATCAAGGAAATGTCAGGCACACTTCGTGCACCTGACCGGTCGTCCCGTCTATTATATGCGCTCTTTTTATACAAAAATAGAGACGTTCTAACGACGTCTCTATTTTTGTATAAAAAGAGCGCGAGACGGGACTCGAACCCGCGGCCTCGACCTTGGCAAGGTCGCGCTCCACCAACTGAGCCACTCGCGCATTTTTGTGTTTGCCATTGCTGAACACGAGTGATATAATACCACCGTGTTTCAAAAAAGTCAACGGTTTTTTTGTTTTTAATTGATGAACATTAACAGATATTTTCTGACAATAGGAGAGCGACATGAACGGGGCTGAAATGCTGATAAAAGTGCTGACGGATGAAGGCGTAGACACTGTGTTCGGATATCCGGGCGGCGCGATAATCGGGATATATGACGCATTGTACAGATGCAAAAAGATAAGGCACATCCTTACCGCACATGAGCAGGGGGCCGCGCACGCGGCTGACGGGTACGCGCGCGCCACGGGGCGTGTGGGCGTATGTCTTGCAACGAGCGGGCCGGGCGCGACAAATCTGGTCACGGGCATTGCAACGGCATACATGGATTCGGTGCCGCTTGTCGCGATCACGGGAAACGTTTCGACGTTCATGCTCGGAAAGGATTCATTCCAGGAGGTTGACATCGCAGGCATCACAATGCCTGTAACAAAGCACAATTTCATTGTAAAGGATGTGAGCAGACTCGCCGAGACCGTATACCGCGCTTTTGCGATCGCAAGGAGCGGGAGACCGGGACCTGTGCTTGTCGACATCACGACTGATGTGCTGATGGCGGAATGCCCGGAAAATACGGTTGACAGTTTTAAGCTCAGGAATTATGATACGTTTTCGGAAAAAGACCTGAAGGCGGCCGCAAAGCTCATCTCAAAGGCAAAGCGTCCGCTCATCTATGCAGGCGGCGGCGCTGCGATCTCGGGCGCCCAGAACGAGCTGATCGAGCTTGGAAAAAAGATCGATGCGGTTTTCTGCGATTCCCTGATGGGAAAAGGCGTTATTCCGGGAGACCATGCGAATTACCTCGGGATGACGGGAATTCACGGAACGGATGCCGCAAATTCAGCTGTCGATCAATGCGACCTCTGTATCGCCTGCGGAGTGCGTTTTTCCGACCGCGCGATGAGGGGAAGGGAAAACTTTGCGCCTAATGCCGAAGTGATCCACATTGACATAGATCCCGCTGAGATCAATAAAAATGTGAATGTCTCCCTTTCTCTCACGGGTGACGTAAAACACGTTTTAAGGGCGCTGCTCCCCTATATCACAGAGAAGAAGCATCCCGCATGGATACGCAGTTTATGTGATAACGGTGCATCAAAACCTGTCAAAGCACCAAAGACTACGCAGGTTTCAAAAACCCCGGATTCTGCTTTACTCTCTAAAGAAGGGATAGTACAAACGGTTTACGACACGACAAAAGACCTCGACGCGATGATAGTCGCCGAAGTGGGCGCGCACCAGATGGCGGCCGCAAGCGTTTATAAATTCAAAGCGCCGCGCACTTTACTCACATCCGGCGGACTCGGCACAATGGGATTCGGACTTGGAGCGGCCATAGGAGCAAAGCTTGCGCGTCCCACCGCTACGGTCATAAATCTCGCTGGTGACGGCTGCTTCAGGATGAACATGGCGGAGCTTGCAACCGCATCACGTTATTCCGTTCCCATCATTGAGATAATCTTCAACAACCGCTGTCTCGGGCTTGTACGTGAGATGCAGGACGAATTTTGCGGAGGACGACATTCTTGCACGGATATCAACGACAACGTTGATTTTGTAAAAGTGGCGGAAGGCCTCGGATGCAAGGGTGTCCGCGTTTCAACGGTGAAAGAACTGCAGGCGGCCTTAAAACAGGCCTTGAAGTCCAAGGTGCCTTTCGTCATCGACTGCACCATAAAAGAATAGACAAAGGAAACACGTTAACAATGGCAGAAATTTTAAGAAAATCGGATTTTTACTTTGATCTTCCCGAGGAGCTTATCGCACAGGATCCTCTCGAAGACCGTTCATCATCAAGGCTTCTCGTGCTCGATAAGATCACGGGAGAAGTGCAACACAAGGTTTTCAGCGACATCACGGAATATCTACGTCCCGGCGACTGTCTCGTTATAAATGACACAAAGGTCATCCCCGCGCGTCTTCTCGGAGTAAAGACAGGCGAGACTGACGGCTCTTCAAGGCAGTACGGCGCTCATGTCGAGGTTCTTCTTTTAAAGCGTCACGAAGGCGACGTATGGGAAGCTATTGTAAAGCCCGGCAAGAAACTCAGGACAGGTGCAAAACTCACATTTGGTGACGGTCTGCTCGATGCGGAGATAGTGGACTGTCTTCCCGACGGTAACCGCATGGTGAAGTTCCTTTACAAAGGGATCTTTGAAGAGATCCTGGACAAACTCGGCCAGATGCCGCTCCCTCCCTATATCACGCACGAACTCAAGGACAAGAACAGATACCAGACGGTATACGCAAAGAACGACGGTTCCGCGGCAGCTCCCACGGCAGGGCTTCATTTTACCGAAGCGCTTCTTAAAAAGCTTGAGGACAACGGCGTTATCATTGCGCGTGTAACGCTTCACGTGGGTCTCGGCACATTCCGCCCGGTCAAAGAAGAAAACGTTCTCGACCACCTTATGCATACCGAAAGCTATCAGGTACTCGAGGCCGAAGCAAAAAAAATAAACGATGCGAAGGCTGCCGGCGGAAGGCTCATCTGCGTCGGTACGACGAGCACCAGGACCATTGAGACAGTAGCCGATGAAAACGGCGTGATACGTCCCGGCTCCGGCGACACCCAGATCTTCATTTATCCTGGGTACAAGTTCAAAGCTCTCGACTGCCTTATCACAAACTTCCATCTTCCGGAATCAACGCTCATCATGCTGGTATCGGCACTTGCCGGCAGAGAGCATGTACTTGCTGCTTATGAAGAAGCAATTCGCGAACGATACCGCTTTTTCTCGTTCGGTGATGCGATGTTCATAAAATAAAAAGAACCTGCGGGCCGCCTGTAAACAGCTGCATTCAGGATAATGTATATACAAGCGTTGTACTGTTTGGGTGATGGATAGCAGGATCATCCGCGGCTTGAAAAGGGGAAAGAATTTCGCGTGTATCGGGATCATTTTGTGCGGAATGCTTCTTGCAGAGCTGGTACGTTGTGATTACGGCTTGCTGGGAATCGGACTTGTGGTGGCTTTTCACCTCTTGAAGAAGCATAAGCTATTAATGCTTTTTGTAGGCATGTTACAATATTTTGCGGGGTTTATTATCCATAATTTGCCGAATGCATTGATCCAATACAGTACAAATTTAGGATCTATGCAAAAGGGATGGGAAATGTTTTACCGGTGTTTGGAGGAGAATCTTCGTAACTATGCCCGCTTTGTTTTGCCCGATATGGTGGGAGTACTTGCGGCCTTGATCCTGGTCTTGTTTTATGATCGTTCAAAAGGCCGGCAGCTTCCAAAGGTTTTCTATTACGTGTTTTATCCTGTGCACATGCTGATATTGTATGCGGCGTTAAGATTATTTATGCATTTTGTCTGATGCAGGCTCGACGATAATTTTCAGACGATAATTTCCCGCTTGCCATCTTTAAGCGGATATGATACCATATCACTCGAGTCGGGGACGGCACCCATAACAAAAAACAGCACTCGATCCATTCAATGATGCAGGGGGAGAAACCCATGACAAAAAACGTAAGTGTTGTTGATGAATCAGGCAGACTTATCGGAACCACCTACCCGAAAAGGGCACGGGGCTTAGTAAAAAACGGCCGGGCACGTTATGTGTCCTGCGAAACAGAGGATACAATTTGCCTGACGTGTCCGCCGGATAATTTGGAGGACAAAACAATGACAGAAGATTCTTTAAAAACGGTTACATGCACACCTTCCGCGGAATATGCGCTTCACATGCTTGAATGCATCGCACTCGACACAGAGACCTTAAGGAATGCGGTGGAGCAGGTCTCAAACGAGACAGACAACGGCATCGCTCATATGATCGAGGCGCATGAGAAGACAAACAGGGAGCTTATCTCGTTTTACACTCAGATGTACAATGAGTACAAGCCTGCGGCTCCCGCAAAACAGAGCAACACGGTGGCACGTTTCACCGAGATCGCGGATATGCTCAAAGGTCTCAACAGAAACGACTATGACGAGCATGCATGGAACACGCTCATGGAAGCGGCAAAAGCACAGCTTTCCCGCAACTATTGATGCAAGGGATCGGTTAGTCGGACAAAACGGTTCGTACATTATCAGAACCTCACTTTACCGGAAGGCAGAGTGAGGTTCTTTTTTGATCTTATTGATTTTTCATCCTTCATGAAATCTGCCTCATCACGAATTTCCACCTTCCGGAATCTACGCTCATAATGCTCGTTTCTGCGCTTGCGGGGCGTGAGCATGTGCTCTCGGCGTATGAAGAAGCCATACGCGAGCGCTATAGATTTTTCTCGTTCGGTGACGCAATGTTTATAAAATGATACGGATTTAAAGAGCAAATGCCTCGGAATGTTAACAAATGTTAACGTCTCGGGGCAAATTTTTATATAAAAATGATAAATAAACTTGAAAAATATGTTAAAATATTGTATAAATGTGTTAATGGGCAATGATGTCGTACACAAAGGGTGAAGGCTCTTGCCTTAAGAGAGGAGATTATTATGAGGTTTGCTAAGGAAAGAGCACAGATCATCGCGGACCAGCTGAAGTTTTACAGCGTTGAGAAAACATCTTTTGTTGACGGCTGGAAGGTGAAAGAAGGCTGCTTTATCACCCCTGAAGAGGCAGAGGTTGCCGAAGGGGAATGGCGCGATTTTGACAACACAAAAGAACTTTGGTACGGTCCCGACAGACACTACTGGTTCAGAAACGATATAACGATCCCTTCCGATATGGACGGCAAGGAAGTATGGTTCCTGGTAAGGACACAGCTTGAGAACGGCGACGACGGAAGAAATCCGCAGTTCCTTGTTTTTGTTAACGGACTTGTTACCCAGGGACTTGATATCAACCATAAAGAGATACTGTTAACCACCAAAGCAAAAGGCGGAGAAACCCTTCGCGTGGATCTTCAGGCATACACAGGCACGCTCCACAACGAATTTAAGCTCCGTACGGACCTTCTTGTGATAAACCCCGAGACAAACGCACTTTACTATGACATTCAGGTCCCTCTCTGGGGACTTAACAGAATGGAAGCCGACAAGCGCCCGAGAGTCGAGATAGAGGAAGTAGTTAACGATACCATAAACCTCCTCGATCTTAGAAATCCCGGAAGCAAGGAGTTCCACGAATCCGTAAAGACGGCTTCCGAATATATCGGAAAGCATCTGTATGAGGACCTTTCGGGCTACAGCGATGTGATCGCGACCTGCATTGGACACACTCATATCGACGTCGCATGGCTCTGGACCGTTGCGCAGGTAAGGCAGAAAGCCTGCAGAAGCTTTGCAACGGTACTTAAGCTCATGGACGAATTCCCGGATTACAAGTTCATGTCCAGCCAGCCCCAGCTCTACAAATTCGTTAAGGAGCGCCATCCCGAAGAATACGCCCGTATCAAGGAGCGCGTGAAGGAAGGCAGATGGGAGCCCGAAGGCGGAATGTGGGTAGAAGCGGACTGCAACCTCACATCCGGCGAGTCACTTGTAAGACAGTTCATTTACGGAAAACGCTTCTTTAAAGAGGAATTCGGAAAGGACAACCGCGTCCTCTGGCTTCCCGATGTTTTCGGATATAACGGGAACCTCCCCCAGATCATGAAAAAGTCGGGCATCGACTATTTCATGACCACAAAGCTTGCGTGGAACCAGTTTGACAAGATCCCGTTCGACACCTTCAACTGGGAAGGCATTGACGGCAGCACCGTATTTACACACCTCATCACAACCCTCGGTGTGGGACAGAGCCTTAACAGCTATTTCACCACATACAACGGCATGCTCCATCCCGATTCGATAATGGGCGGCTGGGAGCGCTATCAGAACAAGGACATCAACAATGACATTCTTGTTTCCTTCGGATGGGGAGACGGCGGCGGCGGCCCCACAAGAGTGATGCTTGAGACCGCAAAGCGCATGAAGCACGGCATCAAGGGCATTCCGAAGGTTCGTCAGGAAGGTTCGAGGACGTATTTTGAGGAACTCGAAAAGAAAGTAGGAAACAGCAAGCGCCTGCCCAGATGGGTCGGAGAGCTTTACTTTGAGTATCACCGCGGAACGCTTACTTCCATGGGAAGGAACAAGCGTTCAAACAGAAAGACCGAATATATGATGATGGAGCTTGAGCTTCTTGCGACGCTTGCCGCGCTCAAAGGAGCAAAGTACCCCAAGGCCGAAATGGATGACATGTGGGAGATAATACTCCGGAACCAGTTCCATGACATCCTTCCCGGTTCTTCGATAAAGGAAGTTTACGACGTTACAAAGGTTGAATACGAGGAGATCGCAAAAGAGATCAAAACTCTTGAAGACGAGAGAACAGCATGCGTTGTGGGACAGGGAAATGACACAGTTCTTTTCAACACACTCGGATTTGACCGTGACGACGTTGTTACATTTACAGGTGAAGTTCCCGAAGCGTTTGCATACGGAAATGACGTTTATCCCGTTCAGAAGACCGCAGACGGTGGCGTTGCATATGTAAAGCACATCCCTTCAAAGGGCTATGTGACACTTACACCTGCCGCAGGAAAAGCGGAAAACAGACTGAACATTTCAGGAAACAATATCGAGACTCCTTTCTATCGTATTTCGATAGATAAGTTCGGCGGTTTCACAAGCATCTACGATAAGGAAGCCGAGAGAGAACTGCTCCTTCCCGAAAGAACAGGAAACGAGCTCAGGGTTTACGAAGACAAGCCCATGTGCTTCTCCAACTGGGACATTGATGTTTATTACCAGGAGAAATCGTGGAGAGTGGACGAGGTGACGGATTTTGAATGGATCGAGAAGGGACCTGTCCGCGCGACTCTCTCTGTGGGCCTTAAGATGGGAGACACCGTGATCCGCCAGAAGATCATGTTCTATGCCGACACCAGAAGGATCGACTTTGAGACCTATGTTGACTGGAAGTTCTCCGAGCACCTGATGAAGGTACATTTCCCGCTTGACATCCACACAGACGAAGCGAGATTTGACATACAGTTCGGTAACCTCACAAGAAAGATCCACAAGAACACAAGCTGGGATTTTGCGCGCTTTGAATCGTGCGGCCACAAGTGGGCTGATGTTTCCGAGGGCGGCTACGGCGTGAGCCTCATGAACGACTGCAAATACGGATATTCCGTTCTTGATCACAATCTTTCACTCACACTGATCAAGTCCGGCACGGATCCTCAGGCTGCAGACAGAGAAGAGCACTTCTTTACATATTCGCTCTATCCTCACCTTGGCGGATTTGCCGCTCAGAATACCGTTCACGAGAGCTTTAACCTTAACGTTCCCGTAAAGGTAATTGCAGGAGCACCCGAAAAGGACCGCTTCTCCTTCATGAGCATCGACTGCGACAACGTTGTGCTTGAGACCATAAAGCACGCAGAAAACGGCGACGGCATCATCGTAAGACTCTATGAGACGGAAAATACAAGGTGCCGCGTGAACTTAAGCACTGCGTTTGACATAAAGAACGTTACCGAGACAAACCTTACCGAGGACGAAACTCTCGGGGACGTAAAGGCAAACGGCAAAAACTTCAGTTTTGAGATAAAGCCTTACGAAGTAAAGACATTCAGAATAAGATTTTAACGGTGGATATTTGAAATGGCTGGAAACACCACAAAATACAAACTTATAGGCTATGTCGGGAGCGGTGAGATCACCGAGAGCGATGTGAAAAAGCTCACACACATAAACATCGCTTTCGGAGGACTCGTATCCGACGGGACCGTGACAGGAGCAAAGCACGACAAAGTGCTGATGATACCGCAGTTCAAAAAATGGAATCCCGACATAAAAGTCCTGCTCTCGTTTGTGGGAGCGCCGGGGGCGAGCAATTCCTTTGCCGTGTGCTCAGCAGATGAAGGTTTAAGAAAAAAAACAGCAAAGAGCATGGCGGAGCTCATCACCGAGACGGGCCTTGACGGCATCGATCTCGACTGGGAATACCCTTGCGTTCCTTCAAACGGATATGATACAACACCTGAAGACCGTGACAATTTTACCCTGCTCTGCAGAGAGATAAGAAACGAACTCGACAAACTCCCGGGGGAGAGAAAACTCCTTACGATCGCTGCGGGAGCGGATCTTTACTATGTGAAATGCACGGATCTTCCGGCTCTTTCCGAGATACTCGATCATATCTGCCTTATGACTTACGATCTGAAATGCGGTTTTCATGCACTTGCGGGACATCACACAGCGCTCTATTCAAACATCGGAGATGTTTTCAGGAACAGCTGCGACCAGGCGCTCACGCTTTTTCATGAGGCTGGTGTGCCAAAGGAAAAGCTGCTCATGGGCTGCGCATTCTATTCGAGAAAATGGGTAGAGATCGCGGACAGGAACCATGGACTTCTGCAGATATGCAAGTACGGCGGGGGATACGGACCGGATTACGGCGAGCTTTCGACCGAGTATGTTAACAAAAAAGGCTTTGTGCGTTATTGGGACGACGAAGCGAAAGCACCTTACCTTTTTGACGGGTCGACGTTCCTTTCCTACGATGATCCGGAATCGCTGAAACTAAAGGCAGAGTACGTTAAAGAACATGGCTACGCAGGGTGCTTTTACTGGGAGCACAAATGTGACAAGACACGTGTGCTTTTGAACACTTTACATGATAATCTCCTTGGATGACGACCGCTCGGCTTAAGAGCAGGACAGGATAAAAACATGGAAGAAAAAGACGAAAAAATGATCCCTGAGACAGAGAATGCGGTTGAGGAAGGCGTGCATAACTACAGCCGTGCGGACCGCTACGTTCCTCCGAAGGAGGAAGCTGTAAAGGCACAGCTTGAGTGGTTTCAGGACCAGAAGATCGCACTTATGATGCACTGGGGGATATATTCCCAGTGGGGAGTTGTCGAGTCCTGGGCACTTTCGGACGAGGACACTTCCTGGTGCAGAGAACGCGATGATTTTGAATTTGACGACAAGACCTTTAAAGAGCAGTACTTTGCGCTGAACAAGACGTTCAACCCGGTGCGCTTCAGACCTGAAAAATGGGCTGAAGAAGCCGCAAACGCAGGGTTTAAGTATGTTGTGTTCACGACCAAGCATCATGACGGCTTCTGCATGTGGGACAGCAAATATTCGGACTACAAGATAACTTCGCCCGACTGCCCGTTCCATACAAACAAAAATGCAAATGTCGTAAAAGTGCTTTTTGACGAGATGCGAAAGAAAGGGCTCGGCATCGCGGCATATTTTTCCAAGGCCGACTGGCATGTGCCCTGTTACTGGACCAAAGACGGCGAAATGGGTGAAAAGACCTGGCGCGGTCCTTCTTACGATCCCGCAAAGAACCCGAAGAAATGGGAAGAATTCAGAGAGTTTACAAAGAACCAGATAATCGAGCTTGTAAGAGATTACGGAAAGATAGATGTTCTCTGGTTTGACGCGGGATGGGTGTGCAAGGAATCAGGCGAAGACATACGTCTAGGCGAGATAGTCGACGAAGCGAGGCGAATCCAGCCCTGGGTGCTTTCCGCAGACCGTACCGTCGGCGGACCTTATGAGAACTATGTGACGCCCGAACAGTGTGTTCCGGACGAACCGCTCGGTATTCCGTGGGAAAGCTGCATTACGATGGGCACCTCGTTCTCGTTTAAATATGAGGATAAATACAAGACTCCGAGAGAACTTGCGTGTCTCCTGATGGACATAGTGGTAAAGGGCGGAAATCTTGCGCTTAACGTGGGACCGCAGCCTGACGGAAGACTGCCTGAGGGTGCGCTTGTTTCGATGAGAGGACTTGGGGAATGGTTACGTGTATTCGGTGAGGGGATCTACGGTACCAGAGTCTGTGCGCCTTATAAGAAGGACGGGATATACTTTACGCAGAAGAAAAAGGGAAACACCGTCTTTGCTTTTAAGATGTACGAGAATGAAAACGATGAGGCCGGAAAAGAATTCTTTGTACTGCTCGATATGGGGATAGAGAGTGTTGCACGTCTTGAAGACGGCGAAGAAGTAAAATTTGAAAAGGTTGACGGAGGGTATCGGCTCACCTGCAAGACCAAAGCAGAGGGGCATCCCATCGCGACAGCCTTTAAGATCAAAGTTTCTGCATGATAGGAGAATATAAATGTCCAGACCTGAACTTACGGCAAACTTGACAAAAAAGATATCCGAAGATTTTGAAAAAGCATTTCCGCTTTTTGGCGAAAGACAGGAAGAGATCAGAAAAGGGCTTGATAAGCTCAATGACACCGAAAGAGTGCTTGCGATGTATCTCTATGCACATATGCCGCTTTCCGATGTCGGAGCGTATGATTTTGACGTATTTAAGGGATATGCCGTTCACGGTGCATTTCTGCTCGATGTATCTCCTTTCCTTGACGGAGTCGGGATCACTGAGTTTTTACAGTATGTGCTCGCGCACAGGATCAATTCCGAGGACATCACAGACTGCAGAAGATTCTTTTATGACATGGTCTTTGACAGAGTAAAAGGTCTTGACACCGCAAATGCCGTGCTTGAAGCAAACAACTGGTGCTATGAGCAGGCGACCTACCGGTCAACGTCGATAAGGACCGCGTCACCGATGACGGTTTATCTTGGCGGCTTCGGACGCTGCGGTGAGGAATCAACGTTTCTCACAACGGTATTAAGAAGTCTCGGCATCCCGTCACGTCAGGTATATGTGCCCAGGTGGAGCCACAGCGATTCCAATCACGCATGGGTGGAGATACTTATCGGAGACGAATGGAAATACACAGGAGCCTGCGAGCCGAAGCCCATCCTCAACAATGGATGGTTCCCGTATGCGGCGTCGCGCGCGATGGTTGTTCACTCAAGGCTTTTTGATGACAAAAACTCGACTTCGGAAGAAGTGACCGAAATGGACGGAACGGCTGTGCTCTTAAATGAGAGCAGGCGTTATCTGATTCCGAAGGACTTTACGGTAACCGTTCTTGACGAGGACGGAAAGCCGGTAAAAGATGCAACGGTAAGATTTGAGATAGTGAATTCCTCCGAGTTTTTCCCGGTAGCATGCCTTAAGACGGACGAAAACGGCAAAGCCAATATCAGCATGGGACAGGGAACTGTGCATCTCACTGCGCTCTTTGAGGGAAGAGCAGGCGAGGCATTCGCGGAGATTGAAAAGACGAGCGGAGCCGTGGTAAAGCTCGGAAACGAGCCGGGCACGGACAAATGGGTAAGATACCGCATAAACGCGCCTCAGTCGGCTCATGTGAGCTCCGTCGATATGACCGATGAGGAAGAAAAACTGCAGAATGAAAAGAATGCGGCAGGGGACAAACTCAGAAACGGCAGACAGGAATCATATTTCGACAAGGAATATGCGGAGCGTTTCAAGGACTTTGAGGGTATAACAAGGGCACTTTCCGAGGCTCACGGAAACTTCGGAACATTGAGAAGATTTATTGACGAAGACATATC